>CENY01009189.1_pt1 | contig 11508 bp, 22 predicted proteins | sample 356181 | NCBI WGS metagenome assembly CENY01 (sample SAMEA2619840, study PRJEB7988) | marine metagenome | isolation source: saline water (ENVO:00002010), including
CCGAATGGTCTCGGGATTATCGTCGGCGCGCCGACGGAACCGTTTTTCACCACAAACATCACAGATTCCCTCGCGAGTGAGTGGCTTATTGATGTCGTGATAGCCCTCGCCGCAACTCGCGCAAGAGAAGCGTCCTGAAATCCTCTCGACCATTGCTTCGTCATCGGCCTCGAACAATATCACCAGACTGAGCGCCAGATTTCTCTTCGACAGGACTTCGTCGAACATTTCCGCCTGCGCCAGTGTCCTCGGAAAGCCGTCGAGAATGGCGCCGTTTGCACAGTCTGATGCCTTGATCCTCTCTGCCACCATGGCGACGATCAGATCGTCGGGCACCAAATCTCCGGATGCCATTCGCTCTTCGGCTTGTTGACCGATTTCAGTCTGCTGCTCTACAGCCGCCCGCAGCATCTCACCCGTAGACAATGCCTTGAGGCCAAATTTCTCCTCCATGATCCTCGCCTGAGTTCCCTTACCGGACGCAGGGGGACCAACCAACACAACAATCAGCGGTTGCGACCTCTGAGCCTCGATTTTTTGATCAGCCCCTCATATTGGTGCGCAAGAAGGTGAGAATGGATCTGCGCAACCGTATCCATTGTCACCGTCACGACGATGAGCAATGACGTACCACCAAAATAGAACGGCACCGCATACTGGGAAATGAGGAGCTCGGGAAGCAAACACACGAGCGCAAGGTATGCAGCACCAACACAAGTCAATCGAGTCAGTACATAGTCGAGATATTCAGCCGTGTTCTTTCCCGGCCGAATTCCCGGAATAAATCCACCATATTTCTTCAGGTTGTCGGCGGTATCCGTCGGATTGAACACGACAGCAGTGTAGAAGAACGCGAAGAAAACGATTCCACCGATGTACAAGCCAAGATACAGCGGTTGGCCACGACCCAGCAGCGACGTCACAGTCGTCAGCCATTCGGGCCCACCGGAAGCGCTGAAACTCGCCAAGGTGATTGGCAACAGCAGCAAGGACGAAGCGAAGATCGGCGGAATGACACCTGCCGTGTTGAGCTTCAGCGGCAGGTGAGAGTTATCTCCACCGAACATCTTGTTGCCGACCTGACGCTTCGGATACTGGATGACGATGCGTCGCTGTGCGCGTTCCATGAACACGATGAAAGCGATGGTGGCAACGGCCATCACCATGAGGAAAAGGATAAACAGCGTTGACAATGCCCCGGTTCGGCCCAGTTCGAGCGTGCTTACCAGCGCTCGCGGAAGTTCGGCCACGATGCCCGCAAATATGATGAGCGAAATACCGTTGCCGACACCTCGTGCCGTCACCTGCTCACCCAGCCACATCAAGAAGACGGTACCGCCCGTGAGCGTCACAACGGTTGTGATTCTGAAGAATGGGCCCGGATCGATCACAGCACTGCCGGAGGACCCCGTCATGCTCTCGAGTCCAACAGCGATGCCATATGCCTGAATAGTGGCCAGGAACACCGTGCCATAACGAGTGTACTGATTGATCTTCTTCCGACCCTGTTCGCCTTCTTTCTTAAGTTGCTCGAGTTGAGGCGAGACCGTCGTCATCAACTGCATGATGATCGACGCCGAGATATATGGCATGACGTTGAGAGCGAAGATCGTCATGCGCCCCAGGGCACCGCCGGCAAACATGTCGAACATGCCGAGAATGCCGCTCTGCTGCTGGCGGAAAATATCGGCCAGAATGGCGGCATCGATACCAGGTAAGGGGATGTAGGTCCCCAGCCTGTAGATGATCAATACGCCGAGCGTGAACCACAGCCTGCGTTTCAGTTCCGTAGCCTTCGAAAAGGCTCCGAAGTTGATATTGGCGGCTAGTTGTTCCGCGGCTGAAGGCATTATTCAAATTCTACTCGGAATTTGCTTCCGAATCCGAAGTATCGTCATTCTCTTCAACAGTGTCGGCGGCGGCGGCCGATTCGGACTGATCACCTCCGCTCGAGTCTTCGGCCTCGAGTGCTTTGGCCTTCTTCGTTTTCCGGCCCTTCTTGGACGTAGCATCCGACTTTGGTTTGCGAAGCACGGTTACGCTACCACCCGCCTTTTCCACCGCAGTGGTGGCAGCGGCCGTCGCCCAGTCCACTTCGACCGATAGTTTCGCCGATAGATTCCCTTTGCCCAGGAGCCGCACACCATCACGGAGTTGGTTGATAATTCCGGCCTCGACCATCGCCGCGGCGTTAATCGATTTGGCGGGGTCAAGCTTGCCGGCATCTACGGCCGCTTGGAGGCGCCCAATGTTCACTTCAGCAAACCGCTTGCGGAATATGTTGTTGAAGCCCCGTTTTGGCAGACGACGATGAATGGGCATCTGCCCACCCTCGAAGCCCTTCAGTGCGACACCGCTCCGCGACCTCTGGCCCTTGTCGCCACGGCCGGAGCGCTTGCCCTTACCCGATCCTATTCCCCGTCCCACGCGCGTTCGGTCGCGTGCGGAATTGGCGTGATCAGAAATCTCGTTGAGTTTCATCGTCGACTCTCCGAACCTCGCTATCCAGCGTCTTCCACGCGGACGAGGTGATGAACCTTGTTTATCATGCCTCGCACAGACGGCGTATCCTCAAGCTCGCGCGTGCGATTCATCTTGTTCAGGCCGAGCCCAATCAGCACCTGGCGCTGCCACTTCGGTCGCCCGATGGCGCTTCGGACTTGAGTGACCTTGACTGTTTCACCCTTTGCCGCCATTGCCTACTCCCTGGCCTCTTCGGCGCTCTGACTTCGACGGCCCACGATGTCACCGACCTTCTTGCCACGCTTGGCAGCCGCAAACCTCGGAGACATGACGCGACCCAGCGCATCGAACGTCGCCTTTACCATATTGTATGGATTTGCCGTGCCGATGGACTTTGTCACGACATCTTGAACACCAAGTGTCTCGAATACAGCCCGCATCGGTCCGCCAGCGATGATTCCTGTTCCGGGAGGTGCCGCTCGCAGAACGACGCGTCCCGCACCGAATCGCCCCTGAACGTCGTGATGCAGGGTCCGCCCTTCGCGCAAGGGCACGCGGATCATATTTCGCTTGGCCTGTTCGGTGGCCTTCCTGATCGCTTCCGGCACCTCACGTGCTTTGCCGTGCCCAAATCCAACGCGGCCCTTTTGATCGCCCGCCACCACGAGAGCGGCGAATCCGAATCTGCGACCACCCTTCACAACCTTCGCGACGCGATTGATGCTGACGAGCTTGTCAACAACCTCACTTTCACCGCGATCGCCAAATGTTGCTGCCATTATCTGCTCTCCCCGCTAGAACGACAGGCCGCCGGTGCGCGCCGCTTCCGCGAGCGCCTTCACCCGGCCGTGAAAGAGATAGCCACCGCGGTCAAAGACGACTTCGCCTACGCCCGCCGACTTCGCTCGGCTGGCAATGACTTCGCCAACCTTGGTCGCAGCCGCAATGGAACTGCTCGATTGTCCCGCCTCGCGGATGTCACCGTCGAGAGTTGATGCTGCCGCGAGTGTGACACCCTGGATATCATCGATCACTTGCGCATAGATGTGTTTGTTCGAACGGTAGACGGACAACCGTGGGCGCCCACGTCCTGCCGACCGCAAATGATTTCTGACCCGCCTCGCTCGACGGTCGCTTAATGTTTCGCGTTTGGCCATCTTGCTTACTTCTTCTTCCCTTCCTTACGGAAGACATACTCGCCGACATACCGAATGCCCTTACCCTTGTACGGCTCAGGCTTACGGAATGAACGAATCTCGGCAGCTACCTGACCGACCTGTTGACGGTCCGCGCCTGAAACCGCGACAGCTGTCGGCCGTTCACACTTGATCTCGATACCATCAGGAATGGGATAATTGATCTCGTGACTGTAACCCATCTGAAGGTTGAGATTTCGACCTTCCACTGCGGCGCGGTAGCCGACCCCTATGATTTCGAGCTCGACCAAAAATCCTTCGGAAACGCCACGAACCAGGTTGTCCATCAACGTCCGCTGCATGCCCCACATGGTCCTGGAGCGTTTAGAGTTATCCCTCGGTTTGACGACGATGTGATCGTCTTCCATCGACGCCAGAACTTCCTCCACCAGCGTCATCGATAACTCACCTTTCGGGCCCTTGGCCGTAACCTCTTGCCCTGCGAATTCGACGGTCACGCCCTGTGGGACCGGAACCGGTTGTTGTCCTATTCGAGACACGATCTCACCTAAATGACGTTACAGAGGACTTCGCCGCCAACGTGTTCGGCGCGCGCCTCAGAATCCGAGAGGACACCTTTCGGCGTCGATAGAATAGCGATGCCAAGGCCATTGGAGACACGCGCCAAATCGCGAATTGACGAATAGACCCGTCGCCCCGGCTTGGAAACCCTCGTGATCGTCCGGATCACGGGCTCCCCTTCGTGATACTTCAATTCGATGCGAATTTCCGGTTTTCCGCTGTCGCCCTGCATCCGTTCATAATCACGGATATAGCCCTCACGCTTCAGCACATCCAGTACGTTCGCCCTCAAATTCGATGCCGGGCTCGTGATTGAATTGAGATTGGCCTGCTGACCATTACGAATTCGAGTCAGCATATCGCCCAATGGATCGGTCATCGTCATAGCGGCGCCTCCCTACCAGCTCGACTTAACCATGCCAGGAATCCGGCCTTCTGAAGCCAACGCTCGCAACGCAATGCGCGACATGCGGAGTTTGCGGTAGTAGCCCCGCGGACGACCGCTGATCTCGCATCGATTTCGCACACGCGTCGCAGATGAGTTCCTAGGCAACTCAGCCAACTTCAGCCGCGCCGCAAAACGCTCCTCCTGGGGGAGCGATTGATCTTTCGATATCTGCTTCAGCCGCTCTCTCTTGGCGGCGTACTTGGAGGCCATTTTCCGCCTCCGTCGGTTCTTTTCAATTGCGCTCTTCTTGGCCATGGTGCTGCCTATCCTTTTGCAGTCTGGTCCGGAACCTTGCCCGCCCCACTCAATTCATGAAGGGCATGCCGAACCCGGCAAGCAATTCTCTAGCTTCTTCATCGGTATTCGCCGTCGTGACCATTGCGATATCGAGGCCACGGACCTCATCGACCTTGTCGTAGTCAATCTCCGGGAACACGATCTGCTCCCGCAGTCCCAGCGAGAAATTGCCGCGCCCATCGAAACTCTTTGGCGAAACACCTCGGAAATCTCGTACACGGGGCAACGCGATATTGATCAAACGGTCCATGAACTCGAACATGCGTTGGCGTCGCAGCGTGACCTTCACGCCAATGTCCATGCCTTCGCGCAGTTTGAAGTTCGAAATGGATTTTCTCGCCTTTGTGATCACCGGCTGTTGTCCTGCGATCGCTGTCAACTCCACGAGCGCACTCTGAACGACCTTTGAATCCCGGACGCCATCGCCCATTCCCATGTTGAGAACGATCTTGTCCAGCTTAGGTATGCGCATCGGATTCTCGTATCCGAACCGCTCCTGCATGGCTGGCCTTACGACGTCGTTATAGTGTTGCTGCATACGGGTCATGGCTGAGCTCTATAAATCGACAACTTCGCCGGACTTCTTCGCAAAACGCACCTTGCGGCCATCGTCAAGAAATCTGAATCCGACGCGAGTGGCTTCCCCGGTCTTGGGATCAACCAGCGCCACGTTCGACAGGGCCAGTGATGCTTCCTTCTCCACAATACCGCCAGGGTTTCCCGTCTGCGGGCGGGTATGACGCTTGACGACGTTCACGCCTTGAACCAGCACGCGAGAATCTTTGGTAAGCACGCGCAAAACCTCGCCCTTCTTACCCTTCTCGCGACCATTCAAAACGATCACCTGATCACCCTTGCGAATTTTTGATGCACTGCCCATCACAACACCTCGGGGGCAAGCGAAATGATTTTCATATGTTGTTTCGATCGAAGTTCGCGTGTCACGGGACCGAATATCCGGGTGCCAATGGGCTCTCCCTGAGGATTAATGAGGACAGCCGCATTTCGATCGAACCGGATGGCGCTACCATCAGGCCGGCGAATTTCCTTGGCCGTCCGCACGACAACGGCGCGATGCATATCGCCTTTCTTGACACGGCCTCGCGGAATTGCCTCCTTGACGCTGACCACGATAACGTCACCGATTGACGCGGTACGACGCTTGGAACCGCCGAGGACCTTAATGCACTGGACCCGGCGGGCGCCCGAGTTGTCGGCCACCTCGAGATTTGTTTCTGGCTGAATCATGTCGTCAACCTATTCATTGCCGTCGGTCCCAATCCCACAAATCCCCAAACAAACGCCTATTGAGCTGCCTCAGCGAGAACTTCCCAGCTCTTCAGCTTGGAAACAGGCCGGCACTCCTGAATGCGCACGATGTCACCCACTGTGTGGGCGTTCTCCGGGTCATGCGCGTGATACTTTTTACTGCGACGAATGATCTTCTTGTAAAGCGGATGACGTACCCGGCGCTCGACACGAACGACGATGGTCTTGTCGCCGGAATTGCTCACCACGACACCCTGCAAGATTCGCTTCGACATTCCGTCTCTCCTAGGACGCTTGGCTTGATGCGGCGTTGAGCATCGTCTTCACGCGGGCAATATCGCGACGCACTTCACGAATACGCGCAGTATTCTCAAGCTGACCAGACGCCCGCTGAAAGCGCAGATTGAACAGCTCCTTCTTCGAATCGAGCAGGAGGTCATTGAGTTCGTCGGACGTCTTGCCGCGCAGTTCTTCGGGTTTCATATCAGTTCCCTTCCGTGCGGCTCACGATTCGAGTCTGCACGGCCAGCTTGGCTGCCCCGCGGGCCAGGGCTTCATGAGCAAGACCTGTGGGCACGCCGCCCAGTTCGAACATGATCCGGCCGGGTTTGATGCGGCACATCCAGAACTCCGGCGACCCCTTGCCTTTACCCATACGCACTTCCGTAGGCTTGGAGCTGACGGGCACGTCGGGGAAGACACGAATCCAGACGCGGCCGGTTCGCTTGATATGGCGCGTGATGGCGCGCCGGCAGGCCTCGATCTGTCGCGCCGTAATACGGCCTGCGGTCGTGGCCTTGAGTCCGAACGTCCCAAAATTGAGCGTGTTCCCGGTCGATGCCGTTCCGTGAATCCGGCCCTTCTGAGCCTTCCGGTACTTGGTGCGTTTGGGCTGTAACATGGGTTTGCCTTCGTCCCGGTCTTGCGCCTAGCGCTGGGTCTGTTGATCAGCGAGCAATTTGTCTTGAGCCATGGGGTCGTGAGCAAGAATCTCACCCTTAAAGACCCAAACCTTCACGCCACAGGTGCCGTAAGTCGTGAATGCGGTTTGCGAACCGTAGTCAATGTCGGCGCGCAGCGTGTGCAACGGAACGCGACCCTCGCGATACCACTCGGTGCGGGCAATCTCCGCTCCGCCGAGCCGACCACCGCAATTAATGCGAATGCCTTGGGCTCCCAATCGTATCGCGGACTGAACAGCACGCTTCATGGCCCGACGAAACGCCACCCGGCGTTCAAGCTGCTGAGCGATGTTCTCCGCGATCAATTTGGCGTCGATTTCAGGCTTGCGGATCTCGAGAATATTGAGATGGACTTCGCTGCCGGTCATCTCTGATAGCTTGGAGCGCAACCGCTCAATGTCCGAGCCCTTCTTGCCGATTACGACACCGGGACGAGCCGTATGAATCGTGACCCGGGCTTTCTTGGCGGGCCGCTCAATGACGATTTTGCTCACGCCGGCCTGGGAGACCTGCCCTTCGAGAAATTTGCGAATGCTCAGATCTTCGTGGAGCAGCCGACCGTACTCATTCTTGTCCGCATACCACCGGGAATCCCAGGTACGGTTGATTCCTAGCCGCAGACCGACAGGGTTGACCTTTTGACCCATCAGGTAGTCTCCTCGCGTTCGCGGACCACAAGCGTGAGTTCGCTGAACGGCTTATGAATTCTTCCGACGCGACCCCGCGCCCTGGGTTGCCAGCGTTTCATGACAAGCCCCTTGCCCACGCTGGCCTCAGCGACGAAGAGCTGATCGACGTCGAGCTGATGATTGTTCTCGGCATTCGCGATCGCCGACTGCAGTACCTTCTTCACTTCGCGCGCAATCCGCCGCTTCGAGAACGTCAATTCGGCCAAAGCGGAATTGACGCTCTTTCCACGAATGCTGCCCGCGACCAGATCGAGCTTTCGTGGACTGATTCGAATTTGCCGGGCTTTTGCCATTGCCTCGTTGTCAGCAAGCCGGCGCGGCTGTGATTGCTTACCCATGACGTTAGGCCCTTCGCGCCTTTTTGTCCGCCGCGTGACCGTAATAGGTCCGGCTCGGAGCGAACTCCCCGAGCTTGTGGCCAACCATGCCCTCGTTGACCAGAACGGGAATGAACTTATGACCGTTATAAACACCAAATGTCAGGCCCACGAACTGCGGGAGAATGGTTGATCGGCGCGACCAGGTCCGAATGACGTCCTTACGTCCGGACTGGCGCGCTTCCTCTGCCTTCTTCAGCAGATAACCATCCACGAATGGGCCTTTCCATACTGAACGGGCCACGTGACCTCTCCTATCTCTTGTGTCGGCTGCGCATGATCAGCCGATCGGTCTTCTTGTTTGAGCGGGTGCGCTTGCCCTTCGTCGGCTTGCCCCATGGAGTCACAGGATGCCGACCGCCCGACGTTCGCCCTTCGCCACCGCCATGGGGATGATCGATCGGGTTCATCGCGACACCACGTACCGAAGGTCGCTTGCCCAGCCAGCGCTTACGGCCCGCCTTACCGAGCTTGATGTTCTTGTTATCTGGATTGGAGACGGCGCCCACGGTCGCCATGCACTCCGCGCGCACCATGCGTTGTTCTCCGGATCCCAGGCGCAGCAGTGCATAACCCGCGTCCTTGCCCACGAGCTGAGCATAGGCACCGGCGGCCCGCGCCATTTGCCCACCACGACCCGGCTTCATTTCAATGTTGTGTATGATCGTGCCGACCGGGATGTTGCGCATCGGCATCGAATTGCCAGGCTTCACATCCACGCGTTCGCCGGAAATGACCGTGTCGCCGATCGACAAGCGCTGAGGCGCGAGAATGTACGCCATCTCATTATCCGAATACCGAAGGAGCGCCAGGAATGCCGACCGATTGGGGTCATATTCCAAACGTTCAACTTTCGCCGGGACATCGAACTTGCGTCGCTTAAAATCGATGGTGCGATAGCGCTGCTTGTGACCACCGCCAATGCGCCGCGCAGTGATCCGGCCACCGTTGTTGCGGCCACCAGTCTTCGACTTGCCCTCGGTCAACGATTTGACCGGTTTTCCCTTCCACAGGTCGGAACGGTCCACCAGCACCAGTTGACGCTGAGACGGCGTGATCGGCCTAAATGATTTCAATGCCATCCGCTATATCCCCGTGGTCACGTCGATGGATTGGCCTTCTTCCAGCGACACGATCGCCTTCTTGTAAGCAGCACGGCGCCCAAGACGCCCGCGGAATCGCTTGACCTTTCCCTGCTGACGCAAGGTATTCACTGCCTTCACCTTGACCTCGAACAGGCCTTCCACAGCGGCCTTGATCTCAGGTTTCGTGGCATCCATGGCGACCCGAAACGTCACCTGGGCGTGTTCCGAGCCAAGCGTCGCCTTTTCCGTTATCACCGGACTGCGAATGACGTCATACATGCGCTCACGTGAAATCTTGGCAGACCTCATGACAGCCGGGCCTCCAAATGCTCGACAGCAGATTTCGTCAACACCAGGGTATCGCGTCGCAGGATGTCGTAGACGTTCGCACCCTGTTGGGGCAGCACATCGCACTGCGGGATATTGGATGCGGCGCGCTTGAAGTTGGCGTCCACTTCCGGACCGTCGATGACGAGCACCGAACCCCACCCGAGCTTACTGAGCTTTGCCGCCAGTGAGTTGGTCTTTGGCGCATCGAGTTTTGCTTCATCGATGACAACCAGCTTTCCGTCGGCCGCCTTTGAGGACAGCGCCGTCCGTAGACCGAGCTTGCGCACTTTTTTGGGCAGTGCCGTCGCGTGGTCGCGCAATACCGGACCAAATGTCACCGCTCCACCCCGAAACTGCGGCGACCGCCGACTTCCGTGACGAGCCCGACCAGTACCCTTCTGACGCCACGGCTTCGCCGTCGTACCGCTGATCTCGCTGATACCGCGGGCCTTGTGGGTCCCCGCCCGGCGCTTGGCAAGCTGCCATTTCACGACCCGGTTGAGAATATCGGTCCGCACGGGCAAACCGAAAATCGAATCGCTGAGATCAACCGTTCCCGCAGCCTTCGAATCTAGTGTGGTCACCTTGGCCTTCATTGACCCTAATCCTTACTCTCGGTCTCGTCGGCGTCGCCTTCGACGGTCTCGGCTTCCACTTCGGCCGCGTCTTCCGTCGCCGCGTCCTCCGCGCTCGCCTGCTGTTCTTCTGCCGCGGCTTCCTCAGGTGCTTGTTCCTCGTCGACCTGATCTTCCGACGCTTCTTCTCCTGCTTCGGCCGAAGCAGCGCCCTTCAGGCCCGCCGGCAGGGGCAATTCGTCGGGCAATTCGCGTTTCTTGGCATCCGTAACCCGAACCCAGCTGCCCTTCGAGCCGGGAACGCCGCCCTTGACCATGATCAAGCCTTCGTCGGCATCGGTCAAAACAACTTCGAGGCTCTGAACCGTGACGCGTTCGGCACCAAGGTGCCCTGCCATCTTCTTGCCTTTGAAGACCTTGCCGGGATCCTGGCACTGACCCGTGGAGCCGTGTGAACGGTGAGACACGGACACACCATGGCTGGCCGCGAGGCCGCCAAAATTGTGCCGCTTGATGACACCGGCAAAGCCCTTACCGATGCTGACACCGCACACGTCGACGTATTGTCCGGCAATGAAATGGTTCGCCGCCAGTTCCGCACCAACGTCCACCAGGTTGTCGGCTGAAACGCGAAACTCGCTGACCTTCCGCTTGGGCTCGACCTGGGCCTTCGCAAAATGACCACGCATGGCCTTGGATACGTTCTTGACCTTGGCTGTACCGGCGCCCAACTGGACCGCATCGTAGCCATGCGACTCGGTCGTACGCTGGGCTACCACCTGACAGCCATCAACCTGGAGAACGGTCACGGGCACGTGTCCGCCGTCGTCCTGAAAGACGCGCGACATGCCCAGTTTCCGTGCAATGACGCCTGTGCGCATTTCGAGCCTCAGACCTTGATCTCGACGTCGACGCCGGCTGCGAGATCGAGCTTCATCAAGGCATCGACCGTTTCCGGCGTCGGATCAACGATGTCCAGAAGTCGACGGTGCGTACGAATTTCGAACTGCTCCCGCGACTTCTTGTCGATGTGAGGTGACCGCAAAACCGTATATCGCTCAATCTTGGTGGGGAGCGGTATTGGCCCGCGCACCTGGGCTCCGGTCCGCTTCGCCGTGCTGAGTATCTCACTCGCCGAAACGTCGAGCACCCGGTGATCGTACGCCTTCAGGCGTATACGGATGTTCTGGTTCATCATGGCCTTTGCTCCCCGCGAAGATCCCGCTTCGATATTCGCGGACCCTTGGTTTCCTACTCGGCGATTTTGGCGACGACGCCGGCGCCGACGGTACGAC
>CENY01077749.1_pt1 | contig 11481 bp, 8 predicted proteins | sample 356181 | NCBI WGS metagenome assembly CENY01 (sample SAMEA2619840, study PRJEB7988) | marine metagenome | isolation source: saline water (ENVO:00002010), including
TCAAGTCCCTTCGATTATTGATGAGCTTCCAATTTTTGCTATTTTAGCAACACAAGCAAAAGGAGTGACAGTTGTAAGAGGAGCAAAAGAGTTGCGAAATAAAGAATCAGATAGAATTGCAGCTATATGTAAAAATTTGAAATTACTTGGCGCAGACATTGATGAGCTAGATGATGGTTTTAAAGTTGGCGGATCATCCAAGCTGCGTGGTGTTTCATTAAAAACTTATGGTGATCACCGTATTGCTATGGGTTTTGCTGTAGCTGAATTAGTTTCTGATGGGGATATTCACCTAGACAATCCTGATTGTATAAGCATTTCGTTTCCTGAGTTTTTTTCAACTTTAGATAGTATTACAAAATGTTAATTCGTGGAGTAATTGGTGATCCAATTGATCATAGTTTGGGCGACATCTTACATCAAGAGCTTTTTCATCAATTAGATATTAAAGGAAAATATTCCAAGATACATGTGAGTATGGATGAATTAGAAAATTTTACTTCAAAAAATAAAGTACATGAATATAATGTGACCATTCCTCATAAAGAAAGAATTATACAATTCTTAGATGAGCTAGATTCATCTGCAGCTCAGATTGGTGCAGTAAATTGTGTTAAAGACAATAAAGGCTATAACACAGATTGGCTTGGGTTTAAAGAGTGTATTGAGCAAAACAAAATAAATGTAAATCAACAAAAATGCTTAATATTAGGTGCTGGTGGCGCTGCAAAAGCAGTTGCATACGCTTTGATCAAGTTAGGCACAAGATCTATACGCGTTATTAACAGATCAAAAGAAAAAAAAGATGCACTTGAAAATTGGGTACGAAAGCAAGGAATTAAAATTGACAACGAAAACGATTATGACATAATAATTAATTGCACCCCATTAGGTATGTGGCCCAGAATTGATGAATCACCTTACAATTTAAATCGAGTGACTAAATCTCAAACAATTATAGACACCATTTATAACCCCATTGAAACTAAACTAGTTCGTCATTGCAAAAAGCGCGCAGATAAAGCAATAGGAGGTTTGGATATGTTCATTTATCAAGCCATTGAGTCTCTAGCGATTTGGGAAGACAGTCAAATTAAAGGAAAGATTGACATCAGAAAAATAAAAAAGGAATTAAGATCAAAACTATGTTGAAACGATTACAATTTTTAACCGCAGGTGAGTCCCATGGAAAAGGGTTGGTAGGAATTATCGATGGAATTCCAGCTGGACTAGGAATATCAGAAGAATACATTGACCGCCAACTGAGAAGAAGACAGATGGGGCATGGTAGAGGTGGAAGAATGAAGATAGAAAAAGATCATGGTGAAATTTGGTCTGGTGTTCGACATGGCAAGACACTTGCATCCCCAATTGGTATTTTAGTTCAAAATCTTGATTGGAAAAATTGGACTGACAAAATGTCGGTTGATCCCATAGACAAAGAGATTAAAGAGGTGACCTTGCCCCGACCAGGCCATGCAGACTTAGCAGGAATACATAAGTATGGTTTTACTGATATTAGAAATGTCTTAGAGCGATCCAGCGCAAGAGAAACAACGATGCGTGTTGCTTTGGGATCTGTCTGCAGAAAACTGCTCGAAGAGGTTGGAATCCATATAGCCAGTAGAGTTGTACAAATTCATGATGTTATAGATAATAGTAAAATTGAATATAAAACAAGTAAGCTAAATTCATTTGTTGATAAATCGCCAGTTAGGTGTATTAATAAAAATATTGAGAATCAAATGATTGAAGTGATCGATAAAGCAAAAAAATCTGGAGATTCTGTAGGGGGTATATTTGAAGTTGTTGCATCAGGCATACCTTATGGGCTAGGCTCTTACACACAATGGACAGAAAAACTCCAGTCACGAATTTCTGCGATGATGATGAGCATAAATGCGTTTAAAGGAATAGAAATTGGTAATGGTTTTCGAAGTGCATCAAAGTTTGGAAGCGAAGTCCATGACGAAATTGGACATGATGGAAAGAAATTTACAAGATTTTCAAATAATGCAGGTGGAATTGAAGGTGGTATGAGTAACGCACAACCAATTGTTTTGTGGATGTCTATGAAACCAATCTCGACTCTCATTAAGCCTCTAAGATCGGTTGATATTTTAACGCATGAAAAGAAAAAAGCTCACAAGGAAAGAACGGATGCATGCGCTGTACCTGCAGCTTCAATAATAGCTGAAAGCATGCTTTGCATCACACTAGCAGATGCTTTACTTGAAAAATTTGGTGGTGACAATGTTGATCAACTTAAAGCCCACATGAAAGCAACAGCAAAATATTGAATAATATATTTCTTATTGGAATGATGGGGGCAGGAAAGTCAACCATAGGTAAGCTCTTGTCCTATGAATTGAAATGTTTTTTTCATGATACTGATTCAATTATTGAAAAAGAACATAAACTTTCTGTTTATGAAATATTTGAAAAATATGGAGAGGATTTTTTTCGTAAATCTGAAACAAATATTTTAAAAAAGCTAAATAATTCAGTGGTTGCATGCGGAGGAGGAGTAGTTCTTAAAAAAGAAAATCGTAAAACGATCCAGAATACTGGAAAATCTTTTCTTTTAATTTGTCAAATTGATGAAATTATTAAAAGAATTAATAAAGATAAAACAAGACCATTGTATGATCAAACAGATCCCAAAAAAACTTTAAACCTTTTATGGAAAAAAAGGCGTGAATTATACTACGAAACAGCTGATCACATAATTGATGTAAGTCAGAAATCAACGTCTGAAATAGTTAACAGCATAATTAAAGAGATTCAAAATGATTAGTGTAAACCTTGGTAACCGCTCATATCCAATTATCGTTAAAAATGGTGTAATTAATTCTTTAAGCTCATACCTGAATAATAGTGGAGAAAAATGGATTCTAATTTCTCAGGACTCAATCATGCAATATTACGGTGATAAGCTTTACGATCATTTATTGGGCCATGGTTTTAAAATCACAAAGGTGTCAATTAAAGATGGAGAATCATCCAAAGACCTCGCGATCTACACGGATATTATCTCTACTATGCTCGAGAAGAATTTTGATAGATCATCCGTCGTATTGTCATTGGGCGGTGGAGTTGTTGGCGATATTGCTGGTTTTGTTTCAGCTACTTATATGAGGGGAGTAAGGTATCATCAAATTCCAACTACACTGTTAGCCATGGTAGACTCATCAATTGGTGGTAAAACTGGATTAAATTTTTCAAAAACCAAGAATATAATTGGATCGATTTACCAGCCTTCTAGCGTAATTATTGATCCTGAGATACTAATGACCCTTCCAAGAGACGAGGTAATATCTGGATTGGGTGAAATAATTAAATATGGCGCAATTCGCGATAGCAATTTTCTATTGCAACTCTCAGAATGGTTTGAAGATTTGAATAAATTTCCATTTACTCAGGCTATAGAAAATTGCTCGAGAATCAAAGCTGACATTGTTTCTGAGGACGAGACCGAAGATGGTCTTCGAAGGATTTTGAACTTTGGACATACAGTCGGTCATGCTCTAGAATCACAAATAGGTTATAATGTAATTAAACACGGGGAAGCGGTAAGCTATGGTATGAAATGTGCGTCTTGGATATCAAAAGAAAAAGGACTGTTAACGGATAGAGAGTATCAAATTATAAATGAGACAATTGGTAGACTACCCCTTCCTGAACTGAAGAATTTAAATATTGAAAAAGTAATGGAATTTATCGCTTTTGATAAAAAATATGATCGAGGTACTTTGAATTTTGTTCTTTTAGAAGGACTTGGAAATGCAATTGTTTCTCAAGATGTATCGCATGAAATAATAATTGAATCGATTAAAACGCTACAATGAAAGTACTTATAATAAATGGGCCTAATCTAAATTTACTTGGGTTAAGAGAAACCGATGTTTACGGAACTGAGACATTGGGTGATATAGAAAACTGGCTTTTAGATACAGTAGGGTCTAATGAGCACAAGATCGATTGGTATCAATCTAATCATGAAGGTGAAATCATTGATAAAATTCACATGTGTATTGATAATTATAATTCAATTATAATTAATCCAGGTGCCTATACACATTATTCTTATGCAATACGAGACGCCATAATTTCTGTTAAAATTCCAACTGTAGAGGTTCATTTATCTGATATAAAAAATCGCGAGGAATTTCGAAAACACTCGGTGATTGAGGACATATGCATTGCCCAGGTGACTGGCCATGGTAAGAATGGATACTTAGAAGCGTTTCAAATCTTGCTTAACTATTTATAGTATTCTTGAATAGACTTTACTGCGATCTTATCTTTTGATTTTCGTATTGCTCTCACGGCTGCATTTGCACCTGAAAGAGTAGTGATTGAAACTATACCCTTTTGAATACAAGCCTTACCAATTGACTCTTCGTCGTATCGCGCTTGCTTACCTAGCGGGGTATTTATAACAAGGTCAATTTGATCGTTTTTAATCTCATCTACGACATTTGGTCTTCCCTCTCCAACCTTAAAAACTGGCTTAGCCGCGATGCCATTTTGACTCAACTCTTCAACAGTTCCTTTTGTAGCTATTATTTTAAAACCCATCTCATGTAAATCTCTTGCAATAGGAATCATACTGAGCTTATCGGAATCATTTACAGAAATGAATACTTTTCCGTTCGATGGGATATTATTTCCAGCGCTGATTGACGCCCTCTTAAATGATTCCCCCATTGACTGTGAAATTCCCATAACCTCTCCCGTCGATTTCATTTCGGGACTAAGGTAGGTAGATTCGTTTGGAAATTTGTTAAATGGTAAGACAGCTTCTTTAATAGCAACATGCTTATACCGATCCCAACTTTGAAGTTTAAAATCTTTAAGTTTTGCACCAATGGCTAGCTGAGCTGCAATCCGGGCTAGTGGCGTATTCGTTGCTTTACTTACAAATGGAGTGGTTCTACTAGCTCTAGGATTTACTTCAAGAACAAAAATTGTATTATCTTTAAAGGCAAATTGTAAATTAATCAGACCAACCACTTTAAGCTCCAGGGCAAGCGCTTTGGTTATACGAGCAATTTCTTTCATAGCTTTGCTTGATATTTTATAAGGTGGTAAGACACAGGCAGAATCTCCAGAGTGGATCCCTGCTTCTTCAATATGTTGCATTATAGCACCAATATGCACATCTTTTCCATCACACAATGCATCAACATCAAACTCAAATGCATCCTCAAGAAATTGATCAATTAAAATTGGGTGTCCGGCTGTAACATCTGCATTCCTTGAAATATATTCAACTAGTTGTTGTTTAGAATAAACTATTTCCATTGCTCTTCCACCAAGGACATAGCTTGGTCTTGCCAAAACCGGATAGCCGATTTTATCAGCTATTTTTTGCACTTCAAGTAGAGTTCTTCCGGTACCGTATTTAGGACATTCAATATTTAACTTTTTTAAAATACGGCCAAATTTTTCTCTATCTTCAGCAAGATCAATACTTTTCGGTGATGTTCCAATGATTGGTACACCAGCTCCATGAAGTGCATTTGCTATTTTGAGTGGCGTTTGACCACCAAACTGAACAAGAACGCCATCAGGATTTTCAAACTCAACAATATTTAAAACATCTTCATAAGTTACCGGTTCAAAATACAATCTATCAACAAGGTCAAAATCTGTGCTTACGGTTTCTGGATTGCAATTAATCATTATGGTCTTATACCCTTGATCTTTTAATCCATATACTGCTTGAACGCAACAGTAATCAAACTCAATGCCTTGACCAATTCTATTTGGACCACCTCCAAGGATGATGGCTTTTTTACCCTCAAGTGGCTTAATTTCATTTTCATAATCATAGGTTGAGTAGCAATAGGGGGTCTTAGCTTCAAATTCTGCTGCGCATGTATCAACCACTTTGTACGAGGGGAGTATCTTTTGTTGAGCTCTTAAATTTCTTATCTCATTTTCGGTCTTATTTTTCATCTTTGCAATTTGATTATCTGAAAAGCCGTTTTGCTTAAGCTGCAACAAGGGTGTTTTACTATCATATTCCACTAAAGATTTTATTTGAAATAAAAACCATGGGTCAATTTTTGTTGATCGATGCACCTCGTCTATTGTTGCGCCATTAAGAATCGCTTGTCGAACTTTTAATAGCCTAAAACTTGTTGCGTATTGCAACGTGTTCATGTCAAGATTACGAGCCCTTGACAGTTCAGGATCATCATCATTAACCGGCTTTGGCTCTAAGCCATTTAGGCCTACCTCAAGTGATCTAAAAGCTTTTTGAATAGATTCTTTAAATGTTCTTCCAATAGACATTACCTCCCCCACGCTTTGCATTTGAACCCCTAAATGTCCACTTGCAGATGGGAACTTTTCAAAATCAAACCTTGGTACTTTTACGATGACGTAATCTATTGTTGGCTCAAAAGCTGCTAGCGTTTTACCCGTAATATCATTTGGAAGCTCATCAAGTGTGAACCCAACTGCTAGCTTTGCGGCAACTTTTGCAATTGGGAACCCTGTTGCTTTTGATGCAAGGGCAGAAGAACGACTCACTCTCGGATTCATTTCTATTATTATACAACGACCTGTTTCAGGGTTTACAGCAAACTGAACGTTTGATCCCCCAGTTTCAACTCCAATTTTTCGCAAACATTCAATAGACCAATTTCGCATAAGTTGAAATTCTTTGTCGCTTAGTGTCATTGAGGGTGCAACGGTTATTGAGTCACCAGTATGAACTCCCATTGGGTCAATATTTTCAATTGAGCATATTATTATTGCGTTATCAGACTTATCTCTAACAACTTCGAGTTCATACTCCTTCCATCCAAGTAATGACTCCTCAATTAAAACCTCAGTAATCGGACTGGCATTCAAACCATTCTCAACTAATGTTTGAAACTCTTCAAAGTTGTAAGCTACTGACCCACCTGTACCTCCTAAGGTAAACGATGGCCGAATGATAATTGGAAATTTTATACTATCTAAAAGAGCCTCGGCTTCTTCCCATGAGTGAACGAATCCCCCCTGGGCAGTATCAATACCTATTTCATCCATTGCTGCTTTAAATTGCTCTCGGTCTTCTGCTTTATTTATAGCGTCAACTTGAGCACCTATGAGCTCAATATTGTATTTTTTTAATATTCCTTTTTCATTTAAATCCATTGCAATGTTTAAGGCGGTTTGTCCGCCAACTGTTGGAAGAATTGCATCCGGTTTTTCTTTTTTAATAATTGCTTCAATATATTCAACGGTTATTGGCTCGATATACGTTGCATCTGCCAGATTTGGGTCTGTCATAATTGTGGCTGGATTGGAGTTTACAAGAATTATTCTATACCCCTCTTCTTTGAGCGCCTGGGTTGCTTGTGTTCCAGAATAATCAAATTCACATGCCTGACCAATTACAATAGGTCCCGCACCTATGATCAAGATTGATTTAATGTCTTCTCTTTTGGGCAATTTAGCTGCCTTTCATCATTTTGATAAATTTTTCAAATAAATACCTGCTATCATGGGGTCCAGGGCTGGACTCTGGATGATATTGAACTGAAAACGCTTTATAGTCTGCGCATTCAATTCCTGCGCTTGTTTGATCATTTAAATTAATATGAGTTGATTTGACATTATTTGGAAGAGTATTAAGATCAACAGCAAACCCATGATTTTGACTCGTAATTTCAACATTATTATGAGTTAAATTATTCACAGGGTGATTTATACCTCGGTGCCCAAATTTTAACTTAAATGTTTGAGCTCCCAAAGCTAGAGCTAATATTTGATGACCCAAACAAATACCAAATATAGGTTTTTTTCCTAGCAGCTCTTGTACTAAATCTATCCCATAGGTTACCGCAGCTGGATCTCCTGGTCCATTGCTTAAAAAAATCCCGTCTGGTTTAAAAGCCATAATTGTCTTCGCAGATGCAGTGCAAGGAAAAACGGTCACTTTACAATCGTGCTTCTCAAGAAGTCTAAGTATGTTGTTTTTAATTCCGTAATCAATAGCTGCTACGCGATATGTCCCTTTTTTGGACCATACGTAACGCTTTTTTGTACTTACAACTTTTGCAAGATCAAGCCCCTTCATCGAAGGTGCGCGTTTTAATTTATTTGTAAGACTTTTAATATTGAGGTCTCTACTTGATAAAATACCGTTCATTGCACCTTGGTCTCTAATGTGTCGGGTCAACGCTCGAGTATCGATAGCTTGAATCCCAACAATTTTATTATTATGTAAATATTCTGCAATTGAAGAGGTTGCTCTCCAATTTGAAGGGACAACCGTTTCCTCCTTTATCACAAACCCGGCAACTTGTATTTTATTCGATTCAACATCTTCATCATTAACACCATAGTTACCGATATGCGGTGCCGTCATTGTAACAATCTGCTTACAATATGAAGGATCGGTAAGTATTTCTTGATAACCACTCATTCCAGTGTTGAAGCATACCTCTCCAATAGTTTCACCTATATAGCCAAGCGACTTTCCCCTAAAAACTCTGCCATCATCCAACAATAATATTGCTCTTTGTGTTTTCATTCCTTCCCTGACTCCATTACCATGACAGCAATTACTAGATCTTGAACGGCACTACCTACTGAGCTAAAGACAGTAATATTGGATTCGTGATCACTTATTTTAGTATTTGATTCAATAAAACTTCCTATTTCACCCTCAACCAGGTTCCATTCATACTCACCTCGTTCAATCGGAATTAAAAGATTACCAGCTTCAACCTGACTGGAGCTCAGTGAATCAACGTAGACTTTTGCGCTTTGAATGAGTTCAGTGGGTAATTCTCTTTTTGTTTTGCCATGGGCACCAACCGCGTTTATGTGGGTTCCCTTCGAGATGTTTGCAAAATCAAATAGAGGCTCCGATGAGCTGGTTGCAGTGCATATGATATTTGCTTTTTTGAGGTCATCGATTTGACCAGGAGCAACCTTAGTTTCAAATTGCTCGCAAAAAGATTGTACTTTGTCAGGGTCTCTTCCGATGACCAAAACTTCTTCTAAATTTCTAACTGATTGGATAGCCTCAATCTGCGTTTTGGCTTGAGCTCCATTTCCGAAAACTACAGCTTTTTTTGAATTTGGTTTTGATAAGTAGTGTGTAGCTAATCCTGAAGCTGCTCCCGTACGAATTGCCGTAACGGAAGAACCATCAATCAGCGCAACGCTTTTGCCTGACTCTGCCTCCATGACGAGTATGACTCCATTGATTAAAGCCAGGTCATTCAAAGGGTTTCCTGGATGCACATTGATTAATTTTATGGTTAAGAATTTTCCACCTTTTATATAAGCTGGCATCGATAAATGATGCGCGCCAAATTCTTCAAGCGGCATATTTATACGGTGAGGCACCACAGCGGTACCATTACTAATAGAACAAAAGGCTTCCTTCATTGCATTTATTGCGTTGGGCATTGATACAGCTGCTTTAACATCGCTCGCTGTAAAAAAGGGCAAATCCATAGGCGTCTATTTTTTAGTTAATGCCCAAGAGCCATCCCAGTTGTCACCAGGGGGATTATCTCTATAGTGTTCGCACCTTGGTATATAGATCTGACTTGGGTTTGTTTTTCTACCTGGGAACATATCTTCAAGTTCATCTGATGCTTTAAACGCAGCGATCGCTTTTTCCCAATCTTGGTTTCTGTATAATTCTAAGGCCTCATTATAAGCAGTTAAAAGCTTATCGTACCCTTTAGGGATTTTTTCTTTTTCTGAAATAAGCTCAAATACTTGTGCTGGTTCTGTTTTACCCATTACAATTACGTAGTCTAAATCTCTCCAAATAAATTTATCTTTACATGCCTTATAGGTTTCTTCGGCAACTTGAATATAAACACCGTATTGCTTCGCCGATGCCTCAAGTCTAGCTGCAAGGTTAACGGTGTCACCCATCATAGTATAATTCATTCGCATGGTTGAGCCCATATTACCTGTAACTAATTTGCCTGTATTAATTCCAATTCTGTTTTGCATATTATGAACAATTTCAGGCCATCTGTCACCTTCTGCTTGCCATTTTTCTCTGAGCTCAGCTAATCTTTCCTGCATTTTTACTGCAGTAAGGCAAGACCAGTACTCATGTTCATCAACAGGTGCTGGTGCTCCATAGAAAGCAACAATAGCATCTCCAATGTATTTATCAAGAGTGCCTTTGTTTTGTAGCAAGATATCCGTCATTTCTGTCAAGTAATCATTCAGCAGCTCAACAAGATCTGGCGCTGATAATTTTTCAGAAAATCCGGAAAAGCTTTGTATGTCTGTAAAGAATGCCGTGTGATATCCCTCTTCTCCTCCTAGCGATGGCTGCTCTTTTGATTCATACATTTGATCGATGAGCTCTGGGGATATGTAGGTACTAAAGGTATTTTTAAGAAATCTTTTATCCTTTTCTGCACCAAAATAATTGTACAAGAAAATTCCACCAAAAGTGCCAATGATTGACATGATTGGTCTAACAACTTCAATCATTGTCAGTTGATTTATAAATTGCAGATTTGCATAAATGATCCAACCAACAATACCAAGAATGGGAAGCGGTAAGGCGTAGAAAGGTTTTTTAGGAAATGAAATTAGTATCCCAATTACGATACACAATATGAGTATTGAATAAAACGTAGATACATTATCTTTGACCACAACAAAGTCGTTTTGCAAAATGCTGTGCATCACATTTGCATGAATCTCAACCCCAGCAAAAGTTTCTTGAACAGGGGTGTTTCTTAGATCCATCAGGCCGGGTAATGAAGCCCCCACTAAAGCAACTTTACCCTCCCAATAATCAGGTGGAAGCATTTCGGGGTCCATGCAATAACTGTAGGGTAGATAATAAAAGGTTTGAAACTTGCCAAAATAATTCACGTACATACGTCCGTTATCATCAATTGGTATAGTTCGAACAATGGTATCAGTAGAATCAATCAGATTGAGAAGATTGTTTTCAAAATCGTAATCGAATCCACCATCTTTTTTGATGCCAAGAATATCTATAACAGCTGACATCACCAAACTGGGGTATACATGATCAGCTCCATCAAAGTAGATCGCAGTCGGAGCACGTCTGATTACACCGTCATTGTCCTGTGGGAAATTGGCCGAACCATTTCCAGTTGATGCGGATAACAAATCTACGTAAGTATTGCCAATACGATCGGCTTGAGGAAGTTTTGTTTTTGCCTCATCTGAGACTCCACGAATTATATGGTTGGCAAACTCATAGCCTTCAGGCTCTGATAACATCTTGGGTAGAAAATTGAGCGTATCTTCCTCTTCAAAAACTATAGCGTGATAAGTCTGTTTGGAGTTTGCCGTAGCAGAAACAAATTTTCCTGGATCATTGCTATAAAGAAATTGGTTGGTTGCTTCGCTAAGATCGTTGCTTCTATTGTTAGACGCTGAGGATAGTGCACGTACGAGGTCATATTTATAAGTGTTTTCCTCGTCAAAAATCACATCAAACAAAAGGGCTTTTGG
>CENY01079855.1_pt1 | contig 11481 bp, 12 predicted proteins | sample 356181 | NCBI WGS metagenome assembly CENY01 (sample SAMEA2619840, study PRJEB7988) | marine metagenome | isolation source: saline water (ENVO:00002010), including
GTTTTCCTTTATAGTTATTTTATTACTATTGCATGAATCAATATTATTACAATTAACAGAATGCCATTAAATGCGAATAATGTCAAATAATGTCGCTATATGTATTGAAAATATATCTGATAAAGCTGGTAAAGTTTGGCAAATTCCTGATTGCTAGTGTTTCAACTATAAATTAAAGAATAGTATTTTAGTTTGATTTATAAAAATTAAACTGTCACGCATATATACTAATAGCCTTACAAATACATAAGGCATACTATTTGTAATATACAACTCGAACACCATTTAATTAGCAGGAGAAACCCCACTAAGAGTTAATCTTTTTTTTGCTTCTTCATAAATATTAGCAGGCAAAACGCCTTTTGAAGCAGTCTTTATATTCTCTTTAAAATGTTCAGAATTTTTTGTTCCTACAATAGTTGTATTCAGTTCTGGATGAGATAAGGTAAACCTCAACAAAAAAGATGTGCGTGATTCCCCTTCATCTAATAAATCATCGAGATTCGATTTGCTAAAATTATCCCATTCCCGATTTTTCCCAAACTCGCCTTTAGAAACTCCTCCACGAATTATTGTTCCAGCGCCTGATTTTGAGGCACTTGTAATCAAGTCTTCATGCTCTCTGTTTAATGCAGAATATGGAATTTGGAAAGCATCGAATACATTCATATTTATGTGATCAGATAAAGCAGGTAAAACCGAAGAAGTTCCAATAAATCTTACCTTGCCTTCTTTTTTGATTTCCAACAAAGTTTCTATTACATCATTTTCTTCAACCACATTTTTTGTGGGATTATGTAATTGAACTAAATCCAAATAATCAGTTTTTAAAAGTTTTAAGCTCTGGTTAATTCCGTTTGAAATATTTTCTTTAGTAAAAATATGATCTTTACCAGCATCAATAGGACAGCCACATTTTGATGCTAAGAAAAATTCTGATCTACGATGTGAAATAAATTTTCCAATTAATTTTTCACTATCACCATAGTCTATAGAAGTATCTATAAAATTTATTCCAGAATCTAGCACTAAGTTTAATAAATTATCTGCTAAATCTTCAGAAGCTTCCCTTAACTCCATAGCACCATAACCTAAACGAGTTACTTGAATACCTGTATTACCAAATTCATTAGATTTTAATTTCATTTTCATCTCTTTCAATAAATTAAAGAATAGTATTTTACTTTGATTTAGTAAAATGTGATTTTTTCAAATTTGATTGAATTCCAAATATACTTCCGTGTTCAATTTTTAAAGGTTGGGGGAAAAATACGGGAACTTTTTCTAATCTTGGCTGGATCGTTGGTTTGCCTCGAACTATTTGTTTATTCCATTCATCCCAAGAAGTAGAGATTCCTTTTAATGGAAATGCATCAGCTGCGCAAAATTCTAATAGTAAAAGTCTGCGAGGTTTATTTGACATATTAGGTGCTGATCCATGTAATGTTCTTACATGGTGAATGGAAACCCCACCTATATTTGAAGTGACATTAGCAGCTTTTTTGATATCAAAACTATCTATATCAACAGCTCCAACAAAAAAACCATCTTCGTGGTGGCTAGTTGCTGTCCACTTATGAGATCCGGGAATAACCATTAAGCAACCATTTTCTTCAGTTGAATCATCTAAAGGAACTCCAACTGCTAATAAATCATCATTAGTGTGAGGATAATGTCCCCAATCTGTATGCCATTCTACTTGCCTTCCGCCTCCGGGCATTTTCATATTAAGCTTGCTTCCCTGTAATCTAATGTTTTTTCCAATTAATTGTTCCAAAATATCCAACATTTTTTCATCTTTCATAGCTTGTTCATATACACTATGAAACTTGTGAGGAGTCTTGATTCTAGTTAATCTAGGATTATTTTCGGAATGATCAGATTCCAATGCAAAAATATCATTTTCTTCAGTAACTAAACGTGATTTTTCTACAAATTCATCTGTTACATCAGAAAGTAATTTAATTTGGGAAGCACTATAAACATTTTCAACAGTCAGGTATCCATTTGAATTGTAAAAATCTACTTGTTTGGAATTCAACATAACAAAAACATCCTTTATTCTTTGCAAGAGCATACATTGTTTTACAAAAATTGCAAAGAATATATTGTTTTATAAAAATGGATTATTATTTAATTAAAAGATGGTATTTAAAATTATTGTGGTTGAAAAATAGATAACGACAAATGCAAACACGGCAATACTAAGATTTTTAAAAAATAGCTTTAGGAAATTCTTATTCATTATCTCTAGATTATTTCAATATATATAAGTTTTATAAGGGTAAATATCTTCCCAAATAACAGAGTAATATTTAACGATTAAAGAAACCTCGTAATGCACTGGCTTCAACAACTTTATTTACTCCAATTATATAAGCTGCTTTTCTATAAGATATATCTTCAGATATAGCTAATTTTTCTACAGCTTTGTATCCATCTAAAATAATTCTACGTAATTCTTGAGTGACACGTTCTTCAGGCCATTGATGTTGATACAAATTTTGAGTCCATTCAAAATAAGATACTATAACTCCGCCAGAATTTGCTAAAATATCAGGAATAATTTTTACTCCTTTAGCATTAAGTACAGAATCAGCTTCTGGAGTAATTGGATGATTAGCTCCTTCAATAATTACCTTTGCTTTAATCATTTCAGCATTAGAATCATTGATAACTCTATCAATAGCTGCAGGAATAAGAAAGTCACACTCTAGCTCTAAAAGTTCTTGATTAGTGATTGTTTCTGAATCAGGGAATCCTATTATTGACTCATTGGAAGTTAAATATTCTTTTAAATCGGTGATATTTAATCCGCTTGAAGAATAAATTCCTCCATTTACATCACTTATACCTTTTATTTGATATCCACTTTCAAATGCAATTTGAGCAATCCATAAACCAACTTGACCAGCACCTTGAATTACAACACTGGTATTTTGAGTGTTCATTTCTAAATTGTCAGCTACTTGATTCATAACATATGTTACACCTCTACCAGTAGCTGAATCTCTACCAACTGATCCCCCCAAAGAAACTGGTTTTCCAGTAACAATACCAGGTGTATAACCATGAATTTGACTATAAGCATCCATCATCCATGCCATGACTTGGGAGTTAGTTCCTAAATCAGGTGCGGGGATGTCACGATTAACTCCAAGTATGTAAGAAATATGATTTGTATATCGACGTGTTAATCTATTTAATTCAGTGGTGCTTAATTCCTTGGGGATACATTGAATTCCCCCCTTAGCACCTCCAAAAGGAATATCTACAAGTGCAGTTTTCCATGTCATTAAACTAGCTAATGCGCCGATTTCATCCATGTCGGCATCAGGATGAAAACGCACACCACCTTTATATGGACCTCTGCTATCATTATGCTGAACACGATAACCAGTAAAAACTTTTATATCGCCTGAATCCATTTTTATAGGTAAAGAAACTTTTAATTCTGTCCATGGTCTTTTTAATACAGCACGATCTCCTTCATTTAATCGTAAAAATGAAGCTGCTTCGTCAAAAAACATATTTACTTCTTGTACTGTTTCAATTCCAGACATGCAAATTCCTAATTTTTTATATGTAACGAATGTATATTATTACAACCTGATAATTTATTTTATTGTAAAATTATATTAGATTATTAGATCTGTTGTAATATAAATTTTGAATTTAATGAGGATGTTTAAGTGAATAAAATTTTTTTACCTGTAATTGCTGAGATTAAAGATATTAATACATGGAAGCAATTTTTAGCAGAATTTTTTGCTACAGGATTTTTTGTTTTGATAGGTTGTGGAGCTGTTGTCTCTAGCGCAATAGCTAGCTCTACTGATTTAGATACAGGAAGGTTAATTGCTATATCGTTAACCCATGGCCTAACGATATGTTTACTCGCATATACAATAGGACATATTTCAGGTGGACATATAAACCCTGCAATTACTGTAGCTGCCATAATCAATAGAAAAATCAACGGTGTTAAGGGAGCAATATTTATATTAGCTCAGATTTTTGGAGCTATTGTTTTTGCATTCATATTGAAATTTGTTATTCCAGATATCTATGAGGGTAATTTAGGTTCACATGGATTAGGAGAAAATGTATCTGTTGCTATGGGCTTTTCTATAGAACTGATATTTACCTTTTTATTATCTTTAGTGGTATTTTCTACAGCTATGGATAAAAGAAATGCGACAGTTATGGCACCTTTAGCAATAGGTATTACGGTTACTGCTGTTCATTTTGTAGCAGTTCCTTTAACTGGTGCTGGTATAAATCCTGCAAGAAGCTTAGGTCCTGCAATTGCATCTGGGTTTTGGATAAATCATTGGATATATTGGGTAGCTCCTATAATTGGTGCTGTATTGGGTGGAACTTTGTATCAATTGGTATTTACAGAAAAGAAATAGAGTTGGATTAAAAAGGTATTGTAAATCTAAATATAACAATCTTGAAAGAATAAACAATGTCAGTTTTAGTTAAAGGCGGCACGGTGATTGATCCTACTCAAGGATTAAATGGCGTTTTTGATGTGTCTTTAGAAGATAAAAAAATTGCTGAAGTATCTCCTGAGATTAAGAGCAAGAATGGGCAAGAAGTTTTCGACGCTTCCGGATTGATAGTAGTGCCAGGGCTAATAGATTTACATGTGCATGCTTTTTGGGGAGGATCTGTTTATGGTATAGATCCTGATATTACTAGTCTTTCAAAAGGGGTAACTACTGCACTTGATGCTGGATCTTCAGGAGCTTGGAATTTTTCAGCTTTTCGTAATCACGTAATAAATAAAAGTCGAACTAGTATATATGCATTACTAAATATTTCGACTACAGGTATGGTATTTAGTAATGATGGTGAATTACATGATTTACGTTGGTTAGACTTAAATAATACAGTTGAAAAAGGCTTATCTAATAAAGATCGTATATTAGGTGTTAAAGCAAGATTAGGACGAGTCCAGTCGAATAAAAATGATAAACAAGCTTTAAAAATTTCGATAGAAGCAGCAGAGAATATAGGTGGATTTGTAATGATTCATATTGGAAACAGCAATACTCCTATTACTGAATTAATTGATATGCTTCGTCCAGGTGATGTTGTGACTCACTGTTTTCATGGTTTTGGAGATGGTGTTTTAGATTCTACTCTAGATGTGATTAAGAGTATGAAAGAAGCACAATCTCGAGGTGTAGTAATAGATGTTGGACATGGTGCTGGTGGGTTTTCGTTTTCTGCTGCTGAACATGCTTTTTCTGAAGGTCTTTTCCCGACTACTATTAGTAGTGATCTTCATATTAATAATGTTACAGGACCAGTTTTTGATTTAGTAACTACAATGTCAAAATTCATGCATCTTGGCATGTCGTTAAATGATGTGATTGCTAGATCTACTCAATTTCCAGCTCAAACGATGGGGCTTAAAGATGTTGGAAATTTAAAAGTTGGATCTAATGGTGATTTGACTGTATTAAGGCTTGAAGAAGGGAAGTTTATTTTTCGAGATCGTTTATCTACTGCAACATCTATCGGGCCAAACACATGGGCAGCAGGTGTAAGTGTCACTGCTAATTCTCGACTTTCTCATGTTCTTACAGTAAAAGATGGAGTGATTTATAAACCTTGGTTACCAAATTAGTAAATTTGTTTTTTGTTGTTAATTGAAACACGTAATAATATATAAAGAAAAGAATAGATACGCTGGTTGGCCTGCTAATTATGGAATATGGTCGTGGGGTGATGAAATTGTTACTGGGTTTTCTCTTGGATTTATTGATCAAAATGCTAAAGGTCTACATCCAAGAGATAAAAATCGTCCGTTTCAATCATTGCAAGTAAGAAGTATTGACGGAGGTGTGACTTGGAATAATCAGTTGGCACCGCTAGTAATTCCTGGAAATATAGGAAGTATTTCTTCAGAAGAACATATGTCTTTTTCATACGGTATGGTCTCTGAGAGAATTAATTGTCCTGTAACTCATAAAGGTGGTATAGATTTTACAAATCCTGATTTTGCTATGCTGTGTGCTAGATCAGGATTAGAATCTGGAGCAGAATCTTGGTTCTATATATCTTATAATAGATGCAAATCTTGGGAAGGGCCTTTTATTTTGCCTATGTTTGGCCAAAAAGGAGTTGCTGCTCGGACTGATTATTTAACTTATCCCAATATAGATTCTAACAAATTAACTTTATTTCTTACTTCTACAAAATCTAATGGTAAAGAGGGTAGAGTTTTTTGTGCAGAAACAAGTGATTCAGGGGAGTCATTTAAATTTGTATCATGGTTAAATGCAATGCCTAAAGGTTTTGAAATAATGCCTTCTTCTTTATTACTAAACTCAGGCGTAATTATTACTGCTGTACGTTCTAGAAATTCATTTGGGAATAAGAATTCTATTGATTTATATAGAAGTGAAGATTATGGGAAAGAATGGATTTATTTATCTACACCAGTAAAAAACACTGGGAAGGGTGGGAATCCTCCGGCTTTAATTCAATTAATAGATGGTAGTCTTTGTTTGATTTATGGTTTTCGAGATGCACCTTATGGAATTCGATTTATTACTAGTCAAGATGATGGATATTCTTGGACGAAAGAAAAAGTATTGAGAGATGATGGTGGTGATTCTGATATAGGTTACCCAAGGGCTACACAAAGAAGTGATGGAAAAGTTGTAGTAGTTTACTATTATAACGATTCTTTTCAACCAGAAAGATATATTGCAGCAACAATATTTGATCCCAAATAATTTTTATATACTTCGGATTCGTGAGTTTTACAAATTATACGCTTTGCAAGCTGTACCACCCATTATCATCTCAAGATCAGATGTGGTCATATAATCACATCTTTCTTTCATATAATCAAACTGGTATTTATATTGTTTTAGTATCGGTAATTGTATTGAAGTAAACTCAGAACCCCACATAAGTTTATCTGGTCCAAATGTGTCATAGAATACCTTGATTGCTTGATCATTTTCACCATAACGACTAGGTTGAGATCTGAGACCATCCATACCGGGCATTATTTCGTGATAAACATTTCGTTTAGCTATTTCAATTGCTCCTGGTGGTAATTGAACATTACCTTTGGAATCGAAAATTTGTGAAGAAGTAAAATTACCTGGTGGTATTGGCGCAGTTAAAGGTGGAGCTAGTCCATGCATCAAAACAATCACAATATTCGGGAATTTGTCTATTACATTCAATAACATAGGGCATATAATTTCTAAATTATCGTTATAAACAGTTATTGCAACAGGAACCTTCAATTCTTCAATCAACTTCCATTGCGGATCGAATCTTTTATCATCAAAGTGAAAGAAAGGATGAGGGGATCCCCATTCAGCAGGGTCAGCACCTTGAGCTTTTGCGTTTTCTGGATGCCACGGATCATAATAAATTCCATGAAATCCAAATTCATCAACTTGAGCTTTTAGTGCTTCAAGGCCTTCTTCACCAGGTAATAATCGTTCATCAATTTTCCCAATGGCAGCGAATCTATCAGGATATTCTTTGAGAACCCTTTTGTGATATTTTCCTAAATAACCAGAACAATGTAGCACTTGCATATCAATTCCCAATTGGTCCATTAAATTCAGGTTGTCTTGATATCCCATACCATATTTAAATTGTTGGTTATAGTCATCTAATGTTTCAATATCTTGACTTTCGACTTGGCTAATATGTGAATGGCTATCTACAACCTTAATTGATGAACTCATTTTAACTCCTACTGTATTAAAACAAATGAATTGTTGGATATATTTGTATTATGATTTTAGATGAGATTATACATTCGTTTTTAGAAAAATCAATGTATAATTTTATATTATGAGATTAATAAATTTTGTTCCGATTTTCGTATTGTGTGTATTGTTGATATTTTGTAAAAGTGAAAAAGAAATTGTTCCAGAATCTTCTGTTTTAATTTCTAAATTTGCTACTACACCAGAAGAAATCAATCAATCAATAGCAACTTCGGAAGCAACTCCATCAACTGCAACAGTAATTACACCAACTGCTGAAAGTTATTTTAATCAAGGAGTTTCTTTTGATAGGATACATAGATATAACGAAGCGATTAAAAGTTTCACAAAATCTATTGAATTAAATCAAGATATTTCTACATATTATTGGCGTGGGGAATCTTATAAAAGATCTGGACAATATCAAAAAGCTATAGATGATTTTAGTGTATATTTGAATGAGAATCCGGATACAAAAAATGCAAATGTATTCAATTCTAGAGGATATTCTTATTACCAGTTAAGGAAGTATCAGCAAGCTTTGAATGATTTTAATCAAGCAATCAAATTACAGCCTAGTAGAGCAAATAATTTGCAAGAGTTAATTAATAATGCTAGAAGTGTATTAGGTTTATCTCAACAGGCTATAGATTTGCCTACATTTGAAATAATTAATAAGTATCCTAATCCTAAATTAAATTGTTTAAATAAAACAATGGATGTATTTATAGATGTTTTTGGAATTTGGGTTATATCCACAAAATCAGCGCCTGAAAATTATGTATTACACACTGCTAATGTATTGGCTCAGTTTATAGACAATGATTCAGATGGAGTACCTGATGATGCCGATGTTTTAAATTATTTAGTTGAAAATAATTATGTGTTTCCTGTATGGACTACACGTGACAGAGAAGATTTTTGGAAGGAAGCTCGAGGTACTTATTGTGAAGATAATATTAGAATGCGTGCAAGTATGTATTATGATGAAGACGAATGGGCGATTGGTGGAATTAATAAAAAAGGAAGCTGGGATGTAAATCTTGAAGAAGTATGGCATGTAGTAACTGCAGGTTGGTCAGGGGTTTATCCAGAATATTTTGGTTTAGAAAAACCTTCATTTTTAACTGATGCTATGGATGTTGCTAGAGGAGGTTATTTTGAAATTATACCTTATAAATATCCTGATCAAGCTTGGTATAAATATTACGATAGTTCATGTGTATATTCGTGTCAGGCATCTGAATATATTTATTGGGCATTAATGGCAAATATTGGTGCTTTGGATCCAAAATTAACTGATAAATGTCAGGATAGTTCCCATGAGTGGAATATTTGTACGGCCGATGATCTAAGAGATAAAGATGTTATGATAAGTAAACTTTTAAATGATATGGATTTTAAATTGCCAATTAATATTCCAGATGGATCTTATGGTATAAAGTAGCATGTAAAATAGTTAATAAAATCGGGAGTAATTTATGAGAAATACATTTGATAAAGGACCAGACTCATGGTGTTCTTATGATTATCATGCCAGTATAGTAGCAGGGAAAAATAATATTTTCATTTTACCTACTCACGTAAAAACTGGTGGAGTAAATAATTCTGGATATATATGGGTAGACCAAACAAGATGGAGTGCAGATACTCCTGAAGTTCCGATGTCTATTTTGCCATTTATTTTTTATAGGAGTTGGATAAATGAAGATTCTATTAATTTAGAGAATGCTTCTGTTTCAGTTTATCTTAGAGGAGATGATTTAAATTTATTTAATGCAAAATGTTATTTTTGGATCCTTGGTAATGGATCAAGATGGCACAATATTGCAAACCCATTAGAAATTTCCGAAAGTGAATGGGCAAAGACACCTCAAAAAATTGATATTTCTTCAAACGAATCTGATTGGCATAATAGTTGGAATTCTAGAAATAGATCCTCTTCTTTAATAGAAGATTTAAGAAATTGTGAAAGTTATGGTTTTTCTTTTGTAGGTTTTGAGGAAGAGGTTTCAGGTAAGTTTTCTATGGATGAATTTGAAATAAAATTTTTATCTTAAATTGTTTTTTTGTATTTCTTAAATATAGAACTTGTGCATAATTGACATAAATTAAGCTTATTTGTAATGTATTTGAATCATATATTACTTTTTGAAAGGGGTGTATTATGGGTTCAAAAATTCAGATCGGATCAATGCTAATTATTGGAGCAATTTGTTCTGCTATAGGTTGGATGGGTTTATATCCTGGTGGTCCAGATGATACTTCTGTTGAGTTAGCTCAAAAACTCTTAGATGGTGGTGCTACTGCAAAAATTGCAATATTAATGGGATATGGTGGAATGATTGTAGTATTAACAGGAATGGTGATGTTGTCAAGAGGAATGGCAATGGGAGGTGGTGCAGGATCTTCTTATACAAATATTTCAATGATACTTTTTATGGCAGTTCTTGCTGGAATGGTAACAGCACTTGGACTTGAATATGGTTCAACTGAAGCTGGTTCAATTCAAGAAGCAGCAACACTTCAGGGAATTACGAATGCAGGAGGTGCAGCATCTTCACTTATATTGGGTGTTTCGATGATTTTGTTAGGTGTAGGAATATTTGTTGAAAAGAATTTAAATGTTTCAACTAGTATTCTTGCAGTTATTTCATCAATCGCATTGATTCTTGCTATATTTTTAAGTGGCGATATTTCTATCACTTTACAATGGGTGGGTTGGAGTTTATTTTTGTTGGGCACTATTTTAATTGGTGTTTTCACATTGAGGTCCGATAGTTAATTTTTTAAAATCCTTGTTCTAACATTTAAAGCTCCAGATGTTACTTCTGGGGCTTTAATGTTTTTGGTTATAAATTATGGCACGTTATTTTTCTTTAGAAGAAGCTCAAGAGCTTGTGAGTTGGCTTAAGGAGATTTTTAATTATTTAAATCCATTACTTCAACAATCAGACGAGTTAAATGATAGCATAGAACAGTTGCAAAATCCGGTGGTATCTAATGGTCTGGATGATGTGGTGGTTGATAGAATCACATTTATGTCAAGTGAATTAAATAGAATATTTTCTGAGGTAAATGAAAAAATAGAACTTATTCATCAACGTGGTATTTTAGTAAAAAATCTTCAACAGGGCCTAGTAGATTTCCCTTATATGTACGAAAACAGAGAAGTATATTTATGTTGGCATGTAGGAGAAAATGAAATTAAATATTGGCATGAGATAAATACAGGTTTTGCAGGTAGAAATTTATTATAGAAAAGTTGTCAGGTATTTTAATTCAGAAATTCTACCCATATTAAGATTGCAAAAGCAAAGATTATATATGAAATAACTAAATGGATTCTGCCAAGAATTTTAATGATTTTCCACCATATTTTTTTTGGATGTATCATATTTATCTTGGAAAATTTCAAATTTATTTTTATATTTGCAGGGCCCAAAAATAATAAATTATAAAAGGTATTGGAATGATAAATCCTATCGCTACAATATTTCTAATAATTTTTTGATAAGTGTGCCCTTTTAAAGCTTTATTTGTTTCATTAAACATTCCAAAAGCTATTAATAAATAAAAAAGTGGCAATACTATATTTGTAAATGTTAAGAAAATACTTTTCATATTTTGGTTAAATCAAATTTTGCGAAATTATTTTTTCACATCCGAAGAGTGATTTTTTTGAGATTTCATTTTTTGATCGAACATCATTTTTTGAGATTTC
>CENY01151309.1_pt1 | contig 11464 bp, 8 predicted proteins | sample 356181 | NCBI WGS metagenome assembly CENY01 (sample SAMEA2619840, study PRJEB7988) | marine metagenome | isolation source: saline water (ENVO:00002010), including
TTGGCGCAACGAATATACGATCTCGCTGGGCCAGGCGTACGGCGACCCCGACGAAGACCTGGGGCCGGTCATGGTGTTCTTCGCATCGGATGCGTCCCGGTTCATCACCGGCCAGCTGATCCCAGTGGACGGCGGACAGGGCAACGTGCGCTGATAGACCGCCGCGACGCTAGGCGGCGTATCGCACCGGCATGGTCTTGATGCTATTGAGAAAGTTGGTTCGCATCCGAGTGACCGGCCCCGTCACCTGCAAAGTCGGATATCTGGCCAGCACCCCCTCCAGCAGAACGCGCAGCTGTATCTCCGCCAGCCGCCAACCCAGACACAGGTGCTGGCCGTAGCCGAACGACAGGTGGCGTGGGCCCTCGCGACTGACGTCAAAAGTGAAGGGATCAGCCCACTTCTCCTCGTCTCGATTGGCGGACATGTACCACATGGCCACCTTGTCGCCCGCCCTGATGGTGACGTCGCGCAGCGCGTAGTCCTGCAACGCGGTGCGGCGCATGTAGATTACGGGATGCACCCAGCGAATGATCTCATCCACCGCATTGGGTATCAGACCCGGGTCATCGAGCAGCTTCTGGCGCTGCTCCGGATGCTGACACAGCGCTAACAGGCCGCCTGAGATAGAGTTGCGGGTGGTCTCATTGCCGGCCACCACCAGCAGAACGAACGCCGACAGGTAGTCGGCAACGCTCATGGGCTCCCCATCCACCTCAGTGTTTACCAGCATGCTAATCAGGTCGGTTCGTGGTTCCGCTTTGCGCGCCTCATAGAGCTGCATGGCGTAAGCGGCAAGCTCCATGAATGCGCCCATGGTCTGCTCCCGGGACACGTTGATCTCAGGGTCATCGCCGCCAATCATCACGTTGGACCACTCGAACAGCTTGTAGCGGTCGGCCTGCGGCACGTCGAACAGCTCTGCCAGCATCTGAATGGGTAGCTCGGCTGCCACGTCGGCAACGAAGTCGCTCTCTGCGCTGCCCATCTTGCCGACCTCATCGAGCAGTACATCCGCTCGATCTCGGATCCGTGCGATCAATGCATCCAACCGCTGCGGCGTGAACCCCGGCGCCACCTGCCGCCGATGCTTGTTGTGCTCCGGCGGATCCATGCTGATCATGCTTCGGCCACCTTCAAAGTCTGCCAGCTCCGCCGGGCCCTCGACCTCTGCGCGGGTGAGGTTGCGCCGATTGGCGATCATTTCCGGCGTGGGCAGAGTGATCCCCCCGTGCTTGCCGTCTGAACTGAAGAGGTGGGGCAGCTTGGAGATGGTCTCGATGTCGTCGTACTTGGTGATGGCCCAGAAACCTTTTCCTCCCCATGGCTCGGGGCAGAAAGCCAACGGCTCTTCGGCGCGCATGCGCGAGAAGATGTCGTGGGCCACGCTGGGGTTCTGGAACGTCTCTTCGTCAGACAAGGCCAGACGATCTGCTTTGGAGATGGGCATGCGGCATGCTCACGATTTGAGGAGGCGTTCAATTCTGCGACAGATCGCGTCATACACCAAATCGCGCGGAGTCCCCACGGCCACATGCCAATTCCGCTGGCGCGCGGTGGTCGTTTGCGCTGACAGTTCGCGTGTATAATTCCAGCAATCGACTCAAGGGAGGCGAGCATCATGTCCAAAGCAGAACTCATCGCGGTTGCCAAAGACCGTCTGGAACATTATCGAGCAGGCACCATGGCTTTAGGTGACGACGTCTTTCGCGTGCCGGCCAGCGACTACTTTGACGAAGATCGATTCCGCCTGGAGGTGGAGCGCATTTTCCACCGCCTGCCGCTGCTTCTGGCCCCCTCGGCCGAGCTCCCCAACCCGGGTGATTACAAGGCTATGACTGTGTGCGGCACGCCGGTGCTGCTGGTGCGCGATACCGCGGGCGAGCTACGCGGCTACTACAACAGCTGCAGCCACCGCGGCACCTGGTTGACGGCGGAAGGTACGGGCAACGTTTCGCGGCTCGCGTGTCCCTACCACGGCTGGACTTATGATCTGCAAGGCAACCTCACGGCCATCGTCTCCGAGGGCAACTTCGGCGACATCGACAAGTCTCAGTATGGCCTCGTGAGCTTGCCTGTTACCGAAAGGGCCGGGCTCATCTGGTGCACGTTGAACCCGGATTCAAACGTGGACTTCGATGCGTTTCTCTCCGGCTACGACGACCTACTCGCCAATTTCGGCTTCGAGTCGTGGCATCTGTTCGAGTCGCGCACCCTGCGCGGACCCAACTGGAAGATCGCCTACGACGGCTATCTCGACTTCTACCACGTGCCGGTGCTGCACCGGACAACGTTCCCCAACATTCCCTCCAACAAAGGCAACTACTACGCCTGGGGCCCACACCAGCGATTAGTGTTTCCCGACGTCGGTCTGGATGAAGCGGCCGCCACGCCCGAAGCGCAATGGAGCAATGAATTCCTGCTAGACGGCGTGTGGACGGTATTTCCGCACATTTCCATCGCGTCCTTCGATGGCGGGGGCCGCGGCGTAATGCTCTCTCAGCTGTTTCCCGGCGCCACCCCGGGAGAGTCGTTCACCACCCAGTACTATCTGATGGAAAACCAGCCCACCGACGAGCAGCGCGAGAAGGCCCACGAGCAGTTCGCGCTATTGAAGTACGTGGTGGAGACGGAGGATTACGAGACGGGGCTGCGGCAGCAACGGGCACTGGAATCCGGCGCGCGCGATCACGTGCTGTTTGGTCGCAATGAGAGCGGCGGCGGCTGCTTTCACAGTTGGGTGAAAGACATTATCGAAGCCGACGATCAGCAGTTGCCCGGGTTGTTCCAAACCAGGCCTTGATTCCCCTCCGCCGAGGCTCAACCCAGCCGATCGCCGAGTAACGTCAGCGGCTCCTGCCGCGCGTGCTCGGATTGCGGCGCGCGAAAGCGCTCGTCGTTGGTAAAGTCCTGTAATCCGTGACCGGCACCGTGGTAGCGGTGAAACTCTGCCCTCACGCCCGCCGCCTGTTGAGCGCGCATGGGGTTGCCCCGCGCATTGAACAACGTCGACCCATACACTTTGAGACCTCCTTACAGCAGGCCAGCCGCCCGCGCCCATCGGTACTTCGCCCCCAGCACGGCCACGGGCTTTTCCGCCGTGTATGGATAGGCCAGGATGTCACGGTCCATGAGGTACTCGCAGGCTTCCTCGATCTCCACGTCGCCTACCAGCGACGCCACTACCGGCTTGTCGATGCCTTTGGCTCGAGCCTCGCCAACCGCCTCGCCCAACAACTGCGCAAACACCATGGGCGGTGTAATGATGGTGTGCCAATAGCCCAGTATCAGCGAGTGGATGCGGTCGTCATTCAACGCCAGGTCGATGGTGGCGCGGTAGGTGGTGGGTGGCTCGCCGCCGGTAATATCCACCGGGTTCCCGGACGCGCCGAACGGTGGAATATACTCCTTGAACGCGGCGTCCAGGTCATCAGGCATGGCCATCAAAGAGAGCCCGTTGTCCACGCAGGCGTCCGATATCAGCACCCCCGACCCGCCCGCACCAGTGAGCACCAGCACGTTTTCGCCTTTGGGCGCGGGCAGCGTCTGCAGTCCACGGGCATACTCCAACATGTCGTTCAACGTATGTGCGCGGATAACGCCGCTCTGCTTCAATACTGCATCGTACACGCGGTCGTCGCCAGCCAGCGCCCCTGTGTGTGAGTTGGCCGCCCGGGCTCCCTGGCTGGTGCGACCGGCTTTCAGCACCACCACAGGCTTTTGCTTGGACACCCTGGAGGCCACCTCGGCAAAAGCCCGCCCATCCTTGAGGTCTTCCACGTGCATGGCGATCACCTGGGTGTTTGGGTCCTGCTCGAAGAATGTGAGCAGGTCGTCTTCGTCAATGTCCGACTTGTTGCCCAGCCCCACGATGGCTGACACACCCATTTTTGCAGAGCGGGAAAATCCGACGATGGCCATGCCCACCCCGCCGCTCTGGGACGACAGCGCCACCTGGCCCTTTTCGTCGTAAGGCGTGCAGAAGGTGGCACACAGGTTCTTGTGCGTGTAGTAGTAGCCGTAGATGTTCGGTCCCATCAGCCGCACGTTGTTTTCCCGCGCGACCTGCACGATCTCGGCCTGCAGCTCGTGCTCGCCCACTTCAGCGAAACCCGAGGGAATCAGAATGGCACCGGGAACCTGCTTCTGACCGCACTCAGCAATAGCGCCCGCGACGAACTGGGCGGGAATACAGAAAATGGCAATGTCTACGTTGCCCGGGATCTCGGTGACACTCGGGTAACACTGGTGGCCCAGAATCTGATCTGCTTTGGGATGCACCGGATAGATCGCACCCGGGTAGCCACCATCGATGAGATTCCTCATCACCGAGTTGCCGATTTTACCCTCGCCTTCAGACGCACCGATCACGGCCACCGCGTCCGGCTGCATGATCCGCGTCATCGCCGACAGGATCTCTTGCTGAGACGGCCGGTAGCGCTCCGGGTCCGGATCGAAGTCGCACAATATTCTGAGATCTACCGCAGTCACCCCGTCTTCCGACGCCAGCACCGGATTCATGTCGAGCTCGCCGATCTCGGGAAAATCCGTGATCAGCGCGCCTACCCTCTCGATCAACGCCGCAACGGCTGCACGATCCACGGGCACGGACCCGCGCACACCGTCCAGGATGCTGGCGCCATTGATGTCATCGAGCATGGAAGCCGCTTCGTCACGGCCCGCAGGAGCCAACCGGAACGTCACGTCCTGCATGACTTCCACCAGCACGCCACCCAGCCCGAACGCCACCAGCTTGCCGAACACCGGATCGCTGACACCCCCCACGATGACTTCCTGGCCACCTTGAACCTGCTTTTGGACCAACACGCCCGCAATGTCGGCGCCGGCATCGAATGCCCGAGCATTCTCCATGACCTGCGCAAAACCGACAGCCACCTGGTCCCCATTGCCAATGTTGGTCAGCACTCCGCCGGCATCGGTCTTGTGGAGGATGGCCTCGGACTCGACCTTGAGCACCACCGGGTAGCCCATGCCATCAGCCAGCGCGACGGCGTCTTCCACCTTGCGGGCAACGCCAGACGGCGGAACCGGAATGGCGTAGGCGCCGGCGATGGTTTTCGCCTCGTCGGCAGTCAAAACGGTGCGGCCGTCCGCCTTGACGGCGTCCAGCACGGCGCGAACGGTGTCGGTATCAGGATTCATGTGGTGGCCTCCCCAGCAACAAGCAGAACTCCTAGCGCTAGAGATTACCGGGTTCCACCCTACGCGACGAGGGCGACGATCTACCGGAATCTTGCGCCCGAATCAGAATTCCTGGGCGAACGTTTCCATGGACTTGGGCGCGTTCTCATCGTAAGCCACAGGCCGCTTGAGCCGTGCCGTCTGCGTGCCAAGAAACGCGCGAATCCAGAAGAATCCGGCGATCCCCAGCAACACGTTACACACTGCCGTGGCCAGAAAAATCCCCACGTAACCCATCAGCTGCTCCAGCAGGAGGGCCAGGGGGATGTACACGACGATCATCCGACCCACCGACAATACCAGCGGCTGTATGGGTTTCCCCAGCGCAATAAACGTGGCGCTGGCCACCTGACCCACGCCCATGAAACCGTAAGTGACGGTCACAATGATAAGGAACAGATAGGAAGCCTCGATCACCCCGGGGTCATCGGTGATCAGTCCCACGATAGCCCGCCCGAACAGAAACAGCAGCAGGGCAGCCAACACTGCCCACGCATGGGAGAAACGATATGCCAGCGACTGAGCTCGGTATATGCGCTCGGGCAGTCCAGCGCCCCAGTTCTGCCCGGCGAACGGGCCCGTGCTACCGGCCACCGCACCGATGAGCATGGTCGCCAGCATCTCGATGCGTGAGGCGACCCCGAAGCCCGCCACCACCGCGTCGCCATGGCGCGCCAACAGGGCGATGGTGACTGCCAACGACACCGGACCAACCAGGTTCGACACCATGGAGGGCACGCCTATTTTCAGCACCTCACGCCAGGACTCCATGCGTTCCGAAAAGGCCGGCGAGTCGGTTAGCAGCAAACCCATCCGCAGCATCAGCACCATGGTGATGAAAAAGATCAGCAGCCGGGAGGCTCCAAACGCCCAGGCGACGCCCTGCAAGCCGATCCCTTCGTTGATGCCGGGAATACCGAATATCAGCGCGGGGGCTATGATCACCTGTAATCCGGCTCCAGCAGCAAGCAGCACCGCTGGTGCGCGCGCGTTGCCCACGGCGCGCATCATCCCAGTAGCCACCATCGGTATGGAAAACAGGGGCAGCCCCCAGATCCATACCTCCATATAGGCCACCGTCAGATCGAACACGTCGTCCTCGGCGCCCAACAGGGCTACGAGTGGCTCCATGAACACATAAGCCACCACACAGCAGCCCATCACCAGCACGGTACACAGCAGCAACGCATCCGTGGATACCCGCGACACACGGCGCATGTCCCCCGCCCCCATGGCTCGCGCGCTGATGGACGCGGCACCGATACCTAGGCCCGTAGCAATGGTGACCATGGCGATCATCAGCGGAAACGCAAAACTCACCGCCGCCAGTTCGGGCGCACCGATCCAGCCCACGTAGATGGTATCGATCATGGATGCCACGATCATGGCCGAAGAGCCGAGAAACATGGGCACCGACAACTGCACGAGATGGCGGCCTATGTCACCTTCGGTAAGATTTACTGTGTGGTCCGCCACCGGTCAGAGCACCATCTCTGCGATGAACGGAAACGATCCGATTAGCGCTTGATCACGCTTGAACTTGCTGGTTGGCAAAACTAGGGTTTCTCGCACGGACCAACATCCAGGTCTGCAATGCGCACGGACTACCCACTCCCGCTCCACTAAACCGCAATGATACCCCAATGACCCTATACGCTGCGGTTGGGTACCATTCAGGCACAGGTATCGAGTTGAGACAGCCAACATGAGCCCAGTGGGACATCTCGCGACCAGGGCTTGCACGGCATCATCCGCAGCGCGTGGCGATTCGCCGGGGAGATGCGTGAAATTGCCACCAACTACTCATCCGTCTCGCTTCCCGACGGCTTCCACGAAGGCGCCGCGAAACGCCAGGAACGCATGGCAGGCTTCAAAAACAAGCCACCGGCCAAAATCGACCCCGTGATCGAAGCACTGCTCAACCATCCATGATCAGCGGGTCAGAAAGGTCCACTCCAGCAGCAGCCGCTTCATGCAGCGCAGGCACCCGCATGCCTGGCCCCAACTCAACCAGCTCGATGGTCTTGCCATCCGGGTCGCGCATGACGCAGAACTTGGAACCTGCGATCTGACCTTCCTCGGCAACCAGCGGCTCGGTATGAAAATCGATTCCGGCGGCCGTTAGACGCTGATACACGTCGTCGAGGTCCTCCACCGCGAAGCAGGTGTACACATAACCCACGTCGTCCTGACGCATCTCCATGGGCTTGCGCGTGGGTTCGAACTCCAGCAGCTCGATGGCGAAGTCGCCCACCGGCAGCAGCGCTGCACGGTGGATATGGGGCGGCAGCCGAAGCACCCGCTCGCCGGAAGGGCCCGAAACCTCCAACGCCACGCCGGGTTTGAGACCGAACACCTTGCTGTACCATTCCACAGCCTGCTCGAGATTCGAAACGGTAATACCCACGTGGTGGAAGGTGACTGGAACTGGAAGCGACATGGCAAATACCCTCTTTGCAACACATTTGAGATCGGATTCCTGAGCAAGTACCGTACTCTAATAAGGATTGCCAGGTAAGCCGTGAGCGAGACCACCACCACCAGAGAACTCCCGTTCAGCTCAAAAATGGGCTTCGGCGTGGGTCAGCTCGGCGAAGGCATCACCATGGTTGTCTTCGGCACGTTTACGCTATTTTTCTTCAACCAGATCATCGGCGTATCGGCAACACTCACGGCGACGGCGCTGGCCATTGCCATTGGGTTCGACGCCGTGAGCGATCCCATTGCGGGCTCCATTTCAGATCGACTGAAGAGCCGTTGGGGGCGCCGGCTGCCCCTGATGGCAAGCTCATCCGTGCCATTGGCACTCTCGGTTATCGCGCTGTTCAACCCGCCGTCCGGCATGCACGAGCTGTTCTACTTCTTCTGGTTGTTGGTATTCGCCATACTGGCAAGACTGTTTCTGACGCTTTATCACGTGCCGCACATGGCGCTGGGCGCGGAGATCGCCACCGACTACACCGACCGCACCCGGGTGTTCAGCTACAGTCAGGCTTTCAGCACGCTGGGCACCGCGGCATTTGCGTTCCTCATGTATACGTTCGTCTTTCCCACCCCGGAAGACGGTACCCACGGCCTGCTCAGGGCGGCGGGCTATCCCCAGCTTGCGGCAATTGCAGCGGTAGGCATCGTCATATCTATCTCGCTGTGCGTGTGGGGCACGCTGAAAGAAGTACCCTACATGCCGGTGTGGGAGCCCGAACCGGAGCGCTTGGGCCCCAGACGCGTGTGGCGCGAGGTACGCGAAGCGCTGGGCAGCCGATCGTACCGCATGTTGCTTTCCGTGATGGTGGTCACCTTGCTGGTGCTGGGCATCGAAGGCACGTTCATGGCGTACCTCTACGTACATTTCTGGGAGCTGGACACCGAGCAGATGCGCTGGCTCGGACCCGTCGGCCTGGTCGGCCTGCCCATCTCGGTGATGGTCATACCCCAACTCACCAAACGCTTCGACAAGCGCCGCCTGATGGCCGTGCTGGGTGCCTGCGTGATCATCAACATGAACATCCTCATCGTCTTGCGACTATTCACCGACTTGTTACCCGAAAACGGTGAGACACTATTGTTCGCGCTGTTCCTTGTGTCATCCTTCGTGGGCGGCTTGTTGGCGCCCGCAATGCTGGTGACTTTCAACTCCATGTTTGCCGATGTGGCTGACGAACTGGAATATCGCGAAGGCGTACGGCAGGAAGGCATCATCTATTCCGCGCGGTCGTTCGTGGCCAAAGCGGCAGGCAGCCTGGCCACGGTAATCGGCGGTATCGCTCTGGATCTGATCAGCTTCCCCAGGGGCGCGGCTGTCGGCGATATCGCGCCTGAGACCATCTACCACCTGGGTCTGATCGCGGGGCCACCGGCAATGATCATCGGGCTAGCCGGTTTGTCGTTCTACCTCTGGTACGACTTGAGCCGGGAGCGCGTGGCGGAAATCGCCGAAGCGCTGAACCAGCGCAAGGAGCTGGCAGCTAGCCCGGAGACTGCGCCGCATTCAGCCGAGTCAGCTTCCGATCGAGGCGCGATTTAAAGCGCTCGTGACGTGCGGCCGTAAGCGGGTAGCGCCACATGATGGGGATCGCCACGCAATGGATGGCGGCGGGAATCAGCGTGTACAGCATGGTCAGCCAGAACAGCGACGTTTGGGAATTACCCTGGGGCGTTCCAGCCAGTGCCAGGTCAGCCGTGGGATCGAAGTTGACAAACGCCACCGCTGCCAATGCTACCGCGCCGCCCAGCGCATAGGCCGCCTTGCGCAGAAAGCCCCATACCGCGAAGTAGAGCCCGGCGCGGTGCTCGCCCGTTCGTGCGGTGTCGATATCCACTGCGTCTGCGGCCATTGACGCGGCCAGGGCCAGCATGGCGGCAACGGAACAACCCTTCAGGCTCATCACCACCAGAAACAGACCAAACTCGCCGACCGGAATCAGGGGCAGCACCGAAGCCCAGATGGCATACCACACGATGCAGGCGATGAAGGTCTGGTGCTTGCCCACCCGCCTGGAAATACGCATCCAGGGAGACACCCCGATGACCGAAGCGGTGTAGTAAACGAGCACATATATCGGGTACAGCTCACCGGCCCCAACCACGTGTTTGACAAAGAAGTAGGACATGGCCGCCACCAATGCGATGCCGAAAGTGGTGATCACGTACGTGATGACGATACGCAGGTACGGCCCGTTGCGCCGCATTAGACGCGCGGTGGCGCGCAGTTCGAAGGGCTTTGTTTCCACCGTTTGCTGCTTGGCCTCCGGCGTGAACACCACAGCCAGCAGGATGGTCAGGGGTATGGTGATCATCACGAAGGTGGTCAGCCAACGCAGGATCACATCGATGTTGCCGGCTCGAGTTTTCATGATCTGCTGAAACTCGCTAGTGAAGCTGCCCACCATTTCCGCGACGTCCCCGCTGGAAGCCGCGACGTAAATTGCCAGCGCCGCTACCAAGGGCAGCAGATTGAACGAGAGGTTGCCGGCGAAGTGGAACTGCTCGCGCCGACCGCTGATGTGGGTGCGCATCTCGTAGTCCGGGGACAACTCTGCCCCCCACGCGTAGTACGGCAGCGCAACCAGCGTGTACGCCAGATACAACAACACAATCCACGTACCGAAGTACCAGATGGACGGCGACTCTGGCGGTAGAAACAACATATAGATGGACAAGAGCAGCAGTGGGGCACCACCCACCACCCAGGGTTTACGTCGCCCCCATCGCGTGCGCGTGCGGTCCGACCACACGCCGATCAGCGGATCGGTGATGGCGTCTGACAGGCGTGCCGCAAAGATCACGATGCTCATGGCATACAGGCTGATGCCAAGCTCCGCATAAAACGGCAGCACGTACAGATTGACGGGCAACAGCGCCATGGATACGGGCAGATACATCGACCCGTAGCACAGGATGCGTGCCTCACTGATCTTGTCGGTGCGGCTCATGACCTGCAAAGCACCTGCGGTGGCAATTGACGCCGACTACCGAACAGCCGGGGCGCTGTGCATGTGGTCGCGCGAAAACTTGCGGTGCTCTAGGTGCCCGTCCACTTCGGCGCGCGCTTCTCGGCGAACGCAACCGGACCCTCTTTTGCGTCGTTGGAGCGGAACACCTTGGCCATGAGCGGTTCCTGCATCTTCCACAAAGACTCCTCGTCGTTGCCCTGAGCCGCCGCACGCACCAGCGTCTTGGATGCCGCCACCGCCAGCGGGGCGTTCTCGGCAATACGTTCGGCCCAGCCAATGGCCGCTTCGAGTGCGCCCCCTTGCTCCGTGAGCTCGCTGAGCATCCCCGCCTCCATCGCGGCCTCCGCAGTAATGGGCTCCCCGGTGAGTGCCATCTCCATGGCCCGGGCGTAGCCCACCCTTGCGGGCAGCCGGAAAACGCCGCCGGCGGCGGCAAACAAGCCCACTTTGACCTCCCGGATACCGATCTTCGCCCCTTTGCCCGCCACCAGCAGATCGCAGGTGAGCGCGATCTCGCAGCCCCCGGCCAGCGCGAAGCCTTCCACCGCGGCGATGAGCGGCTTCGAGCAGCCTTCGCGAACGAAGGTATTCAGCGGTCCGATGTCTTCACCGCGCGCGAACGCCTTGAGATCCATGCCCGCGCAAAATCCGCGCCCGTTACCCGCGATTACGCCCGCAGTGAGCGAATCGTCGCTATCGAGCTCTCTCACTGCGGCAAGCAAGCCGTTGGATAGCGCGCCGTTGATGGCGTTCATGGCCTCGGGGCGATTCAACGTGATCACCATGACCCTTCCCCGCCGCTCGACCAG
>CENY01018613.1_pt1 | contig 11463 bp, 6 predicted proteins | sample 356181 | NCBI WGS metagenome assembly CENY01 (sample SAMEA2619840, study PRJEB7988) | marine metagenome | isolation source: saline water (ENVO:00002010), including
GAATATGATACTCCAGAAGTTTTAAAAGAATATGCTTCTAGGTATAACGCGAATACAAATAGATGGCATTTCCTAACTGGTCCCGAAGAAAACGTAAAACTTGTAATAAAAAATGGCTTCAAAATGGGTGACTATGAAGATATTATTTTTCACAGCGAAAAATTTGCATTAATTGATCAAAATGGGAATATCCGTGGTTATTATAATGGTATGAAAACTGATGATGTAAAAACTTTGAAAAAAGATATGAAAATTTTATTAAGAGGGGGTGCTTAATGAACAAAGATAGTTTTTGGATTCGGATTATTTATATAATATCGATAATTATATCTGCTGCCGTTGCATTCTTGATTTTGGGCCCAAGACCTCATGGTATTGAAGGCTCAATTGATGTGTCAGCATTACCATCAATTAATGCTACATTAAATTCAATTACGACGATATTATTAGTTTTTGGATACATATTGATTCGTCAGAAAAAACGCAAATTACATAAAAATATTATGCTGACTGCTTTTGGTACATCTGCTGCGTTTTTAGTAAGCTATGTGATCTATCATTGGTTCAAATCTGGACCTAAAGAATATTTAGGTAATTATTCAGAAATTTATTTTTTTATTCTAATAACTCATATTGTTTTAGCAGCAATTATTGTTCCATTAGCATTGCTCACTCTTTATCGTGGATGGTCCGAAAATTTATCTAAGCATCGGAAGATCGCAAAAATCACATTACCTTTGTGGTTATATGTATCTGTAACAGGTGTAGTTATATACTTGATGCTATACTAGAGCCGTTTTACCAATCCTCCAAACTTCTGATTGATTTCAAACCCAACTTTGTAAAAAAGTTCTGATTTAAAAAAACCAACAGTAAGATATTTATATTTTTTTATCTTTAACCTTTGATAAAGCTCTTCAATCAATTGTATGCTTAAATGCTTTTTTTGATAATCAGATAGAATAGCTATTTTTTCAAGATGAGCTATTTCATTGGCGGTTCTTTTCCAAAAAACACCTCCTACTAAAATATTCTTTTTGTCAAAGATAAGAAGAAATTGATGATGCGATTCAAATTGAACATTTAGCTTTGCTTTTAATAATAATCTATGGAATCGAGCAATTTCTTTTGGATGAAATGCAGGTCGTATTGTGAAGTTTTCTCCAGATGAGTTTTTTATTTTAATAGCCAAATCTAAAAGCCCTTTGTCCCCAACATCTCTTGTGATTAATTCTGCGTAATCAGCGGCATCTACATGTTCAAAAACAAGACGAGTCAAAAAATATTTTTCAGACTTTGTTAATTCTAACTCCTCATTTATTTGATGTAAATAAGTCTCTAGTTTTTTATCGTTTATCAAATCTGATTTCATTAGAATCATTAATTCATTTAGCTTACTTCTTAAATCATCATTAACATCTTTGAATACAGTCATCATAAAAAACCGTAGTCTAGTTTCGGGATGTTCCGCTGTAAGTGATTGGAGGTCGTAGTCCTTGTAAAGATCTATAATGATTTCTCCCTTGGCTTCGTATGTTGCATTACTATTCAAATCAAGCCATCTTTGATATCTTAACGACGCAAAAACAATTTGTTTCCGTAATAAACCAAACTCTTTAAAGTCTTTTATAAATAAATTTACTCGGCTTTTGGTTAGTCCTGTTTTCTCATCTTTAATATTTATTGTTTTTAATAGATCGCATCCTTCTTTCTCCCCGAAAACCTCTAAGACAACAGTAAATAATATTTCCCACTCAGCCATTCTAACTAATCCAGGAAATTGATTTTCAGTTTCTATTATTAGCTTGTTGTATAGTGAATATAAGATATCTGAAAGTTGACTTGTTTTGGATCTATTCGATATAGAAACCAGTCGAGTACCAGTATAATAATCAAACTCTGGTATAATGAGGTTTTTAGTAGAAGAGTCTTTAATCATGCGTGTTAGACCTGAGCGCTTCCAAAACTCTAAATAGGCAGCAATGCTATTCCATATAAAATGCAGCCAACGCATTTGCCAACGGTCATGAAATTTCTTTGTGGCAATTTCATTTTCTTTTCTAGTTAAATATTGGAATACTGTTTCATTAGGAATGTATTCTTCAGTAAAGATTTGATGATCAGGCCAAAATGAACCAAAATCTTCAACAAGTTTTTTAGAATTAATATTTGCATTAAGTATCACAAGCCAATTTGTTTCTTGCTTAAATCTTGTCTTATTTAAATCATGATTAATATTTACAGCAAAATTATAAGCGGTTTTGTCTTTTAACTGAACAAGTACACGGATTACAGATTTTCCATGACTTTCATCAATTAATGTACACCAAACACCATCTTTAGAAATTTCTTTTGGCTTAATAAGTTTTCCTTTACATAAAATAAAAATGGATTCAGCTATTATTGAAGTTCCACTAAATACCTTTTTCAATTTTACTGTAAGTCGCTGGGAAATATTATTGTCAAATTCTAAAACATTTTCCCAATTAAAACCTTTAGAAGTTGAGCTTTCTTCAACCCATGACCTAAAACTAGTGTTTAATTTGCTAAGGTTTTTATGAGCAATATTTTTATGTTTCGGATTTTTAGACTCATTAATCCATAAGGTTAATTCACCTCTGATTATTGAAAAATATTTAGGGTTTTTTATTCCTAGGTTAGTGATAAACGGAAGCAATGAATCAATAATTACTTCTTCTGTTTCTTTTATTTTGATACTTGATCGTAAATCTTTTAAATATAAAATTGTTGATTGCATATGATGTTTTTCGATAAGCCTCAAATCCATATTATTTATAAGATCATAATCTTTTGATTTTTTATAAAGATCAACGAACATATCACCACTAATATGTGGTATTAACATTTCAAATGATTTGATGCTATATTCATTTAAAGGGTGATATTGGATCCTAAGTAATAGTTCTTGAATTATAGATTTATAATTAGGGTAGGATAATCCTATATTTAAATAATTTAATGCTGCATTAACATTTCCCTTATTTTTATGTAATAAATTGATTCCAGCTTGATGTATTAATGAAATATTATAATCATCATATTTAATGGTTTTTTTTGGTAAAATATGATTAAGTGTATTAAAAGGAATTTTAGTTGGATCTAGGATTATCGAATGATAAAGCTCAAATGAAATCACTCTAAAAACTACTTCACCCGTAAATTCAATTAGTGATTTATTTCCAATCCAAAGAGTTGGATCTCTTAGGATTCTTTCTAGATCAATTGTTGTCTCAGATGTTTTATAAGTATAATCTCCTATTTTTAATGCTCTTTTTGTCCAATGTAGTTTTAGTCCTTCTTTAAGATCATATTCTCTTATTTGTTTTCCATCCCAAAGAATATCTCTTCTCGTTATTCGTTTTTCTCTTAATAACCAATTAGGTATGCGTATTTCGTAATTTGACTTAATCAAACTGATATAGCTTTTTTCATACATTGGTTTAATTATATTTGAAAAATTTTTAAGTACATTCTTTCTCTTAAAAGTATTTTTTGATGTTATCTCATTTTTCTCTTTAAGAAAATCTCTTGGTATAATTGCATAATTCACAATCCGTTCAAATGATGGTAAAAAAGAATTAACAGAAAAAACTAACGAACTGAAATATGTTCGAATCTCTTTTGATGACATATTCTCAATATCAATAATATCGTTTTTTGGGTTTGGATAGATCAGAACAGTATTGAACTCTTTTCCGTCTCCAATAAGGAAAACTGCTTTTATTGTTTCAAAATCTTGAAAGAGATTTTCTATTTTTTGTGGTGAAATTGTTTGTCCACGGGTATTTTTATAAATCTCTTTTTTCCTATCAACAATAAAATAATGCCCTTTTTTCCTTTTAAAAATATCTCCCGTATGAAACCATCCATCTGTAAATGATCCCTTGATTTCTTCCTTAAAATAACCCGGAGAAACGTATGGTCCTCTCATAAGCAGTTCGTTGTCTTCAGCGAGTTTGAGTTCAATGCCTGGAAGAGGTCTCCCGACAGAATCATCATGATAATCTGATGGAGGTGTCATTGTGATTCCACCAGTTGCTTCTGTCATACCATAACCACTTAATAGTCGTATACCATTATTATTAAAAAATTTAAATATATCTGGGTCAAGGTATCCTGCAGCAGAAAGTCCCCATTTTAGATTCCCACCAGTAACTAAGTGAGTCATTTTATTTATTTCTTTATGTTTAGATTTTTCAATATCAATTAAGGAATCTATTTGCTCAAAAATTTGAATCCAGCGTTTTGGAATGGATATAAAAATGGATGGTTTACTTAATTTGATATCTTTTAATAGGTTTTTAAATGATGTTGTTTCAGTAAAAGTATAGGTTGAGCCCCAAAAGATGGATCCCATCATTTCAAACCAGCGTCCAAAAGTATGATAAAGAGGTAAATAACATAGAAAACTGTCTTCAGGACCTATATCAGGTAATGCAAGTGCACGAGCAAAACGTTTTGAAATAATATTAAGTTGGTTAAAAATAATTCCTTTTGGGTTATCTGTAGTACCCGAAGTATACATTACGCTACTTAATTCATTAAGATCATGTAATAAAGGTTTTTGAATTTTTATTTTATTACATCCATTGACAAACTCGTTCCATTTATCATCATCATTTATATCTAGAATAAAAATATCATTTCTATAATGTTTAATATCGTCTAATGATAATTCAGTTATACTCGGGTCAATAAATAAATGAGAAATTTCAGCGTGATTTAAAACATATTCAAAATGATCTGAAGATAAATTCATAGGAATTGGCACAACACGTATATTATATGCAAGGCAAGCCAAGTCAATTAATACATTTTTTAGATTGTTCTTTGAGTAAAGTCCTATCGTATGATTTCCATTTAAATTTGATTGAAAATATGAACCGATGGATTGGATGATTTCCCAACTTTTAATATAGGATATGGTTGAAATTTTATTATTTGATATAGTTTGAAACAGAGGTTTATTTTTATAACGATTTGCTCGCTGATTTAATAATGTATATATATTATAATTTGATTTTTTGATTAAGTCGATGATTAGTTCCAACCATTGATCAACTTTATTTTCTTTTAGAATCTCATTATTTACTAAAGGTAAATGCCCTAACTCTAAAAATTCATGAACAATTTTATTATTTTTTTCATTTAAAAGTAATTGAGCAGATTTGATTAAGTCGTGTGAAATAACCTTTGATTTGAAGACATTATCAATAATTTTACGTGTTTCTGACATGTTAAAAATTAGATAATTCAATTAATACAACCTTCATCTATATAGTTGTCCAATGTTATTGGTTTCAGTAAGTTTTCAAGTGATAGAATTAAATCTATTTAATGACTAAAAAAACAAAATATTCAACAACTGAAGTTGCTAAGTATCTTTCTAGTGCTCCAAAAGCAATTAATGCATATATATCTGACTTAGAAAAGCAGATACAGAATTTAGCTAATATTGGTTTAGCGCTCTCTAAAGAGAGGGATATGGATAAACTGCTTGAAATGATTCTTCTTGAAGCAAAACGTATTGCAAATTCTGATGGTGGCACTCTTTATATGATGACTGATAATCAAAGATTAAAATTTGAGATCATTATGACTGACTCATTAAATTTTCATATGGGAGGTACATCAGGAGAAGATATACCTTTTTATCCTGTTAAGCTATATACGGATGAAGGAGAAGAAAACAAGTCAATGATTGCTGCATATGTAGCATTAACAGGGGAAACTGTTAATCTTCCTGATGCATATAAAGCAAAAGGATTTGATTTTTCTGGAACTAAAATGTTTGATGAAAAAACAGGATACCGTTCTAAATCTTTTCTTACGGTACCATTGAAAAATCACGAAGATGAAATTATTGGTGTGCTGCAATTATTAAATGCTCAAACGGAAAAAGAAAAGAAAATCATTTCTTTTGGCGCTGATGTGCAGCAGATGGTGGAAGCTTTAGCTAGCCAAGCAGCTGTTGCGATCACAAATAAAAATTTAATTCGCGATTTGGAAGCATTATTTGAATCATTTATAAAGTTAATTGCATCTGCCATCGATGCTAAGTCACCTTATACTGGAGGTCATTGTGCTCGTGTTCCTGAGATAACTATTATGCTAGCTGAAGCCGTCGCAGCAACTAGAGATGGTCCATTTGCGGACATTGTTTTTTCTGATAAAGAAATGTATGAATTAAAAATTGCAGCATGGCTTCATGACTGTGGGAAAGTAGCAACTCCTGAATTTGTTGTTGATAAATCAACAAAGCTAGAAACTATTTATGATCGTGTAAACGAAGTTGAAACACGTTTTGCCGTTATTAAAAGGGATGAAGAAATAAAAAAATTAAAGAAAGAATTAAAAATAGAAAAAGATCGATCTTTATCCTCTATTGAAAAAGCTGAGAAAATTGATCATCTGACAAAAGGCTATCGGAAAAGAGTAAGAATATTAAAAAAAGATTTAGATTTCATTAAAGAATCAAATATTGGTGGTGAATTTATGTCTGGAGATAAGAAAGAACGAGTTCATGAAATCGCCAATTATAAATGGAAGCCAAATGGCAAAATAGAAAACTTCTTATCTGAAAATGAAGTTTACAATTTAACGATTCCTAGAGGGACTTTAACGCCAGAAGAACGAAAAGTAATAAATGATCATATTGTAGTAACGATCAAAATGTTAGAAGAATTACCATATCCTAAGCATCTTCAAAATGTACCCGAGTTTGCGGGTGGTCACCATGAGACTCTTGATGGTACTGGTTACCCCAAAGGTTTAACTAAGGATGAAATGTCGGTGCAAGCCAGAATCATGGCTATTGCTGATATTTTTGAAGCTTTAACTGCTAGAGATCGTCCCTACAAGAAAGGTAAAACCTTAAGTCAGGCTATGCGTATTTTAGGATTTATGAAAAATGATGCTCATATTGACGCAGATCTATTTGAGATTTTTGTTAAAGAAAAAATATATATGAAATATGCCGAAGGATTTCTAGATCCAGAACAAATAGATGAAGTAAAAATATAATTCTTTTGATCTAAATGACTTTTGAAATTGCATTTGTTCTTGGCTTAGTTTTACTAACCTTTATATTATTTGTTACAGAAAAATTTAGTTTAGATGTAACAGCTTTATTAATTCTAACAATTCTATTTATAGGTGGGTTTCTTAGTGTTGAAGAAGCTATGTCAGGTTTTTCTAATCCAGCTGTAATAATAATCTCTCTTTTATTCATATTAAGTCATGCATTGCAAAAAACTCGGATATTGGAATATTTAATTGTTCGTATTAATCAATTAGTCTCTCGATCTAGGCCATTAGGATTAGGCGTATACTTGCTGACTATAGCTTTTGCTAGTGCATTAATGAATAATACCGCTATCGTAGCAATATTTATGCCGGTAACAATTCGTTTAGCTCATAGATATCGTATGAGTCCCTCAAAACTATTAATTCCTTTAAGTTATGCAGCAATTATGGGTGGTACTTTGACTCTGGTTGGGACATCGACGAATTTAATAGTTAACTCTATTTATATTAATAATGATGGTCAACCACTAGGAATGTTTGAATTTGCTAAGTTTGGCTGGATCACTTTGACTATAGGTATTATTTATGTATTAACTATAGCTCCTAAAATTTTGCCTTCCCGGACTGTTACTTCTAGTTTAACTCAAAGTTATCACATGGCTGGCTATTTAACTGAAATGAAACTATCTAAAGATTCTCCATTAGTTGGATCATCTTGTCAACAACGTAATATCAGTCAGAATTATGATGTGATTGTATTAGATATACAAAGAGGTGACCGATTAATTACATATAAAGTGGGAAATGAAAAACTACAAGCAGATGACATCCTTTTTGTAAAAGGGTCTGTTGAGAGTTTTTTACAGATGAAAGAGGTTGAGAAAGTTTCATTATTAACAGATGAAAAATTGACACAAAACGAATTAGAACAAGAAGATAATATATTGATTGAATGTATGGTTACTGATCAAAGTAATCTCATTGGAAAAACGATTGTGAATAGCAATTTTAGGAAAAGATTCTACGCATTTATTTTAGCTATAAGACGAGAAGGATCTATTATACGTAAAAAGATTGCACATGTATTGATTCAATCATATGATACACTCTTAATATACGGTGGAAGAAAAGAATTATCTAAATTGGCCAACACTAGTGGATTTATTTTATTGGGTGAAGTTGAAGAACAATTAGTCAAAGTACGATTTTGGTGGGTAAGTATAATCTCAATTATTTTTACAATTCTTTTTGCAGCAGTTGGTTTATTACCAATTATTAAAGGTGCTTTGTTAAGTGTTGTAATACTACTTGCCCTTCGAATTATTACTCCAAATGAAGCATACCAATCAATTCATTGGCAAGTCATTATTTTGATCGCAGCATTAATTCCACTTGGAACAGTAATCGAAACAACCGGCACAGCTTCCTTTATTGGTGATTCTATTGCGCAATTAGTTAGATTATTTTCAGATAGTTATCAACCATATATTTTATTGGGAATCACGTATCTAATTACAATGATTTTAACAGAAGTATCATCTAATACTGCTACAGCAATTATTATGACACCAATTGTCTTATCTCTTGCAGCAAAAATGGGTATTGATGCACGACCTTTAATTTTTGGAGTATGTTTTGCTGCATCAGCTTCTTTTAGTACCCCGGTTGGTTATCAAACTAATTTGATGGTGTATGGACCAGGTGGATACAAGTTTTCAGATTTCATTAAAGTTGGACTTCCTTTATCGATTACATTGTGGCTAACCGCAATTATATTTATTCCAATGATTTGGTCCTTCTAATTTTTAGCCTGTAGAAAATTCGCTAATCCATCAAGATATTATACTCTATATTCGGCACTTATGTCTGAGCCTGAAAAACGACATTCTAGATTAAAAACATTCGTAGCTAATCCATCAAAATCTTTATGGACACTAGCTATACCTATAATTGCTGGAATGGGTATACAAACATTATATAGTATTGTTGATATGATTTTTATTGGTAGGCTTAGCGGTTCAGCTATAGCTGCTGTAGCGTTCAATTTTCCAATTTTCTTTTTTGTCATGGGTATAACTTTCGGTTTAGGAAGTGGCGTGACAGCATCCATAGCTCGATTCATTGGATCAGAAGATAAAGTAAATGCTGATAATGCTGCTGAACATGCGATATTGATTGCTTTGCTAATTAGTGCACTCCTTACAACAGTAGGCCTTTTATACGGTAAACAAATCCTAATTAAAATTGGATGTACTGCTGAAGTTCTTCCCCAGGCGTGGGAATATCTCAAGGTAAGTTGTTATGGATTATCTTTTGGAGTTTTTTCAGGATTTTTTAGATCAATATTGGCTGGAGAAGGAGATATGAAGTTTCCGATGATATTAGCAGGATTTGGTACCATATTAAATATAATTTTAGATCCAATATTTATTTTTACTCTTGGTTTTGGTGTAGCTGGAGCTGCCTGGGCAACTACTATAAGTCAATTGATTGTTTTTGTTATATTTATTTTTATGCTTTTCGTAAAAGATCATGCTTATGTCAAATTCCAGTTACGTGACTTTTCCCTATCTAAATATATTTTAATAGATATAATTAAAGTAGGTTTACCTGCATCAGTGTCTATGATAGTCATGTCAGCAGGACAATTAATATTCAATCGTATGTTGGCAACTTTTTCAACTGATGCAGTTGCTGCTTACCAAGTTGGTGGACGTATTGATATGGTCGTTTTTCTTCCAATATTTGGAATTGCTTCTGCATTAACAACTATGGTAGGAATGTATTATGGAGCAAATGAAATAGATAAAATTAGATATATAACAAAATATGGTATTTCAAGAGCATTTATCATTACATCTATTGGCTCAATACTATTATATATATTTGCTCCGGTAATAATATCTGTTTTTACCAATGAAATAGTGATAAAAAATATTGCGGTCGATTATCTTAGAGTGATATCATTGCTCTTTCCTTTCATATCAATTGGATTGACAATAGGAAGAATTTTACAAGGTATTGGTCTAGGTATGCCGTCTCTTATTATTACAACAATTCGTGTCATTGGAGTAGCAGGGCCACTAGCATATTATTTTATTTATATTTTGAACAAACCCGTGGAATGGATGTGGTATGCAATGTTTATTTCAGGAATTATGGCAACCATGATTTCGGTTATTTGGCTAAAGGTTGCTTTTCGTAAATTCTTAATAGCAAAACCATTATAGGAGGTCGTTTCGTGTCTTTGCTTACAAGTAAAGAAGTTGATTCAGCATTAAAATATTTAGATGGTTGGATTTTTTCAAAAAATAAAATATATAAAGATTTTACTTTTGATACATATTTAAGTGGTATTGAATTTGTAAATAGTTTAGCAAGAATTTCTGAAGAAAAAAATCATCATCCAGATCTAAAGGTTGGTTGGTGTAGAGTTGAAGTTGCTTTTACCTCACATGATGAAGGTGGTGTGACTGATCAATGTATTGAAATGGCTAAGATTGTTGAATCTATTATTTAAAATAATGATAAAAAAAATATTACTAATCCTTGCTTATTCAACTATTTTAATTGCTCAGAAAACTATAGAGGTAAATAGAGCAAATACTATTCCTATTATTGATGGAATTGTGATTGAAGACGCAGCTTGGACAGATGTAAAAGCTATATCTGATTTTACTCAAAAAACACCCGATGAAGGTTTTGAAATATCAGAAAAGACTATTGTAAAAATTATATATTCAGATCAGCATTTTTATGTTTCTGTTGTAGCATATGATAAAGATCCTGATCTTATTGTCGTTTCAGACACTCGTCGTGATGCTTCATTAAATAACTCTGATAGTTTCTCATTCATTATAGATACATTTAAAGATTATCAAACAGGATATTTGTTTGGGACTAATGCTGCAGGTGTTGAATTTGATGCACAAATAACTGGAGGTGGAGAGGGAGGTAGTATAAGTCGGCGTTTCTCCATTGGTAGTGGTGGAGGTTTTAATGTTAATTGGGACGCGGTATGGGAAGTAAAGACTGCCAAAGGTGATTTTGGATGGAGTGCGGAATTTGCTATTCCTTTTAAATCATTAAGATACAAGGAAGATCAAGATCAATCGTGGGGCATCAATTTTGAACGTGTTATAGCAAGAAAAAAAGAAGAATCACATTGGGCTCCCATCCCTAGACAATTCACCATGACTCGACTTGTTTCGGCGGGAACTATTAATAATGTGAATGTTCCTATATCTAGAAATATTAAAATTATGCCTTATGTTCTAGGGCAGAATAATAAAGTGAAAGATAACGAGATCACTCAGAGTAATAAATCTGATTTTGGATTAGATGCAAAAGTGAGTGTTGGCTCATCGATGAATCTTGATCTTACTTACAATACTGATTTTGCTCAAGTTGAGGCTG
>CENY01165439.1_pt1 | contig 11416 bp, 7 predicted proteins | sample 356181 | NCBI WGS metagenome assembly CENY01 (sample SAMEA2619840, study PRJEB7988) | marine metagenome | isolation source: saline water (ENVO:00002010), including
CTTCTCGAGAGCCATTATCTCTGCACAAACTGCAACAGCAATCTCTTCGGGAGATTCTGCACCTATTTCGAGTCCAATCGGACATCTAACTGAGTCTACTATAGCTTCTGAAATCCCTTGAGAGACAGCAGCCCCCCTGAACGCTTTCCATTTGGCCTTCGAGCCAATTGCCCCTATTCTAGGGCGAAAGCCTCCATCCAATTTCTCAAGCAGCCCGAGAAGCATGTCTTGGTCGACTGACCAGTCGTGACCCAGAAGTAGGATATCAGAGAACCTAGCAAGTGATTCTGAATCTTCATCTTTGAGGAAACCATCCACAGAGATAGGGTGTAACTCGTCAGCATAGGGATACACAACTTCGTTGGCGTACTCCTCTCTTACGTCAAAGACACTGTGTGACCATCCTAGGGTATCGCAAACCAATGCAACTGATCGGCCGACATGGCCACCACCCGCAATCAGTACATGGGGAACGGGTTCCATAACTTCCATCGACACTGTGACCCTACCTCCGCAAAGACTGTCGAGGGGCGTTGCCTCTTGTTCCTTCGCATCCTTATAGAGCACAAATGTCTCCACCTTTCCGCCCTTCTGGCGAACTTCTGCTCGCCCACCGTTGAGCATCCCTCTCAACGCGTTTTCGATTTTCATCTCTAGACCGGCCCCTCCCACAGTTCCGAACCTAGCACCGCCCTCGGTCACCGCCATACGAGCCCCAGGCTTGCCTGGAACGCTGCCACTGGCCTCGATTACAGAGGCCATAGCTACACTCTGACCTCTCTCGAGCATGTCGAGAACCCAAGTCAGGACGGCCTTGGTCACAATACCGGGAGCGGCTACCGAGCCTTTGGGATTACGCTCAAGGAACCCCAACCAACTTTGATATGACTAACTGTTCGGCACATACTCGTGTCATCGGGTGTCAGCGCGGGAGAAATCTTCGAAATCATTGTCATCTCGATGCGAGATGCATTCCTCGCGGTGACAGTTTTTGTTGCAGCCATGGTTCTGTTGTTTAGCTGGCTTCAGTACATCACTGCAGGCCGGTTTGTATCATGGATACGTGAGAACAAGCGCTTGCAGCCGGCCATTGGGGCATTGATGGGACTAACTCCTGGTTGTGGCGGAGCAATCATCGTAATGCCGATGTATGCACGCGGATATGTCACTTATGGAACAGTCATTGCAACTCTGATTGCAACTCTCGGAGATGCAGCATTCGTTCTGATTGGAGCGGTATTCCAAGATTCTGCGTTCATCACACCGGTGATTGCGGTGCATGCGACATCATTCATCGTAGGCGTAGTTTGGGGGTACGGCGTGGATTCTTTGGAAGTGACACCATCTTCTCCATTAGGAAGGTTGGGACCAAAGCTCGGCTCTGAAGAACCTCTGGGCGAAGAAGCGGCCAGAGAGATGGAGGGCAGGGATTCGGTAATCGAGGACATGCCCAGAGAGGTCCCTGATGGACTTGGTTACAGAATCATCCACCAAGGATACAGAGTCTGGTGGATTGTTACTGCAGTTGGGTTGTGCCTCGCAATCCTACTGCTGATTTGGTACGCTCAAGATCCAGAATATGCTCCCGAGCTGGTCTGGGACCCAACTACCAGAGATGGCCTAGTGACCTGGGTTGGTTTCATTGGAACATCTCTCTCAATTATCTTGTATGTCTCATCGAAAAACTTCCTCGGAGATGATACAGAAGCTACCATTGGAGACAAGTTGAACTCCTTAGATGAGACACTTGTTCACGCGGCTTCGGAGACCGCATTCGTAACATTCTGGGTCTTGATTGCCTATCTGGCCTTTGAGCTCGGGATGATTGCTTCTGGAATCAGTGAGGCCGATCTTGCCGAAAATGGCGCCGGAGCAGGTGCTGTGATAGTTGCCGCAGCTGTCGGACTTATTCCAGGCTGCGGACCTCAGATAATTGCCATATCTGCATACGTCGAGGGAGTGATTTCATTTCCTGCTTTGGTGGCCAATGCAATCTCACAAGATGGAGATGCATTGTTCCCCCTATTGGTAAGGCACAAAGTGGCCTCGATATGGGCCACAATACATACGACTCTTCCAGCCATAATCGTCGGATTTGCTTTCCTTTGGGCGATGGGAGAATACCCCTCCCTCACAGAGAGTCTGCAACCTTGAGTAGTTGCTGAACATCGTTTGGAGTGTCGATATTCAGGTGTAGATACGGATCTTTAACTTCTATCCTTGAGGTATTAATCAAATCACGCAAAGGGACATCAGGCCTAGATTTGAGAATTGCTTCGCAATCTTGTGAAGTCAGGGCAATTGGGTGTCCGCCCTTTCCATTGTATTCGGGGGCCGTGGCGGTTTCCATTCTACGAAGCAAATTGACCGTTTCGAGACTGAATCCAGGCCTGTCCACCGGTACAATCAGAACGGGGCAAATTCCAATCTCATTTATTCCGCATTGTATGGTTCCGGTTCTGCCCAGTTCAGGGTTTGGATTGACTATAACGTTAGATTCAGGTAGAAGTGCCTGGATAGAATTCGCAAGCGAACCTCTAGTCACTATGGTAACTTCGAGATTAGCCCGCTCTAATCTGTTGAAAATTGACTCAATCAGAGTCTGATTTCCAACTTCTACCAATGCCTTGTGTGTGCCTAAGCGCTCACTAGCACCTGCGGCGAGAATTATGGCACTGTTAGCCACCATCAGCAGCGACCTCATCTTCGCCACTCACAAGCACTCCATTGAGTGGAACAGAGTCAGCATCATCTTCAATCACTTCGTCACTGTCAAAGAATCCTCTCTCGCGTAATTGCATTCCAGCGAATACCAGTGTGACCAGCAGGACTAGAACTAGCAGAGCGAGTATACCTACTATTACTCCCATAATCGAACTTCCCGAATCTGATTCTACAATCTTCTCCTCGCCCAATATGTGAATCCCGACAGCAAGATTGGTGGACGCCTCATCGCCAGCAATCGCTCGAACTAGGATTACCTGGTCACCTTCTACGGTGTTGTTTGGAAGGAAACGGAGCCGGTCCACTAACAGCCCGTGAGTGACCTCGAAAGTCTCGTCGCCAACCGAAAAATCAGCTAAGTCCATCCAATTATCGCGCATATCCCAAGTTCGCCATTGCACCCTCTGTACGCCGCCTTCAAGATTGAATGAAACCGAACCATCTTGATTGATGTATACTCGATTGTCCAAGCCGTATTCACTATCTAATGTGACATTTAGAGCCAGACTTAGTTCGTAATGGTAGTTCGCAGCCTCTTCTACTGCAGGCTGAGCATTTACATGACCGTGCCCGTATACGTTATTCTGGCGATTCTTCGGAATCAGGTCCTCAGCGCAGGGCTCGTTTGCGAACATATAGTGGCACTGCCTGTAAGTAGAAGTCTCCTGCATAATGTTACGAATATCGAATGGACTGAGATCCGGGTTCGCTTGGAACATCAAGACACCTACGCCCGCTGCACCGGGGGTAGCCATACTAGTCCCCGACAGAGCGACGTAACCGTCCCCAGTATTGGCATCAGGAGCGTTAACACTGCTCCCTACAAATGCCAGATTCGGCTTAATCCGGCCTTCTTCAGTAGGTCCCTGACTGGAGTATACCGCAATTGCAGTATCTTTGTCTAATGCACCTACTGTAATCACATCTTCAGCACTACCGGGTGTGCCGATAGTTGCACTTCCGGCGCTATTTCCTGCTGCTATGAAAAGGGCCACCCCTGCTCTCATCATCTCATTTGCCATTCTATTGACAGATTCCTCTTCAGCGGAAGTCCATTCAATTGGACCAGGGCCGCCAAGACTCATACTGGCAGCTCTGATATTGAACTCATGCCTCTTTTCTACGGTCCATTCCATACCTGCCATAACTTGTGCAAAAGAACCACTACCGCTACCACTCAGAACCTTTACTCCTACTAAATTGGCATGCGGCGCAACACCAACGTGTTGGAATGTAGGCGCCCCAGTTCCTGCTGTGATTCCGGCACAGTGTGTACCGTGGCCATTATCATCGTAAGGGAAGATTTCAGTTCCATTCCTGGCCCCTGGATTGTTCACTGCATCATAGAATGCGATTACCTTGGTGTCATTCGTACTGTTATCGTCATCCAAATCATCTAATCCTGAGTGATTAGCATCTATACCGGTGTCAATGATGGCCATCGTCACTCCAGCGCCAGTGTAGCCGGTGTCTAGCCAAACTAGGTCGACTCCGTGAGCCGGAACTACATCTTCCATCTGGATTTCCAAAATCCCATCTAATTCGATGAAGACTACACCAGGCAACTCGAGCAGATCGTGTATACGACCGAGCTCGACAGTTCCGGCAATTGAGTCAATCAACCAGTACCGGAACTGTGTCTGAAAGCCGACCTCCCATTCTAGCATGGCTTGGTCAGCCTCGGTCGGCGTATGATCGAAATCAACGATTACAGAAATCCTTCCGTCATCACTGAGATACTCGTAGTGATTGTTCTGTGCAGCAATCCAAATCGCATCGTGAATGTAATCTCCATCAAGATCCATGCTGGTATCTTCCCACCACTCACCAATCTCCTCTGCATAAGTGGCGATTGGAGCGGGACTGGAGACAGTCGGAACTGCTGCGGCAAACGCGGGCACAAGCATCATTCCTAGAATTGCAACCGCTGTCAATCGACTTCGCAATTCCTCGGATGCCCGCATGACTATCATTTCTCGGGCATACGAGGTAAATTTCAAGCAAACGGTCCCATGACACAGCCCTGCGGGCTGATTCTAGTCTCTCAGCATCTCTCTGCTGATGATAAGCCTCTGAATCTGGCTTGAGCCCTCGAAAATCTGTACCACCTTTGCACCCCTCATCCTTCTGGCCACTGGGTATTCCTCGGAGTACCCGTAACCCCCGAAGACCTGAACCGCATCTGTGGTGACCTCCATGGCTATGTCAGCTGCAAAGCGCTTGGCGTGAGCAGCTTCGAGGGTATTACGCTCGCCGGCGTCCGCTTTCTTGGCCGCCTGCCAAGTCAGAAGCCTAGCAGCCTCGACTTTGGTTGCCATATCTGCAATCATGAATGAAACTCCCTGATGTCGGTAAATCGGCTGCCCGAATGTACTCCTCTCATTTGCATACTGAAGTGACTCTTCCATCGCCCCTCTAGCATTGCCGACGGCATGAGATGCTATGGTCGGCCTTGAGAGGTCGAAGGCCCGCATGGCATTCATCCAGCCATCATTTTCCTTCTCTCCTATTAGGTTCTCAGCCGGAACTCTGACGTCTACGAAATCGACAGAGCGTGTGTCGGAGCATCTTTGCCCCATATTGTCCTCCTTCTTCCCTAGAGTAATTCCCGGGCTGTCTGCATCGACGATGAAGCCACTCATACCCTTGTAGCCAGCACTCGGGTCGGTGTATGCGAGGACGAAGAACCAGTCAGCATGGCCAGCACCTGTAATCCACATCTTGCTGCCGTTGATAATGTAATCATCACCATCGCGAACTGCTTGTGTAGTGATGGATTGAACATCGCTTCCAGCGCCCGGTTCAGTAACACAGTACGAGGCTATGCAACCGTCTGAAACCTTGGACAGATAACGCTGCTTTTGGTCATGAGTTCCTCCAGTAATCACAGGATATGATGCTAGCATGGTGCTGCCACAAGCAGTGGCGAAGCCCGGGTCGCCCCATCCGAACTCTTCGCAAATCAGAACCTCCTCGAAGGAGCCCATGCCGAAACCACCGAACTCTTCAGGTATCTTGACTGTCAGTAGGCCGAGATCGTGTGCCTTCCTGATGGCTTCTCTAGGGAATCTGCTCTCACTATCCCATGCCTCAGCATTTGGTTGAATCTCAGAGGCAGCGAAGTCTCGGGCCATTTGTCTGAGCATCTCTTGCTCCTCTGACAGCGTGAAGTCGACCATGACCTCTGGAGCGGGCTTCCGCCCTTAGCGATTCGCACACTCTAGATGTAGAGCAAAGTCATGTATGACAGATATCCCAGCACCATTCCGAAACCAAGCTTCTTGCCAATCTCTCGCTCGTAGTACAGCATTGCTACAATAAAACCCGATGTCAGTATGACAACCCAGATATCACGCTCCGCAAATTCTGGGGCTACGAGTAAACCGCCCGAGTATGTGGCTGCGAATCCAAGTATCCCAAGGATGTTCATCACATTCGATCCAAGTACATTGCCAACTGCAACTCCTCCCTGTCCACGCAGACCGGCCACTAGGGTCACTGCTAGTTCGGGAAGCGAAGTACCAAGTGCTACTACAGATAGACCAACTACTGACTCTGGGATTCCATATGCGCTAGCCAAGCCTGTTGCCCCCTCGACTAGCATCTCCGCTCCACTCCAGATCATCCAACCGCCGAGAATCGTCGCTGGTATGGCTAACAAAATATGGTCTGGCAGCCAAGTATCGCTATCCTCGACATCAGTCCCCTCGGCTATTGATTGCCTGTATGAGTAGACATAGTATGCAACTAGGGCGAGTAGCATGACAATTCCAAAAATCCGCGTCAACTCTCCCATCATGACTGCAATTAGCAGTATGACAGTAGCTATTGCAACCGCTACTGCATCGCGCCTGACGCCCTTCCCAGTATCGGACGCCGCGCCGAGCATAGCAGCAGTTCCTAGGACCAGCATCACGTTGGCGACATTGGATCCGAGAACTCCCCCTACTGCAATCTCATCGGCGTCGGTCCTAACAGCCTCCAGTGCAACTGCTAACTCAGGAAGAGATGTGCCTACGGCTACTATTGTGAATCCGACTAGAAGAGGAGGCACTTTCATCCTGCCAGCAATGGTGACTGCACCTTGGACAACGAACTCACCCCCTAGCATCAATAGGGCAAATCCGATGATGATGAGAGGACCGTCACCTATGCCTTCCATGTTTGCGAGCGGAACAAGGCCCGCTCATGACGGTTTGGTTGGCCAGTATTGCCTTACGAGCACATTCTCTCGATGTGCCGAATAACCAAATCTACCGTCGGCATTGTGTGGTCTTCGAGTGTGGGTGAGAACGGCACAGGAGTATCGAGGGCCCCTACTACTACAGGAGGGGTCTCAAGACACCAGAAAGCCTCCTCAAGGATTCTACTGCTGACTGTATTGCCCAGTCCACCAGTCCACTGTGCCTCCTGTAGTACGAGCAACCTACCAGTTCTCAATACCGATTCGACGCAGGTTTGTGCATCGAATGGAGCAATGGTACGCAGGTCGACGACTTCGACCTCAACTCCTTTCTTCGATGCTTCCAATGCTGCCTTCAGAGCTACGTGCACCATCGCCCCCCATGTCACGATTGTCAATTCCTTGCCGCCTCTAACAACTCTTGCACTACCAATCGAACTCTCGCCTCTAGCAAGTCTTTCATGCACCGATTCTCGATCGATGACTTGGCTGATTGAATCTCCCCATCCGGTCAAACCCCCTCTCAGACCATACAGACCTATGTGCTCGAGATAGATGACGGGGTCGTCTAGAGCATGTGCCTCTACCAGCATATCGTAGGCATCTTGAGGAGTGCTTGGAAAGACCATCACCAAACCAGGGTCGTTGAGGAACCATGATTCTATCATGTTCGCATGATATGGGCCACTGCGCGTCTTTCCTCCAAGTGGTATGCGGACGGTGAGTGGAACATCTGCGCCCCAACGCCAGCGTAATTGCGCAGCATTGTTGATGAGTGCATTCATTGCTAAAGCAGCAAAGCCACCGAATTGAATCTCAGCCACTGGGCGCATGCCACCTAGTGCTGCTCCTGTGGCCGAGTGAATGATTACGGCCTCTGAGAGAGGCATATCGAGCAACTTGTCCGAGTGCCCCTTAGCTTTGAGTGACAGGTTCATCCCGAATGCACCTGCCACTTCCATGTCTTCTCCCATGAACACGACGCCTTCGCCACTCTCATCGGCGATTGAGGCCATAGCATTCTGAATCGCACGGCTGTAACTCGTCGAATTAGCCGCATTGGAGAACTCTAGTGAAACATCCCCCGGCTGCAATGTCGCCTCAACGGTTTGACGTGTTCGATTGAATCTACTAAACTGCTCGGAGTGACTACTGGCATCATGCAGACTGGTAACGCCCTTGATTACCGAATTCCCCTCGGGCCACGGCATTTCTTCCATTTCCTTCCTAGATGCATCTGATAGCTCCTGCTCCTCAGTTTCCATCTGCTCCAGAATACTCTCATCACAACCCAATCGTAGTAATAGCTCTCGGTGATTAGGAAGTGGATCTTTGTCTGCCCAATAGCCAAGCAGCCCACGGTCTACGTATCCAGGAGGGTTCCCTGAAGCCGCCCCTAGATACAGGTCATCATGATGGTGTGCGTGACCGCATCCCCGCATGGTCTCTACATGAATCAGGGTCGACCCGCCTCCATCCAAAGCGAACTCCCTGGCAACCGCAGTCGAGGCGTAGAATAGACCTGGGTCTGAACCATCAATTGTCCACGAAGGCATCCCCATCGCATGCCCCTTGTCTCCAAAGGTCTCGGCCCCCGATTGACCTACTACGTAAGTATCGAGAGCAATCTGGTTGTTCTGAATCATGAAAGCCATCGGAAGACCTCTAGTTCCGGCGAGGTTCATTGCCTCCCAGAACTCGCCACTACTGCTGCATCCTTCACCGACGGGAGCTAGATGAAACCTGTCTACCCCTAGTCTTACAGCTGCCAATGCAATACCTGTGGTCGTTGCACTGGCAATAGGCAGGGGCGCAGTGGGAGGGAGTACTCTCTTCTCCCAGTTGCCGATGTGCAAGTCCCTTCCCCCTGCCTCATCATGGCCTCCGTCCATGTATGAGCCGGATTTACCCATTTGTGCTGCAAAAACCTCAGTAGGTGTCTGGCCCATTGCCAAAGCTAGCCCTACATCACGAATCATCGGTGCTACAACATCGCCCCTCTCAACATCATCTCCTAAATCTACGGCTCGCCGCATGGCAGAAGCACAGGCGACAACGCCTTCTTGCCAGGTAGAACGGAATCCTTTGCCTGTGAAACTGCCACCGTCTGGAGTCTCCAAACCCTCTGAGAACAACTCCTTGAGGTGCTCATCAACCGCCCTGGTTCTGGTCATCATCCTCTGCCATTCAATTCGCTGTTCAAGCGTTATCGAGGCGTAATGAGCAATTCTCCTCAAGCATAGAGTCGCATCAATTAACAGCCTCTCAGCACGTCTTTCTAGGTGCAATTCACCAGTTCTCATAGGCATTACTTCTCCCGAATGCACCGGGCTCAGTGAAGGTGCCATCAATCGATCATGCAGGGTTTCTTTGAGAGCTGCGAGAAGATCTGAGGAGAATTCATGAAAAGAATCTCCATCGAAAGATGATTGAGGATTGCAATCATTCCAAGCATTCGATACCAGTTCTAGATGCCCATCATGCCTCTCAGCGAAGAACCTTAGAAACTCAACTCTTGCAGTCTCTGATTTGAGCGAGGAAGGGAAAACAAGTACCTCCTGTGGTTGCCACCCTGCTCCCCAGATGTTTGGGAGGGCAGATTGGGAGGCGACCTCGGTCGTCATATCGACAGGTGCGTTACTCGGCTCATCTACAGCAGAATTCCTTCTCTTTGCCTCATGCTCGAGCTCGGAATCACTCACGCCAGCCTCTCTTTCCCAGATCCTAACGCTTCTCCTTCTGCCCTGGCCGGAGAGAGAACGGTCGAGCTTTGCTCTGACTCTCTTGCCACAATGCTCACAACTCCTGTCGAGTCGCTCGGTACCCACCTTTGCCTTCCAAACCTGATGTTTACTGCATTCGGGACATTGCCATACTCCTTGGCGCATGATGCCTCGCACAAGCAGTTAGTACAACAAATCTTCGATGTACTGTGAATTAATCAACCACAAATATAACAATAATGATGAAATATGCTATTTATTGTGTATATTAAAGATGTAAATACCACAAATAAACGCTAATCTGAAATAAATTATACCACATTAATACTTAATTATGTTTGGATTAACTGTGTCGGACCACTCATGAATCCCACCTTGTAGGTTATACACATCGCCCTTAGCAAGTCCACTAGAAACCAGATAACGAGCAACAGCAGCCGATCTTGAACCGGTTCTGCAATACACTACGATATCTTTGTCCAGAGGAATCTCATCCATTCGCATTGGAACTAGATTATGTTCGATTCTGAGGTCGGTTCCCGATAAAGTTGCAATCGCCTCCTCCTCACTCCTGCGGACATCGAGGAGAAATACATCCCATCCGGAGTCCCGACGCTGTACAAAATTTGACGGACTAATCACAAGCATCATCCCGCTTGGTGAATCGACATCACTTGAACAAGACTCTGCTGAATCCTGCGTTAGCTCCGTGACAACTCCTCGCGACTCATTCTTTGAGAACCCAAGAGTCCTGAATTTCATACTCAGGGCATCGATGACTAGCAACTTCCCGTTGAGAGTATCGCCAATCTCCAGTATCACCTTTATCGCCTCAGTAGCCTGAATGGAACCAACTATGCCAGGAAGCACCCCCAGCACTCCAGCTTCTGCGCAGTTTGGAGCTAAACCATCTTCAGGTGGCTTCGGAAACAAATCACGGTAATTGGGGCCGCCTTCAAGGTTGAATGTGGTCACCTGTCCCTCGAAACGGTGAATGCTACCGAAAATCCAAGGTTTTCCCAGGATCTCGCACGCATCTCCAATCAGATAACGAGTCTCAAAGTTGTCAGTGCCATCGATTACGAGGTCATATCGGCCGATTATCTCTAGAGCATTCGTCACATTTAGCCTACCTTCTATCGCTTCAACAGTGACTTCGGGGTTGAGATCGGATATACGCCTCTCTGCAGACGCAGCTTTCGACTCGCCGACTTCAGAAGTACCGTGGATAATCTGTCGCTGAAGATTTGTTACGTCCACTGTGTCATCATCGATTAGGCCAATCCTGCCTATTCCAGCAGCCGCGAGATAGAGTAGAGCAGGTGAGCCCAAGCCTCCTGCACCGACAACCAACACAGATGACTCTTGCAGAATCAACTGCCCTTCAGGTCCCACTTCGGGTAGAACTAGATGTCTCGCGTAGCGAGAGTCGCCCGCGGCGGCCATGCTTCTACGAGTACGTTCATAGAAATGGCCTCTTCCCTTAATTCTGCAAATAAAGTCAAATTACGAAGAGTCTGAGAGTGGAAATCACCCAACCCAATCTACCCCATGTTCGAGTCAGGAGTTTAGCGTTCTCGGGACTGATATCAATCCTGAAAATCGTTGCAATCAGCCTGCGAATGAAATTCTGTTCCAGATGCGAATCGGGCCTAGGTATCCCTCTGAAGTAGCGTTCAATATCAGTGATGATACAGTAGTCATCCCTGAGTAACCACAGTATCTCGGTTGCACCATAGAGGATGAACACTCCCCACCACATCCACTCGGCGGGTCCCAGCCAAGC
>CENY01017327.1_pt1 | contig 11413 bp, 10 predicted proteins | sample 356181 | NCBI WGS metagenome assembly CENY01 (sample SAMEA2619840, study PRJEB7988) | marine metagenome | isolation source: saline water (ENVO:00002010), including
ATCAATGGTTAGTTTTCCTTGATACTTTTGATCTAATTTACTGATTGAATTGGCAAGTAAAGAAATACCTCTAAAATTATTTAATTCTAGCCAGGATATTATAAAAGCTGCATCCTCATCTGATCCATGCGGAAAACCCATAGCAGAAAATGCCCTTTGAGTAGTTATATATACTTCGTAGAAAGAATAGCCCACAACTATTGGTAAGAATTCATAGTAGCAAAACCCCAACTATCAACATTTTGTTTAGATAATTCTTTATAAAATGGAGCTCCAGTAAAAAAACTTACTCTTAACCATTTTTCAGATTTAGGATCATAGCGTGATGCTCCAAAAAAAGATAATTTAAATCTCAACATATCAATTGGCATAGTATTTTTTGCCAATATATTATCTTTAACTTCACCAAGTTTATAATCTGATAAAGTTTGTATTCTTCTTATGATTCCCCTAAACTCTGGATAACTAAGCAAAAATTTTCCTACCGTTTCATGTAATATGTCTTTGTGACTTTCTAAAAAACAGTATAAATTATTTACCATTCTGCCTATACCTAATGGCTGTTCCAACTCTGATCCATTTTCATTAAATCTTTCACCTAATCGTGGTTCTAACTTTTCTGCAGATATGTACCAAAATAAATGTAAGTTTTCTTTCTTATTGAAATTTATTTTTAAAGCCCAATTATAATTTTTTTCAATAAATTTTTTTAAAGATGAAATTTTCTGATTAACTTTTAAATACATTTCATCAGAGTTTGACATATCATTACTTAAATTGTCAGCTACGCCAGGATACAATTCTATAATTTGAACTTTGATTATCTCTTGTGCATCATAAGATAGATTTTTATGTGCAAAGTTTAAAATGTTTTTCCATTTATTTTTCTTTATGTTAGAATTAATTTTATTACAAAAGTTAATTATTTTTTTTATATCTTTCAAAGCCTCTTTATTTTTTTTTATTTGATAATTATCAGTAGTTTTTACTTCATTTAAATAATCTTTTGCTTTATTTATTAATGCAACAAATTTATTTAGTTTATTTTTTGTTAGAGTTTTAGTGGAGGCAATTTTCTCTATTGCGAGATTATACTGACTCATCCATTTATGGACAAGCTTAGGATGTTTGATTATAAATGGAGCCATACCAAGGCCTGTCGAATTGCCAATGCCTAAATGTTGTTTTAATTTATTATCTAGCTTTACAGCTTTTTTTGGATTTAAATGATAAGCTATATGTTCCACTAGATCTACGCTAAATTCTCTAATGATATAAACTGCAAGCATTTCAGCTCTAAATGGTTGATCAAATGAAGTAACTTCTTTTGTTCTTATAAAATCAGACAACCCAAATTTACCACTTCCATATACCGCTGTAGTTCGCATTAAATAACCTACATCATTAATTTCATTTATTTTAGGCTGAATACCCTTAGAAAGACATTCAACGACTCTTTTAAATAGTCTTACACTTTTATTCGCACGACTTAGAACCAATTCATTTGGTGAGTTTCTTCCTGACTCTTGAAGTGGAACATTTTTTTTTAATCTATCTAAATCTTTTTCATTTATTTTACCTATGTGAAGAGTATAAGCAGTATCCCATTTGTCAGCTATTACTCTATCACTTCTATCTTCATCTTTTAAAAATCGAGAAAAACATACTAAGGAATAAATCTCCTTTTTAGTGGTAATTTGATAAATGGCTGTTCCAAAACCATTTTTATCTAAATCAAATTTTGATTTTTTAATTTTCCAATTTTCTTTCACTAAAGTTCTCAACATACTTCGAGAAAAGCTTAATCTTGATGGATATCTTGACCCCATTTCTTTCAAGTTCATTTGAGATGGATTGGTATATTTTAGAATTTTTTGAGTCATTATTAAAAATATATATAGTGAATTATAACAAATAATTAAGTATTGATATGAAATAAATTATGACAAATTTACCAAAAAATCAAATTATAATAGATGGTTTAGAATATTGTAATTGGAATAGAGAAATATTAGAAGATTTATGGAATGGTGGAGTAACAGCTGTTCATACTACTTTAGTGTATTGGGAAGATACTCAAGAGTCTTTCAATAAAATATCAGAATTTGAGAATTTAATAAAAGAGAATAGTGATATTATTTGTCATGCCAAAAAAACCCAAGATATTTTAGATGCTAAAAAGAATAACAAAGTTGCTTTTATATTTGGATTTCAAAATTCAGCACCAATTGCTAACAATATTTTTTTGATTGAAAAATTTTTTAATAGAGGTCTACGTTTTATGCAATTAACCTATAATAACCAAACTCCTTTAGCGGGGGGTTGTTTTGAAGAAAAAGATTCTGGAGTTAGCAGATTTGGGAAAGCAGTTATAGAAGAAATGAATAATTTAGGCATGATTGTTGATCTTAGTCATGCAGGAAAAGTTACTTGTTTAGATGCAATTAAATTTTCTAAAAAACCTGTAGCGATATCACATGCAAATCCATCTTTCTTTCATCAATCACTGCGCAATATTGATAATGATGTTTTATTAGCACTTGTAAACAAAGATGGTTTTATAGGATTAAGTTTATATCCTTATCATTTAAAAGATAATGGTAATTGTAAGATTGAAGATTTTTGTTCAATGATAAAAGAATTAATTAACTTAATTGGAACAGACAATATAGGTATTGGATCAGACTTGTGTTTAAATTGGCCTGATGAAGTAGTAATGTGGATGCGCAATGGTAAGTGGACAAAAGAAATAGATTACGGGGAATCGAAAGACAAAAATATCAAGTGGCCTAAGCAACCGCATTGGTATCAAAAACCAAGTGATATCACAAATCTTTTTGAGGCTATGTGTAAAAATGGAATTAAAGAACAGATTGCACTAAAAATTATAGGCACAAATTGGTTTAACTTTATGAAAACTCATTTTTAATTTTTTTTAGTCAAATAGGTCGCCAAAGCTAAACTAGATAATACTAAAACAGCTCCAAATAATTGATAATAATTTAAAGTTTCTTTTAATAAAATTACAGCACCTATTATAGCTACTATTGGCTCTAAATATAAAAATAAAGCTGTATTAGATTGACCAATTTTAGGAATAGCTAAAAGTTGTAAAAATAATGCAATTGCATAACTTAGTGATGGAATTAAAATTATAAAAAATGTTATTGTAGGAATATTATAATTAATTGAAAAAAATAAAGATAAAATACAAAAGAAAAAAATTAAATTAAAAATATTAATAAAAATATTAATTTGTATAGGAGTAATCAATTTATTTGACATTTTTTGATTGATCACAATCATTGTTGTTGCTCCTATTGATGCGATAAAAGCTGAAAAGACTCCAATAATATTTAAATTTATAAAAGATGGACCTAAAACAAAAAAAAGTCCTATGAAAGTTAATAAGAATAAACTTTTAATACCATTAGTTATTTTTTCTTTATCAAAAAAAATAGCATAGCACAAAACTAAAATAGGATAAGTACAAAAAATTAATATTGCTAAGCTTACTTCAATATATTTAACTGAGATTAATAAACCAGAAGTTAAAAAAATTGAACCAAATGTTATGGTTATAAAATCAGGGAGATTATTTTTGTAAATATTAATTAAGTTTTTTTGAGAGGGTATTAAGGGTACAATTAATAAAGATGCTACAAAATATCTCAATATTATCGCTAAACCGATACCGGCACCTAAATTATAGGAAATCTTTGTTGTAGGTGCTAATATTCCAAAAAATAAACCTGCTCCAAGAGCAAAAAAAATACCTATTAACTTCATTTTATGTTAATTTTTTTTTGACTATTATGCTTATGACAGGTATTTCGTTTATCACAACTAAATAATAGAGGAGAGTATAGTGGAATCTCAAACTAATGATTTTGTAGTATTTGAAAAAATTGACAAAAGTTATGATGGAGAAGTTTTAGTAGTTAAAAATCTTAATCTAAATATCTCAAAAGGAGAATTTGTAACTATGTTGGGTCCATCAGGTTCAGGTAAAACTACAACTTTAATGATGTTAGCTGGATTTGAAACTCCTACTAATGGTGAAATATACCTACAAAATAAACCAATAAGCAAAATACCACCTTATGAAAGAGAAATAGGAATGGTATTTCAAAATTATGCATTATTTCCTCATATGACAGTTCAAGAAAATTTATCCTTTCCTTTAGAGGTTAGAAAAATGAATAAATCTGAAGTCGAAGAAAAAGTTAAAAAAGCTCTTGATATGGTCGAATTAGGTGAATTTGGAACTCGTTTTCCAGCACAACTTTCAGGAGGTCAGCAGCAAAGAGTTGCACTAGCTAGGGCATTAGTTTTTGAACCACGTTTGGTATTAATGGATGAACCGCTGGGAGCTTTAGATAAAAATTTGAGAGAACAAATGCAATATGAAATAAAACATATTCATGAAAGAATTGGCATTACTGTTGTTTATGTAACACATGATCAAAGTGAAGCTTTGACTATGTCTAATCGTATTGCAGTATTTAATGATGGAGTAGTCCAGCAGTTATCTACTCCTGATATTCTATATGAAAAACCTGAAAACTCTTTTGTTGCAGAATTCATTGGTGAAAATAATACAATGTTAGGAACTGTAAAAGAATTAAATGGTGAATATTGTGAAGTTGATCTTGATAGTGGTGGCACCGTTAAAGCACTTAAAATTAATGTTGGTTCTATTGGCGATAAAACAAAACTGTCTGTTAGGCCAGAAAGAGTAGTTATTAATTCTACTAACTCAAATGTAAATAAATTTGAGGGTGAAGTTGAAGAGTTGATTTATCTAGGGGATCATATTCGAGCAAGATTAAATGCCTGTGGCAGTAATGAATTTATTGTTAAGATACCAAATGAAGGAGAAATTAATTTAAAAGAAAAATCAAAGATACATGTATCTTGGGAGCCATCTGATATTAGAGCTCTTGATTATAGTTAGTTAAGGTATTATTTTTTTTAATTTCCTAGTTTTCTGGGGTATTTTAATCTTTTTTTTAGTCTTTAGTCATGTTAAGACGATTGGCATATTAAGACATAAAGATCTAAAAATTAATAGTTAACTAAAAAAGGAGGAAACTTATGTCAAAATTTTTTAAAGCTTTCCTTTTGGCTTTTTTAGCATTTCCATTTGCAGCAAACGCAGTAACAGTTGCTTCTTGGGGTGGTGCTTATACAGAGAGTCAAATCAAAGCATACAAAGATACTTATAGCAATCCTGATATCATTCAGTTTGAGAACTATAATGGTGGTTTAGGAGAAGTAAGAGCACAAGTTGAGAGTGGTAATGTAGCATGGGATCTTGTTGATGTACTTCCTGACCAAGCAATTACAGGTTGTGATGAAGGTCTATTTGAAGATATTTCTGGTTTATACGGAGATTTCATAGCTGCTGATAACGGTGATGGTTTGATTGCAGATATGGAAGCAAATGGTGTAACTAATTTATCTGACTGTTGTGGACCACAAATCTTTTGGACTTATGTAGTATTCTTTGATCCAGATGCATTTCCAGGAAATAAACCTACTAGAATTGCAGACTTTTTCGATGTTGAAAATTTCCCTGGTAAAAGAGGAGTTCATACTTGGGCAAATGGATTTATCCAAATGGCTTTAGTTGCAGATGGAGTTAAACCTTCAGCTGTCTACACAGTTCTAAAAGATCAAACAGGTGCTGTTGATAGAGCATTTGCAAAAATGGATACAATTAAAGATCATATTGTACATTGGTCTGCAGGAGCAAAACCACTTGAGCTAGTTAAAAGTGGAGAAGTTTCAATGTCTATTGCTTATAATGGACGTGTTGGAGCTGCTGTTTTAAGTGAAGGTGAAAACTTTGAATATATTTGGGAAGGACAATTACTTGAGCAAGAATATCTTTGCTTAATGACTGGTGCTCCAGATAGAGAAAATGCAATTGATTTCTTAATTCATTCAACTTCACCAGCTTCTCAAGCTGAGCAAGCAAAATATATTACTTATGGTCCAATGAGAGCATCTGGTATTGATATTATCAAAGCTGGAGAGCCATGGTTCCACACTGGAATTGATGTTATGCCTCATATGCCTAATACACCAGAAAGATTAAAAATCTCTGTAATGGGAGATCCAGAATGGTGGGCAGACAATGGAGCTGAAATCGATGAGCGTTATGCTGCATGGATGGGTAACTAAGCTTGATATAAAAGAGAATATGTTTTAAAAATAGGGCGAGTTTAACTCGCCCTTTTTAATTGGAGGTTTTTATTTCTACTACTGAACAAATTTTAACAACAGATGGATTGCCTTTAAAGGTAAGTTTAAAAAAAGCTGAAAGAAAAAATAAGATCAGAGCTTTTCTTTTAGTTTTTCCTTTGTTGTTATTTATTTTGGTAACTTTTGTTGTTCCAATTGGAGACATGTTGCTTAGAAGTGTAGATGATTCTCATATTAATACTGTTTTTCCAAATACTTTTGAAGAATACAGAAAATGGGATCGAAATGATTTACCTCCTGAAGAAGTTTATGAGGCTATTTTTTTTGAACTTGCAACTGGAGAAGGAATTCAAGTTGGTAAAGCTTTAACAAGAATGAATTATTCAAAGTCTGGTTGGAAAAGTTTAATTAAAAAAACAAGAAGACAAATTAAAAAGATATATAAATCGGGAGAATTGCCAACTAATTACAAAGATACATTAATTGATATTCACGAGGGTTGGGGAGATACTCTTTTTTGGATATCAATGGCTCAAATGACTGAAGAACGAACATTAATTTATTATTGGAATGCAATTGATAGAACGTACGATATTGATGGCAATGTTGTTATGCAAGATGAAAAAAGACGTATGTATGTTAAAACTTGGATTAGAACACTTAAAGTTAGTGTTTATGTAACTTTCTTTTGTTTAATATTAGGTTTTCCAGTCGCACATTTGTTAGCAAATCTTCCACTTAGATACAGTAATTTATTAATGATATTTGTACTACTCCCTTTTTGGACTTCGTTATTAGTAAGAACAACTGCCTGGATAGTAATGTTGCAACAAAAAGGAGTAATTAATGGAGTTTTAGTTTGGTTAGGTATTATTGATGACGATCAACGGATTCAAATGGTCTACAATATGACCGGTACAATTATAGCTATGACTCAAATACTTTTACCATTTATGATTCTACCTCTTTATAGTGTTATGAAAGTTATTCCTAAAAGTCATATGCGAGCTGCTCAAAATTTAGGTGCAAAACCTGTCAGAGCTTTTATACGAGTTTATTTACCCCAAACTGTTCCAGGTATGAGTGCTGGAGGTCTTTTAGTTTTTGTTTTAGCAATAGGTTATTTTATTACTCCTGAATTAGTTGGAGGAAAAGATGGTCAGCTAATTGGTCATTGGATAGCTTATCACTTAAAGACTACTTTAAATTGGGGATTATGTGCTGCAATAGGATCAATACTTCTAGCAGTAATGCTAGTTTTATATTGGCTTTACAATAAAATTGTAGGAATAGATAATATAAAGTTAGGATAAAATATGGCATTACCAAGTTACGCAACACCAATTCAAAGAACTTATTACTATTTATATCTTGTAGCTTGTGGAATTGTTTTCTTTTTTTTAATAGCTCCATTAGTAGCGATAATTCCAATATCATTTAGTCAATCGCCATTTATGGTTTTTACCGAAGGTATGTTAGCTTGGCCACCAGATCCTGAAGCATGGTCTTTAAGGTGGTATCGTTACATGGTTGGAATATGTACAGATAAAACTTTAACTACTCCTTGTGGTAATAAATGGATGATAGGAACAGTAAATAGTTTTTTTGTAGGATTTGTCTCTACTTTTTTTGCCACAGCTTTAGGGACGTTGGCTGCATTAGGATTAAGCAGACCACATATGCCTTATAAGGGTCTTATTATGTCGATTTTAATTTCGCCAATGATTGTTCCTTTAATTATTACTGCTGCAGGAATGTTTTTTTTCTATGCAAAAATTAACCTAGTATATACATTCACAGGAATCATATTAGCTCATATAGCTTTATCAACTCCATTCGTTGTTATTACAGTTACAGCAACCCTTGTCGGTTTTGATATGAATATGGTTAGAGCTTCTCAAAGTTTAGGAGCTAGGCCTATTAGAACATTTTTTAAAGTAATAATGCCCTTAATATTGCCAGGTGTTATATCTGGAGCATTATTTGCTTTTATTACTTCTTTTGATGAAGTTGTAATTGTAATGTTTATGGCTAGTTTAGATCAGTTAACTATACCAAAACAAATGTGGGCAGGTATTCGCCAAGAAATAAGCCCAGTAATATTATGTATGGCAACATGTTTAGTTGCTTTATCAATTTTTTTATTAACAACAGTGGAGTTACTTCGTCGCCGATCAGAAAAAATGCGTGGCATTTCTAGACAATAATTTGTGAAGAAAGTAGTAGTTGTTGGAGCTGGTATAGTTGGCATATGTACTGCATATTTTTTACAAAAATCTGGCTTTAGAGTTACTGTTATTGACAAAGAAGATCCTGGTACAATGACTAGTTATGGTCATGCTTGTACTTTTGCAGATTATGCAAGTGTTCCAGTTAACTCTCCTTCTCTATTTAAACAGATACCCTCTATGTTGTTTAAAAAAGATAGCCCTTTAGCTGTAGATTTTTTTTATGTTATAAAAAATCTACCTTGGGCTCTAAAATTTCTAAATAATTGCCGTAAGGATAAAGTTGAAGAAATATCAAAATCTTTAGCAAATTTTTTAAGGCATTCTCAATTATCATATGATGAGATTTTTGAAGAAGTTAAAGTATCAGAGCATATAAAAAATGAAGAAAATATTTATCTTTTTGACTCTAAAAAATCTTATGATGATTATAAATATGCAACACTTTTGAGAAAAAAAAATAATGTTGAAGTACTCGAATTAAATAAAAAGGAAATTCATGATCTAGAACCAAACTTAGCACCAGTTTATTATTCTGGCCAACTTTTTGTAGGTTCTAGGCATACAACTAATCCTTTGGCTATTAGTAAAAAAATATTTGATATTTTTTTATCTAATGGAGGAAAGTATATAAAAGAAAATGTCAAAAATGTTTTACAAAAAGAAAATTGTGTAGAGGTTTTTTTAGAAAATAAACAAGTTGAATTTGATGAAATGATTTTATGTGCTGGAGCTTGGTCTAATAATATTGCAAATATGGTAGGTGAAAATTTTCCTTTAGATACTGAAAGAGGGTATCACGTATTATTTGAAACAGAGCAACAATTAATAAATAGACCAATAGCTTGGTCTGAATCTGGTTTTTATTTAATACAAATAGATGATGGAGTGCGGGCTGCCGGAACTGTGGAAATTGCAGGATTAACCAAACCTCCTAATAAGAAAAGAACTCAAATGATTGAAAATCAATCTAGAAAATTGTTGCCTCAATTAGGAAAAGTAAAATCAACTTGGATGGGTCGAAGGCCTACTCTTCCAGACGCAAAACCTATTATAGGGAGATCAATTAATAATAAAAATATTTTTTATGCATTTGGCCATCAACACATAGGCTGGACTTTGGCGGCAGTGACTGGAAAAGTTATAGATAGTTTAGTAAAAGAATCTACTACTAATATAGATATTAGTTCTTTCCATCCCTCACGATTTAGATAATAGTTTTACTATAAATTATTTTATTTATAGGAGAAAAATATGCCAATTATAAGAGTAGAGATGTTTGAAGGAAGAACGATTGATCAAAAAAAAGAATTAGTTAAAGAACTAACTAATTCATTTGTTAAAACATGTGGAGGCACAAGTGAAGGTCTACATATTGTAATTGATGAAATTAATAAAGAAAATTGGGGTGTCAGCGGGGTTTTAAGTTCAGAAAAAAATTAAAATAAATGATCAGATAATTAAAAGTAAATTTAATATATACTATGGATGCAGAAAAATTTTATTCCCCTCAAGAACTTGAAAGACAATATAATGTTAGAGATAGTAGGGCTGATTATGAAACAAAAATTGTGCCAGATTGGATTAAACGAAGTGCTATAACAAGAACAAATCTAAAATCTGCTATTGATATATCTTATGGAAAATCTGAAAAACAAAAATTAGATTTTTTTTCATCACCAGATATAAATTCTCCTACAGTAATTTTTTTTCATGGAGGATACTGGCAAAGAGGTGATAAATCAGTTTATAGTTTTCTTGCTAATTCTTTTGTAAATAATAATATAAATTTTTTAGCAGTAGGATATGATTTATGTCCAAAGATTTCAATAACTCAAATAGTTTCACAAGCTCAAGAAGCAATAGTATGGATTTGGCAAAATGCAAATAAACTAGAAATAAATAAAGATAAATTTATTGTCTCAGGACATTCTGCAGGTGGACATATCACTGGAATGATGATGGGAACTGAGTGGAATAAAATATCCTCTGATTTACCAAATAATTTAATTTTAGCAGGTATCCCTATATCAGCTTTAAACTTATTAGAACCAATTAGACATACCACACTTAATGATGCTTTAAAAATGGATAAAGAAGAAGCTAAAAGTCAAAGTCCTATTTACTTACCTCCAAAAACAAATGCTCAACAATTAATTGTATATGGGGCTAATGAAACAGATGAATTTCATAGACAATCAAATATTTATTATGAAAAATTTAAATCTGAAGAAAGAAAAATAGAAAGGTTTATTGTGCCAGATGCTGATCACTTTGATGAAATGAATGATTTATCGAATGAAAGTAGTGAATTTTTTAAAAAAATGAAAAAATTTATAGAACTATTATGATTTTGAATTTATTTAATTTAAACTTATTCCTACATTTTTAACTTGAAGATAAGATTTGAGGCCATCAACGCCTTTTTCACGGCTATATCCTGATTGTTTATATCCTCCAAAAGGAGTGGCATGACTTCCGGTAAACCATTTATTTACATAAACCTGACCTGCTTGAAGTTTACTTGCTGTCCAAGAAGCTTTGTTTAAATCTTTAGTAAAAACACCGCCACCTAATCCATATTCAGTGTCATTTGCTATTGCTATAGCTTCTTCTGTATCTTGATATTCTAGAACAGATAAAACAGGACCAAAAATTTCTTCTCTTGCAACAGACATATCTTGAGTTACGTTATTTAAAACAGTTGCTTCCATAAAATAACCTTCTCTATCTGCTCTTTTGCCACCATGAACAGCTTCAGCTCCTTGCTGAATTCCGGATCTAGCATATCCCTCAACTTTATCTAACTGATTACTAGAAATTACAGGAGTAAGTTCAGAACCTTCTTCGTAACCAGGACCTACTTTTAGAGATTTACTCAAATCTACTAATTTTTCAATAAGCTCATCTTTGACAGATTTGTGAACGACTAGTCTCGACATAGCTGTACATATTTGACCTGCAACTCCAAAAAT
>CENY01008807.1_pt1 | contig 11397 bp, 12 predicted proteins | sample 356181 | NCBI WGS metagenome assembly CENY01 (sample SAMEA2619840, study PRJEB7988) | marine metagenome | isolation source: saline water (ENVO:00002010), including
GCCCGCACAAGCAGCGGAGCGTGTGGTTTAATTCGATGATAAGCGAAAAACCTTACCTAGACTTGACATGTTTCTGACAACTACCGAAAGGTAGCTTTCCTTCGGGACAGATTCACAGATGTTGCATGGCTGTCGTCAGCTCGTGCCGTGAGGTGTTGGGTTAAGTCCCGCAACGAGCGCAACCCTTGTCGTTAGTTACTTTTTCTAGCGAGACTGCCCCTAAATTAGGGGAGGAAGGTGGGGACGACGTCAAGTCGGCACGGCTCTTACGTCTAGGGCTACACACACGCTACAATGGCCGGTACAGAGGGCTGCGAAATCGTGAGATGGAGCTAATCCCATAAAGCCGGTCTTAGTTGGAATTGTAGGCTGAAACTCGCCTACATGAACGAGGAGCTGCTAGTAACCGCAGGTCAGCACACTGCGGTGAATACGTTCCCGGGCCTTGTACACACCGCCCGTCAAGTCATGGAAGTCGGAAACACCTGAAGTCGCTGTACTAACCTTTCGAGGATGTAGGCGCCGAGGGTGGAGCTGATGACTGGGACTAAGTCGTAACAAGGTAGCTGTACCGGAAGGTGCGGCTGGATCACCTCCTTTCTAGGGAGTAAGGCTATCAATTTATTGATAGTACTAGGTCGTTCTATGAGCAGTATATTTCTGCATGGATTGAGTTGAGCTTGTTTTCATTTATATGAAACCGCTCCTCACATGTAAGAAGTTTCTTATTTAAGAGAGTTCGTAGTTTTTACCGCTCCAACAAAGAGCAAAAATTGCTTCCTTTCACTATCCAAGTGTTAATGATCAAAATTCTGAAATTTTCTCTTAAATTTCTTTTTTGGGGCTGTAGCTCAGCTGGAAGAGCGCCGCCTTTGCAAGGCGGATGTCGAGGGTTCGAGTCCCTCCAGCTCCACATATATTTTTTATGTGTTTTTTTATGTTATACTCTTTTTTATTTTTAAATTTTTATGTAATTGTTGGGATTTTTGTATGTGTTCAGCGATAAAAGTAGTAGATAGCCATTCGCATATTAGCCAAGTTGAAATTCAGGATATTCAAAATTTATCTGATTATAATAAACAGTTAAAATATGGTATGGGTGATAAAGATAATCTTTATCTAATGGATCAATTAGGAATAGATATACAAGTTTTGCATTGTTCTGGTCATTTAGGTAAATATCACAAAAGAGTTCTTAAAGAAAATAATGGGAGGTTTGCTGCTATTGGTAAAATTGACCATAGATTATTGCCTCATGAAGAAGGCCTTCAAGCACTAAAAGCTCAAATTGATGAATTTGGATTCCATGGGATATATTATGATCCATGGCATCCAGATGTTCGAAAGTCTCAAGGTTTCGATCCTTCAGAATGGGGTTCTCCAGATCCGTTTTTTCACTTTGATGATAAAAGATATGATCCACAATGGAAGTTGATTGAAGAGTTGAATGTTCCCGTTGCTATGACTGTTTATTCTGATAATTTGGAATTTATTTGTATTAAAGTGTTGAATGTCTTAGATAAATTTCCGAATCTTGTGGTTGTTTTAATGCATGGACTTGCTCCGCCTCTTACTCCACCTAATTTTACTTCTTCACCAATACTAGATTTTCAAGGTAATGTAACATTGCCAAAAGGAGCAGCTGAATTAGCTACAAGAAATGTGTATCATGAAATATTACCTGGTCTAGATGGTTTAAGATCTCATAAGATTAATCGTTATGGTCAAAATGATCAGGTCATCAAAGTATTTTTTGATACATTTGGTCCAGATAAAATTATGTGGGGGTCTGAATTTACTGCAGTTGAATTACCAACATTAAAACAATATAAATATCAATTTGATTATATTAAAGATAGATGTGATTATATGACGAAATCTGACCTTGAGATGATTATGGGTGGCACAGCTTGTAAAGCGTATAATTTATAAGATTATAGGTAAAGTTTGTGTTAAATTTCATAAGGATATTTAAAGCTTTTTTTTATTCACTAAATGGACTTAAAGTATTGATTAACGAATCTACTGCATTTAAGCAAGAGATTTTAGTTTCATTCTTTGTATTACCTGCTGCTTTTTATTTTGGCAAAACATCTATCGAAATTGTAGTTTTGTGTTTTTCTTGGTTTTTAGTTCTGATTTCTGAAATGATCAATACCGCAATTGAAAAAACAATTGATCGATTTGGTGAAGAAATACACCCAATATCTAAGGAAGCTAAAGATATAGCTTCAGCTAGCGTGTTTTTAGCTATTTCTTTTGCTATTTTTGTTTGGATAATTATCTTGGTATAGAAATAGATATTAGGGTTTGAAATAATGTTGTTGTCATAGAACTTCAATTTCTTTATACTCTGAGTAATTATATAGGGGGGGGGAGAGAATTTTGGATTTTTTAAATTACAAATTACGAAAATTTAATCAGGTAATTTTATTTTTAGTATTTATTTCTATTATTTATTTTTTCATGATTTCTTGCGGATCTTCAGGTGCTGTTGGTAGTTCTATGAAAGGTGAAATCATCGAACCAGTGATTAAATTAGTAACAGCTGGTGGACAATCTGGTCTTTCTAGAAGTGGATTAGAAAAAACACTGGAATTATCTTTATGGGATTCTTATGAAACGACTTTGCTACAAAACAAAGGTACTTGGGGAAATGCTCCTCCAACTAAGGATGAATTTTGTGTAGTTAGTGGTGTTAATTCAGGTTTTCCTATAGGAACTCAAGTCTATATTATGGAAGAAGCTACATGTTTATGGGTTTTACATAAGCATGTAGGTAAAAATTCTAGATATAATCTCAGTTTGACAAAAGTTAAGTCTGTTGAAACTGGGCAAGTAGGTTGGACTTGGAGTAAATCTGTGAAAATAACAGAATAGGATCTTTAAATGAATAAAAATATTCTAGATGTTAGTAAAAATAGACAGATGTTTTTGGATGATTTTGTTTTAGAACGCGCAATCAACACTTCTATTTCTTTGCATAGACCAGCTTTGAAAGGGCCAGTTTTATTTGCTGATAAAAATTTCAAACAAAAATCCATTCAATCACGATCAGCACCTCAATGGAATTCTGATAAAAACTTTTGGGAATATTTTTATATGTCTATGGGTGACAACGATGTGTATCAAGTTAGGAAATATCATTATGCAATTTCAAAAGATGGAATTAACTGGGATAAACCAGATTTAGGATTATACGTAGGTGATGGAGAAACAAATATTGTATTTGATCCTAGTAAAAATCCAAGTGTAGAAAATACATATGGATTAATACATGTAATTAGAGATGAAATTGAACAGGATCCTACAAGAAGATATAAAGGATTGTTTGGGTGTAACATATTTCTTAAAGATAGGAAAGTTGGATTTTCTCCTGATGGATTGAAATGGGAATTTCCTGATATTCCTACAATTCCTAGTTATGATGAATCACATCTAACTTATGATGAACAATCAGAGCAATTTGTTACTTCTGTTAAACTTCATACTGAATGGGGCAGATCTGTTTATCTATCGACAAGTAAAGATTTTATGGAATGGAGCGATCCTAAATTAATATTTCATGCTGATGAAATAGATAATGAAAACAGAATCAAAAGGATACAATTTGCTGTTGATCATCCTGAATATCTTGCTCCACCTGTAATAGAAGACAGTGGTTATATAGCTCAGGTTTATCAAATGGCTATAATGCCATATCAAGGTATATATATTGGTTTCCCTTTAATGCTTAACCCAGCAGGCCCAAGTGGTAATAACTTTACTGGTTTAAACCAAACTGAGTTAACAGTATCAAGGGATCTTTATAATTGGGAAAGAGTTGCAAATCGTGAATTATTTTTAGGAATAGAAAAATGGGATAGTGAAAATTTTGGTACTGGACAATTAATGCCTACAAGCAGACCTATCATAAAGGATGATGGAGAAATTTGGATTTATTATAATGCAATTAGGACAAGAGGTTTAATGGAATTATATCCTAAAGATATTCAAGATTTTTTGAATGAAAATATTGGTTCAGCCATTTGTTTAGCTACATTAAGGCCAGATGGGTTCGTGTCTTTGGATGCTAAAAACCAAGGAATTGTTATAACTAAACCTATCAAAATCAATAGGAATGCATCAATTCACATCAATGTTGATTCAACCAATGGATATTTAGCGGCTGAAGTATTAGATCCAGTATCTATGGAACCATTACCTGGGTATACATTTGAAAATTGTGAAAAAATATCTGAAGATTCTATTGATAAAAAAATTAACTGGAAAACAAATGATAAAATAAATACTGAAATAGTTAGATTGAAATTTATATTAGAAAAATCTAGCTTATACTCCTTCTGGAGTAAGTAGTATTATTTAAGTTTAAAAAGGATTTAATGTGAGAAGAATAAAATTTATTGTACGTATGGGAATTTTGATTAGTATATTGCTTGTTACTTTTGCTAGTTGTTCCTCTGAAAAAGTTAAAGCAGTTATTGTTGATGCAACTATTACAATTTCACCAACAGCTCCCACAAAAGTAAATTTTTTAGTGAACGAAGGACGTTATAAAAATTTATATGTTCAATCTGAAGAAGATGTATCAGGAGTACAGAAACTTTCCTCTTCATTATGGGAATCATTTAAAAATGAAGAATTAGTCACACGTGTTGGAGGGGCAATAAGTGTTGCTGATATGAACGAAGATGTTAAAAATCTGGATTATTGTCTTATTTCTGGTGATGGCGAGTCAATAAAAGTTGGTACACAGGTTTATATTATTGATACTGCAAAATGTACTTGGGTCATTCAATCTTCTGGGAAATATGTTGATGGTAAATCAAAGATATATAATGTTAGTTTAACTAAAGTGAAATCTTTAGATGGAAGTAAAGAAGGTTGGATTTGGAGCAATGCTGTACAACCACTTAATTAAAAAAATCAATTGCTCTCGTAAAGAAACTATTTGACGCTTTATGGAACTGATTTTGCAAATAAATATTTAATTATTGTTGTTGATAATATAATCAAATTAATCGGTTTTTATTTAAAGGATTTGTAATCTGTGAGCATAATAAAAAATGTTGAAGTAGAAATTTTTAATAATAATCCTCTTGCTCAAGTGATTGTTACAATTGAGACTCATGATAAAGAAATTGGTATTGGAGAAGCATGGTGGGGAATTCCTAATTCGATTGATCCAGGTTCAACATCTAGACCTATAGCTAGTGTGATTAGCAATTTAATTGCTCCTCATATTAAAGGTAAGGATAATTCTACTATTGAAAAGCATTGGATTGATATATTAGAGTATGGTTATAGGTATGGAGATCAGGGAATATTTCTTATGGGATTGTCTGGTATAGATTTAGCTCTTTGGGATTTATTGGGTAAACAAATGAAAAAGCCTGTCGTAGATCTTCTTGGCGGTGCTAAACATGACTCATTGCCTGCTTATGCAAGTCTCCCCCCACTTAGAGACACTAATTTAGTGATTAGTGAAGTTCAAAGAGCAATCAATTCAGGATTTACTGCTGTGAAATTACATGAAATAGATCCAATGTATATCGATTTATTACATAATGAATTTGGCGAATCTTTAGGAATTATGGTAGATGTAAATGGTCATTTTACTTTGCATGAAGCAATTGATTTTGGTGTAAAAATATCTAATCGAAACATAATTTGGTATGAAGAACCAGTCAAACCAATTAGAGATCATCGAGCGATCAAAGAAGTTGCTATTAAGACTGGTATTTCTATTGCTGCTGGGGAAAATGAATATACGGTGGATGATTTTAAGCGAATTTTAGAATCTGATTCAATAACTTATTTGCAGCCAGAGATTACCAAAATAGGGGGTTTAACGATAGCAAAAAAAATTTCAAATTTATTAGAAACATATGATATCTTTTTATGTCCTCATAATTTTAGGCCAGGCCCTTCGCTTAATGCTTCTTTACATTGGGCTTTTTCATCAATTAAGTCTAAATGGATCGAAATCCCTTGGGTAAATGGGGAATTTTCTGGAGGTTATTCATTACCACTATTATCTAAAGGTAGAGTTTTTTTACCTAGAGGTAATGGGCTTGGAAATTAAAATTTTTTATGTGTTATTAAAAAAGGATTGATATTGAAGAAACGATTGAAGATGTAATCAACGTAAAACCCCAATATTTAAATGTCTTAATTGTTTGGAAGAATGAAATTTTTCTTAAAAAGCAATGAATAGGTAAACTAATTGTTGTTATTAATATTATTATGATCAAAAAAATTATGACCCAAGATTGAATTAATTCCATGATTTACTCCTTAGTTTGTAAAAGCTTGTGAAATTAAATTGGCAAACTTAAAAGTTGTTGAGTTATTTTTTGAAGATTTTTCCAAGTTTCAGAATAAACTGATGGAGGGCCTGAATTGCGTCGATACGTCTCTAAACGTATTGTCCAGCCTTTAATAATATCTGAATGAGATTCAATTTGGATATCCCCAATTTTTTTGACGAAATTTTTCATATCTAAATCACTATTTAAAATTTCAGATAATCCAGTATTAATGTCGTTACCTGACCAGGTCACATCAATGATTTTACCGAATATTAATAGGAAGGATCTTTTTCTGAATGTTTTAATTTTAATTTTATTTTGATTAGAAATTCTAATGTCAGGTATAAAGTAAATAAAAAACCACTTTGGAGGAGAATGCTGACTACCATTTTGTTTTACTACATTAATCCATTTCACAGATTGATCTTGGATATTAATAATTCCTAAAGATGATCTTAGCCAAGATTTGCCAATTTTTTCTTCTTTTAGCCCACGAGTTGACATTTCAGCATCGATACCAATACCTGTTAAGCTTTTAGTTAATTCATCTCTAGATTTGTCTCTAATTTTTTCTCTGAATTTGTCTACCATAATATTTTTCACCTAAAGTTTTGGTTAAGTCAAATCTCTACTTGGAATCAGATTCTAAATTATAATTTAATTAATTCTCCTGAAATAGTACCTAAATGTTTATTATTTTCAAAAACCACTTGTCCGTTTACAATTACCAATTCAATGCCAGATGGATATTCCTGTGGATTATCATCTGTAGAATTATCTTTAAGTTGATTTAAATCTAATACTGTAATGTCAGCAGCCATTTGTGGTTTTAATATTCCTCTTGAACTTAGTTTAGCTGATTTAGCGGGTAAGGATGTTAATTTTCTAATAGCTTCTTCTACAGATAACATTTTGCGATTTAGAGCATACTCTTTTATAAACCTTGGTGCGTAACCAAAGCTGGATCTATTCATGACTAGGTCTTTTAAAAGTCCTTCTTTTGATGCAGATGCACCATCGCTTTCGATACTACATATGGGTTGTTGGATTAATTTGTCTAAATCTTCTTGTGTTGCAAATATATGTCGAATTAATACATTTCCGAAATCTTTGCCATCATCATATGCTAGTTTAAATATAGCTTCTATAGCACTAATTGACCAATGGTTAGCTATGTCATTTATAGATTGGCCTATTAAGTTAGAATGGTAATTTGAATGAGCTAGAAAGAATTTTTCAAATCCTCCTGTTTTTAAAAGAAAATTCGTAGGGTTTTCAAAATAATCTTTACATTGTTTAACAGTATCAGGATCTGAAAGCCTTTTTAATACGTCTTCTTCAGTTCCTTCACGTATCCATGTTGGGGCTAAATCTAACAGATATGCTGGCCCCCATGGATCTGGGAAAGTATCTATTCCTATTGGCGCAATATTGTTTATAAATGAATATATTTCTTTTAATACCTTATCAAATGATTCTTTAGGTGCATAAGGTCTAGGTGCAAGATGGGATAGTTGGGCTTGTACTCCAGCAATTTTAGATACATTTAAAGCTTCATGAACAGATTTTTCAAATAAATCGCCTCGTTGTCTAATATGACTAGCATAAATTCCTCCATATTTAGATACAACTTTTGTTAAAGCAATAATTTCATCTGTTTTAGCATATAATCCCGGTGAATACTCTAATCCTGTGGAAAGTCCGATTGCACCTGCAGACATTGCATCGTCAACTAATGATTTCATTTCGTCTAGTTCTTTTGAGGTGGGTTCTCTTGTTTCAAATCCCATTACTGCTAGACGAATCGCGCTATGAGGTATTAATGCCGCTATGTTTAATGATTGCCCTTTAGAGATAAGAGAATTTAGATATTCTTCAAAAGTATTCCAAGTGAAATCTATCCCTAATTGATCATTAAATCCTATAGTAATTTGTTTAGTCAATTCTTTATTTGGTGCTGGAGCTGGGCCTAGTCCACAATTTCCAATTACAGCAGTTGTTAATCCTTGCCTAATACCACTTTGTCCAGTTCCATCTACATATAATGGGTAATCAGAATGTGTATGTATATCAATAAATCCTGGAGAAACTATTTTCCCTGATGCATCATAAATTTTATGTGCATTTAAGTTAGAAGAATCTTTAATTTGAATAATTTTTCCATTTTGTATAGCTATATCAGATGTATAGGATATATCTCCTGTACCATCTATAATCTTTCCATTTTTAATAATTAAATCTATCATATAACCCCTGTGTACTTAAATTTTCAATCAATTAGCAATTATAACACCAGAGCAAGTTTGTATGAAAATATATATAGTCGATGTGTATAATGTTTTATTTTATTGATAAATATCCATTACAGTTTAATTTTTATTAAAAGAGTTATATGTTAATATCATTTATGGTTCGTTGGTAGTTCTCTCATGACTGCAAAGACAGTTATTACTATTGCTGAATTTTTAACTTTAATAGTTAATCCACAAGGAAGTAAGCATACTGTAATTGCGAACTACCTTCGTGCCATTGCTAGTGCTTTTTTCGTCAATGATATATATAAAAAAGGGCATGATATTATTATCTATGGTGCGTTGGTGGTTTTTTACTTTTGCTGAATTAAGTAAGTATTAGTAAGTGCTGAATTGCCTCCGTACCACTTTTAGTAACAGCTTTGACAATTTTCTAGGTGGATCACTTTCTGGATCACTTGATTTGATGGACGTTGGGTTGGGTGGTGTTGTTCGTCTACATGCTAATGTTTATTTGTCTTTGTTTTCTTAATATCATAGTTTGAATTTTCCGAAAGATTATTTGAATTTGAATTCAAATTCTTTCTAGAACGGTAATTATTGCTGCTAGTCCTAACTTTTTTACCATTTCTGCTATTGCCAGAAGTGTCGTTATATATTTTCTTTTTATGCCTCTTATATTGTGAACCGCTATTACGTTCTCCATGTTCATTGGTATTCGATCCCTTCACATTTGTTTTGCCATAGTCGATTCCATCGATGGTACGCCTATCGATCTTAGCCTTTAGAATTTTTTCTATTTTACGAACCATGAACTCATCATCAGGTACAACAAAAGTTAAAGCTTCTCCTTTGTTTTTAGCCCTACCAGTTCGACCAATGCGATGAATATAAGCGTCTACAGTATTTGGCATGTCAAAATTTATCACATGTGAAACTTCTGATACATCTATTCCTCTAGAAGCTATGTCAGTAGCCACTAAAATATCGTATTTACCGTTTTTGAATCCATTTATTGCCATATTCCTTTTATTCTGAGATAAATTTCCTTGTAAAGCGGTAACTTTATAATCTCTGTTGCCGAGGTCAGCAGCTACTCTTTTTGCTCTATGTTTTGTACGTATAAAAATAATCACACGACCAGTGGCAGTTGTTTCCAAAATTTTAAATAAGCATTTAGTTTTCATCTTTTCGTTCATTGGGTATAAGGCGTGTGATACCGTTTCTGCTGGTGAAATAACTCCTATCTGGATTGTTTTTGGAGATTTGAGAATGTCTTCTACCAAAACGCGTATGTCTTTTGGCATTGTGGCTGCAAAAAACAAATTTTGTCTTTTAGAGGGTAAATGGTCAAGTATTTTTCGAATATCTGGCAGGAATCCCATATCACACATGGTATCCGCTTCATCTAAAACCAAAGTTTCTACCCTAGACAAATCAACAGTTTTGTCGTTCAAATGGTCCAATAAACGTCCAGGACAAGCAACAACTATATCTGGATGCCTTGATAGTTTCGACTCCTGAGGATGTTTACTTACACCACCGTAGATAGATACGCTACTAGATTTTGTATATTTCCCTAAATCTACAGCTGTTTTATTAATTTGATCTACCAATTCACGCGTAGGAGCTATCACCAAAGCTTTAATAGACTTTTTACGATTTGTATATATCTTGTCCAATATAGGCAACATAAATGCCGCTGTTTTACCAGTGCCAGTTTGCGCTAGACCTAAGACATCATGCCCTTTCATTGAAATAGAAATTGCTTGAGCTTGTATAGGGGTAGGTTCAACATATTTAGCGTCTCTTATAGAGTCTAATAATCGCTGTTTCAAACCTATATCTTTAAATTTCAGTCTATTCTCCTCGTATGCGTTTTAGAATCAAACATTTATTTCAATACGAGAATCTTCAATAACTGTTTTTATAAGACGCTCCGTATATCATATAGATTATAAAATTGGCAAGCAAAGATAACTTAAGGTCTTGATTATTCAATTACCAGCCTTAAATAAATTATTAATAAAAATGGTTTATATTAAGTAGAAGGAGAAAATTATGGAAGACATACAAGATTGGCTCAGCAAGAATGGTTTCCAAGCATTAGCAGTAATTGGTTTTGTTTTTGGAATGATAGGAGTAGTCGCACTTGCTCGTTTGGAAAAACTGACAAAGACTTTAAAAGCAAAAGGAATTCTCGAAGAGAATCACAAGGGAGAGTAATTTTAATAAAAAAGTGTGCAAAATACCCTGATATCAGGATATTTAGCTATGATGGTGCCGAGGGGGAGACTTCCATATTTCAGTCTCACTAGTCCTATTTGTACCTAAGGCACCAAGCATCAGTAACTCTTGACTACATATGATGCGTAAAATGACTACTTTGCTTTTGTGAGAATTTTTGTGAGAATTTGTTTTGTGTGGTGTGGTGGTGGTGTTCTTTATCCTAGTAACTGTTGTCTGTGTCTGTTTGTTGTTCTGTGTCGTGCTGTGTCTTGAAGGGGGGTATGTCTTAGCTATTTGTATGTTTATTGGTATATATGCGTGACAGTTTAATTTTAATAAAAAGGCATCATTCTCGACCCACAGCCTACCCCACGTTTGGCATACCAAAAGGGAGTAAACCACATGACAAGAAAAGTTGACCACGTTTGCCCGCCTACTAAAAAAAGAAAAAATTTTGCCCCGAGAAATTTATTCCGCAGAGTAATTTCTTTTAGATAGAGAGACTGCCACCATTCGTCTTCAACCAATCACGACAGTCTTTCCAATCGGGAACATATCTTTCAACATGTTTCCAATATTGACGAGAGTGGTTGTGTTCTAAAAGG
>CENY01006952.1_pt1 | contig 11350 bp, 9 predicted proteins | sample 356181 | NCBI WGS metagenome assembly CENY01 (sample SAMEA2619840, study PRJEB7988) | marine metagenome | isolation source: saline water (ENVO:00002010), including
GTGAGAACAAGAGCGTCTTCCATTTACCAACCAGGCCAAACAGATATTTTCAAGATTAGTCGGAGTAAGTTCAATGATTTTTTAACATGTCAAAGGTGTTTCTATCTTGATAGAGTAGCTGGGATAATTTCGCCAGGTACTCCAGGTTGGACCTTAAATGAGACAACAGACTTATTACTCAAGAAAGAATTTGACGATTGCCGATTAAAAGGTATAGGTCATCGTTCGTTCGAACCCGCTGGGTTGTCAAACGTTATACCTTTTGATCATCCAGATATGGATAAGTGGCGTAACTCTCTCCATCATGGAATATCTTTCAATATACCCAACACCAACCTCGTATTGCACGGAGGAGTTGATGATATTTGGTTTGATCAGCAGACTCAGGAAATAATAATTGTCGACTATAAATCTCAATCTAATAGATGGGAAGTCACGACATCTAGTTATTTACGGAATGTTTATCACCAGTCCTACAAAGTACAGATGGACGTTTACGCCTATATCTTAAAGAACATGGGGTTTGACGTTGCCCAGACTTCCTATTTTTACGTTTGTAACGCTAACCGAGAAGCGGTAGGTTTCTACGGTGTTATGGAATTTAGAGAAACTCTAGTTCCATACAATTGGGATGACACCTGGATTGAAGGGGAATTAATGAATATGTTTACAGTGTTGAATAATGATCTACCTCCTGAAAACAATGAATCTTGCGAAAATTGTGCTTATGCTATGCAACGAACTAAACTCAAAATCTAGTCATTTCAAAGGTTAATCAAATCATAAGGAGAAATAGATGACCAGAAAGCCAAATATTATCCTGATGAATTGTGACGATCTTGGATATGGTGACATCGCATGCTACGGATCCAAGTTAGCAAGCACACCAACTATAGATAAAATGGCTTCAGAAGGAATAAAATTTACCGATTTTTACATGGCAGCATCTGTCTGCTCTCCTTCACGGGCCGCTATGTTGACAGGTTCCTATCCATTAAGAATAGGCTTCGATAGAGTAATGCGGCCTGGGGATAAAAATGGATTGAATCCAAATGAAATAACGATCGCTAAATTATTACAGGATGTGGGCTACTCAACAAGCTTGATTGGCAAATGGCATTTGGGTGATCAATCGGAATTTTTACCTCTAAAGTTTGGTTTTGATTCTTACTATGGATTGCCTTATAGCAATGATATGGGTCGAAACAATATTGAAACGAAGAAATCAAACCTAGAATATCCAGACCTTCCAAATCAACCTCCCTTGCCTTTAATGGTTGGAAATGAAATCCTACAACAACAACCAGACCAAAGAGCTCTCACGGAAAGATATGTGGATGAATCTCTACGATTCATTCGAGATAACCAAAACAATCCATTCTTTTTGTATTTTGCCCATATGTACACCCATCGGCCTCAGTATGTTCCCAAACATGCTCTTCAAAAAACAACTCATGGGGCTTACGTGGCGGCTGTTGAACAAATAGATTGGTCTCTAAATATGATTCTCTCAGAATTAAAAGCATTAAGTATAGAAGAAGACACTTTGGTGATTTTCACTAGTGACAATGGAGCAAGTCCGCTTAACATGGTTCATGGGGCTAGTAATGAGCCTCTAAGAGGTGGGAAAGGAACCACCTGGGAAGGAGGCCATAGGCTTCCCTGCATTATGAAATGGAAAGGTCACATGGACGAGGGCAAAGTTTGTTCAGAACTGGTAACAGCAATGGATTACTTACCGACGATTGCAAAATTATCAGGAGCAAAAATACCGACCGACAGAACGATTGATGGTAAAGATATAAGCCATAGCTTTCAAAACACAGAAAACTTTCGCTCACCGCATGAGGCTTTTTATTATTATAGAGGAGGGGACCTTGAAGCAGTTCGACAAGGCAAATGGAAATTAAGAATAAGTTCGAACAATTTGAATAATCAAACATTTCATCAGCGAGCTTTCGCTGATTCGACGGATGGTTTAGAACTCTTTGATTTAGAAACTGACATATCAGAATCAGAAAATCTTGCCAAACAAAATACAAATATAGTTAAAAGATTGGAACTATTGATGGAACATTGTCGAATTGATATTGGGGACCAGTCAAGAATGGTCAAGGGAAATGACTGCCGCCCAATAGGACAAGTAAACGATGCTAGACCACTGACCGAATACGACCCTGATCATCCGTACATGATATCTATGTATGATCTTGATCCTGATTACTGAAGGGGATTTTTCATAAAAGTTAAAAATGGGTTTACCGTTTTCAAATTCAACAACAACTAGGGTGATATTTAATTATGATTGAACAGACTGCATTAGTGACAGGCGGATCCCAAGGAATAGGCAAGGCAATTGCTATTGATCTCGCAAAAAATGGGTATCGCGTTATCGTAACCGCTCGGAATTCAAACCTTTTATCAAAAGTTTGTGATGAAATACTTCAGACCGGAGGGAATGCGGATTATATTAGTGCAGATATTGGTACCGAAGACGGAATCAAAAAAATAAATGACTATATAGAAAAGCTATCAAATATTGAAGTGTTAGTTAATAATGCAGCCGTCATACACAAAAGCACCGATTTAATTGACTTCAATATGGCTGATTGGGAGAGAGTTATAGAAGTCAATTTGCTAGGGTCAGTTAAAGTCACTAAAGCCGTTTTACCAAGCATGATTAAAGCGAGTTACGGGAAGATTGTTAACATTTCCTCCATTGGGGGGCGTAAAGGCGCGCGAGGTAGGTCTGCCTATAGAGTGACCAAGGCGTCTCTAATAAGTTTCACAGAATCATTAGCTGCTGAGGTTAAAGAGCATGGGATAGATGTTAATTGCATATGCCCAGGAAGTGTCATAACAGAGGGATATATAGAGGCTTTTGGTAAAGAATCCCTATCCAACCCCAATATGATGGAACCAATCGAAATAGCCAAACTTTGTACATTTCTGGTCAGTACTGATTCAACATCGATAACTGGAGCGGTGATAGATGCCTATGGCAAATCAAATCCATTATTCCAGAGTTAAATTAATGGATTTGAATCTTTTCGTGCGGTTGCGATGAGAATATTATGCCTTAATCCTCGTTATCCCTTTCATAATTTTCTAGTTCATGGATTGCAAACTTGTTGCAAAAAAATTATTCTTGCATTGAAACTAAGGGACTTTCACTGAAAACCTTCAAAACGTTAAATGAAAAGGAAAGCTATGTACGGTACTGTATTTACCATGAATGTTAAAAACGGACACAAAAATCAATTAATTGAAGCTATTGGATCTGACGAATATCCTGAAGGTATGGTTTGTTGGTTTTTATTGGACCCAGATAATTCTGAGGATGTTATGACAGGTATTGCAGTGTTCAAAGATAAATCTACCTACCTTGAAAATGCTAATCGACCTGAACAACACCAACAATATCTTAGACTTCTCGAACATATTGAAGGGGAGCCAGTGTGGACTGACGGTGAAATCGTACAAGGCGGGATTGCAGAGTGATTCAAACATTTATATACAAAATTACGGAATCCGGAGGGTCAAATGCTAACAGAAATTGAGAAACAATTTATAGAAACTCACTCGCTTTCTGCAAACAAAGCCGAACACGCCAGATCTTTGTTTCCTGGAGGTGTTACTCATGATTCGAGGCGACAATATCCTTTCCAACTCTACTATACGAAGGGTTCTGGAACTCATAAACATGACGTAGATGGAAATGAATACATTGATTTTTGGAGCGGACATGGCTCATTAATCTTAGGCCATTCACACCCGGAAATAGTTTCAGCTGTACAAAATCAAATATCTCAAGGGACACACCTCAGTGGTTCAAGTGACCTAGAGATGGAATGGGCCTCCCACGTAATTGATTTGATTCCATCTGCTGAAAAAGTTCGTTTTCATAGTTCAGGGACCGAAGCCGATATGATGGCAATGAGGATGGCTCGGGCATACACAAAAAAATCTAAAATTGTTAAATTCCAGCACCATTTCCACGGATGGAGTGACTACCTCGTTAAGGATGGAGATGGGCTTGGAGGAATCCCTGAGGAAACATTGAGTACAGTCATAGTTTTACCGCCGAACGATAGTGAAACACTAGAAAACACTTTAAAAAATAATTCAGATATAGCTGCGGTGATTATTGAACCAACCGGAGCTCATATGGGACTTCAACCTATCCGACCATCTTTCCTTGAAGATTTGAGGCGTTTGTGTACTCAATACGGAGTTGTTTTGATTTTTGATGAAGTAGTAACTGGTTTTCGGATCTCCAATGGTGGGGCTCAAAAATATTATGGCGTTACTCCAGACCTAACCACGCTTGCGAAAATCCTGGGTGGTGGGCTTCCAGGGGGGGCTGTTTGTGGTAAAGCCGACATCATTAACATGATCGAAACTAAGGATGATCCCCAATATAATAAATTTCAACGAGTAGGTCATAACGGAACTTTCAACGCTAATCCTTTATCGGCATCAGCTGGAGTTACCGCTTTAACCATACTTAAACGGGATCCCATAAATGACCAAGCTATAGAAATGGGTAATCTTCTAAAAGAGCAATTAAATGAAGTCCTAACCAGAAACGAAGTGGCTGGTTGTGTAAGTGGAGTAAACTCTTTGCTGCACGCTAGGTTGGGAGTAGATCACCAATGTGATCGTGAAATTTGCATTCTGTCTGAATCAGAAATGAAGAAAACTACAGATTCAAAGAGGAATGATCAACTAAATTTAGCAATGTTAAATAACGGTGTTCATTCAGGAACACGATTCATAGTTGGTGCTTATCATTCCAAAGAAGACATAGCAAAAACTGCAGACGCTTTCGACATATCATTAAAGGCTCTGCGATCTGAAGGATTAATATAGGCCAAACAGAAGCTTCCTTTCACACGATGACGATAAACCTCATAAAAGGTGAGTGGTAAAGTTTGAGTTCAAGTGTTTGTTAGGATGATAAGTGTACGCCAGCGATATCCAATCGCAAAATCTAACGGCATTCATATATATCTCTCGAGACTCGAGGGATTTATTGCTGCCCCTTACACATCGACTTGTCAATAAAATAATTATCGCTTATAAACTGAGTTAAAACCTCTATAGTAGATGAATGTATCATCCTATTGATCATCATCCAGATGCCCTGTAAATGGTTCCTCCGGACAATTTCCATGAATGAGTTTAAGTTGTTTCAATTCCTGCCATAATTCGGTTGGGATTGTCACATTGAGCATATCGATATTATCTCGCACCTCTTTTGGATTTCTTGGTCCCGGTATTGTGGATGCCACTGTCTGGTGCATTAGGCCAAATCTTAAAGCTGCGGCCTTAAGTGGAACATTGAATCTATCACAGACCTCTTTTATCTTCTTAGCTTTAGATATGACCGCCTTTGGAGCCCGATCATAAAAATAAGTTGTCTCTGACTTAAGATCTGATGCAAGAATACCGCTGTTATATGGACCGCCTAATATTAAGCTTATATTGCGTTGTTCACATATAGGCATAAGGTGATGCAATGCACTGTGGTCAAGCAATGTGTAACGCCCAGCAATTAGAAAACAATCGAAATCTGCATTATGAGCAAACTTTGATAACATTTCCCATTGGTTCATACCAGCGCCAATAGCTTTTATAACTCCTTGAGAACGTAATTCTGACAGTGCCGGGAATGATTCATTCAAAGCGAGATCATAGTGATCGTCGGGATCATGTATTAAAGCGATATCAATACTTTCCATATCTAGCCGAGTCAAACTTTCCTCAATAGAGCGAAGAATTTCTTCTCTTGTGTAATTGAAGGTGATTTCTTTTTGACCTGAATTTTCCACAATTAATCTGCCCACCTTTGTGGACAATATGAAATCTTTCCGATCTAATGTTGATAAATATTCACCAAAGTGCTCTTCGCTGGTCCCGCCACCGTAAAGAGGGGCAGTATCAAAATATCTAATTCCTTGGTCAAAAGATTCCTTTAAAGTATCTTTTGCATCTTGACTTGAGACCCTACCTAGAGGAGCACCTCCCATTCCTAACTCAGTCACGAAAACATCTGTGTTTCCTATCTGTCGTTTACGTAAAGTTCTTCCTATCACAAATTCTCCTTATCTGGTTATTTTCGGCATATTTTTCTTGGACATTCAAAGAAATGACAGGATCGGACAATAAAGACTATTATAGGCAAATATAACCATTAGAGTAGGGAGGTGCAGTATGAAATTTGGCTTATTGTATGAAATGCAAAGACCATTCGAGGGAACAGATATAGACTGGAACACTTTGTACAACGAGACGTTAGAGCAATGTGAGTTAGCTGACCAGGTAGGGTTTGATAGTTTGTGGTTTGTCGAGCATCATTTTTTAACCGGATTTTCCGGATCTCCGTGTCCTGAAGTTATGTTTGGAGCCTTAAGTCAAAGGACAAAACAAATACGAATCGGCTTTGGGGTGTCTATATTACCGCATGCTCATCCAATTAGAATAGCTGAGAGGGTCGCTATGGTAGACCAACTTACCAATGGTCGAGTCGAATTTGGAACTGGCCGTTCTAATGCTTACGAACAAGTTGGATTAGGTGTTGATCCAAGAAATACTCGTGCGATGTGGGAAGAATCTATTTCCATGCTTCCACAAATATGGCAAAGCGATGAATTTTCTTGGGACGGGGAGTTTTGGAAAGTACCCCCAAGAAGGGTCTTGCCTAAAATATATCAAAAGCCGCACCCACGAATGTATCTAGCGTGTACACAAACAGAAAGTTTTAAATTAGCTGCAGAACGCGGAATAGGCGTCCTTTCCTCCGCGTCATACGCAACTTCTGTTCTCGCCAATCATGTGAAAACATATAGGGACAATTTGGTCAATGCTCAACCTGTTGGTGCCTTTGTGACGGATTATTGGGCAAATAATGTCCATGCTTTTTGTGGAGCTGATAATCAAGAGGCCAGAGACCTAGCATCAGATTCAATGAAGGCTTTTTTCGGTCCGGACAAACCATATATCGCCGGGCGTATTGGAGCTTATGAAGAGTTATTGGAAGCATGGGGTGGCGTACCAGAGCACCTTAAAGCTGATTTTGGTCGATGGCTTAGGCAATCGGATTCGGAACACAAAGAACAAGCTGAAGAAGTCGGGATTTCTCTAGATTCCGGGCCAGGGGCTGCCCGTGCAGCAATATCAGAATTGGATTCAAATACACTTGCCGACAGAGGAGTGATTATAGCGGGTGACCCTCAAAGTTGTATAAAAGCGATTAAAATGTATGAGGAGATAGGGGTAGATGAAGTTATGATGATAATGCAAACTGAGACTATTCCTCATGACAAAGTTATGAGTTCTATAGAGCTGTTTGGTAAAGAGGTTTTTCCTGCCATCAGAGGGAAGTAATCTTAAGAACCATTAAAGCCGATATCGTATTGGCTGAGGTCGGTACAGCAAAACATAAGGAGACCCAAGTGACCAACAGTCTAGAAGTTTTAGTTATCGGAGCTGGCATAGCAGGATGTGCATCCGCCTATTATTTAGCTAAAGCAGGTGCAAAAGTGCTAGTAATTGACAAAGATAATGTAGGAACACATGCATCCAAATACGCACTCGGGCTATTGAATCCTCTAACAGGTTCAGAAATTCCAGGTAAGAATGAAAAACTCATGTCCGAATCATTTAAGATCCATAAAGAATTATGGCCCGTATTATTAGAAGAATCTGGGATCGATTTCCAACCGCGCACTATTGATCATATTGAGTTGTTTATGACTGAAAAAGAGTCTGAAGTACATTCAGAGGAGATGTGGCGTTGGGAAAAAACGGAAGGGTTTAAGTTTCAAAAGCTGACCTCTGAAGACATTTTAAAAATGGACTCTAGGATCTCCCATAATGTTCATAGCGGTGCTTTTTTAGGAGGGATCGGGATCGTCGATAGTGGCAAACTAACGCTGGCTTTCGCAGAAGCAGCGAAGAGTTACGGAGCTGAGTTTTTAAAACTGTCTGCCGTAGATTTTGTTCCTAATGGTACCAAAGGCGAGGGGATTACAACTGATCAGGGTATATTACATTTTGAAAAATTAGTTGTAGCTATGGGCCCTTGGTCCAATATAACTTCAAAATGGTTTAATTATCCGGTACCTATAACCTCACTTAAAGGAGAAATAGTTTATTTTAAAGGTACTGAGGATCCATATAACATTCATCTAGAGCTGAAAGAAGGTGAAGACCACGGTTCATGTTCCGTCATTACAAAGGCAGACGGTCATACATGGTTGGCAGCAACTGAAACTCCTTCAGGCTTAGATGAAACAACGACAGAGAAGGCTAGGAAAACATTGATGGACACTGTTCGGACTATTCTTCCCGACCTATCTGAATCAAAAATAGTTAATCAAACGGCCTGCTTACGGCCCATAGCTCCTGATTTACGCCCGATTATAGGCAAGCTTCCTGAATGGGACAATGTATTCATGGCAACGGGAGCTGGGAAAAAGGGAATCTTAATCAGCCCGATAATTGGTTCTTCGACTAGTGACATAGTTTTAACTGGAAATACTCATCTGCCAATTGAATGGGCAAGTCCTCAGAGGTTTTCCAACATAGGAATCCCTACAGAACAAATTTAAACGATTAAATAAAAGGATTTTATGAATGGGTATCAAAGGAAAGAAAGTATTTATAACAGCTGCTGGACAAGGAATTGGTAGAGCAATAACTGAACGTTTAATCAAAGAGGGGGCTGAGGTAGAAGCAACTGATCTAAATCCTGATACTTTGAAGGAGATACGAGGTGCAAAAAGTTATGTATTAGATGTAACGGACAAATCGGCACTTCAAAATAGTATAAATAAGTTTCAACCTGATGTATTGATCAACTGTGCCGGGATTGTAAATCATGGAACCATAATGACTTCCTCCGACAAGGAATTCGACTTTGCGGTTAATTTAAACATAAAGTCAATGTTTCACGGTATACAAGCAGCGATACCACACATGATCGAAAAAGGTGGAGGTTCAATCGTTAACATTGCATCAGTGGTGTCCTCAGTGTTAGCAGCCCCAGACAGGTTCATCTATGGAACAACTAAGGCCGCTGTCATAGGGCTCACTAAGTCAGTAGCAAGAGATTATGTATCAAAAAGCATCCGGTGCAATTGCATCTGCCCTGCAACGGTAGACACCCCTTCGTTACATCAACGTCTTGCGGATACAGGTAATTATGATCAGGCTCTAAAAGATTTTACTGCGCGACAACCAATGGGTCGCATTGCGGAAGCTAAAGAAATAGCGAACCTAGCCCTATACCTTGCATCTGATGAAAGCAATTTCACGACAGGTCAAGCACATGTCATTGATGGTGGTTGGTCAAATGGGTAGTATCAATTCCGTCTGAATTATTATTATCAATCACCATTAAAACTTCGCAAATGAAATTCTGTGAAGAAAATCGAAAAATTAGCTGCTGCATTTTCTTTAAATCATTAGATTAGAGAAACGTCGGAATTTCAAGGTTCTAATTTTTTCTTTTTCAAGTCAAGGCTTTATTTATTCGACCATAACCATCGAATAGACTCAGCAAATAAAGCCCCCCCGTGACTTAGACTATGACCGGCTTTGCCAAACTCAAATCTGTATTCGTATCCAGAGAACCCCAAAGCGGAAGCCATCTGTTGATTGGCTAGTGCCCAATTACCAAAAATTATATCCGCATCAAGTTCTCCACTTTGCAGGAACACTTTTATAGGTTTTTTTACTGTACTTCGTATTAAGTAAGGATAATTATGCCCTCCTCTGATATTAGTAAAGGAACCACAATGGCTAATCACATTCCCAAATTGTTCTGGCCAGTGCCACGCCGCATTAAAAGAGCATATCCCTCCGCTAGATATGCCTCCTAAAATAATGTCGGAAGGATCCTCAGAAATATTTACATTCAATGAATTAATGACAAATGGAATAATGTCTTCAATCAAAAAACGCCCGTATTCTGGATCACAGGTGTCGTATTCAATACTACGCTGCTCCCGAGCCCCATCCGTTGGCAATTCTCCTGGTTTTGGTGATGGAATGCCAAAAGGGCGTCCTGGCATAATGAAAATCGCAACCGTAGGCGGGATCACTTTTCTGTGGATGAGAGTATCTAAAACCAATGAGGCGCGGACAGGTCCGGTCTTTTCCAAATACCACAACCCATCCTGAAATATCATTAAGTTGTTTATCGTCTTTGGCTCTGTTTGTTGAGGAACGTACACAGATATATCACGATTTGTTTTAGGGTATACGATGCTATCAGACCAATCTTTAAAATTGTGTATATTCCCCACACTTGCGTGGTTGTCGCTATAAGATTCCCGGCAAGGATGATAATGAACGTCTCCTACAGTGTTAATTGAATTCATCAATTCTGAGTTCGATCGGCCGTTTACAATAAGTTCTCGGGGAAAATTTTTATGTAAATTTAAGTCTTTAAAAGTCTTAATATCCAATATGCATCTCCTTCTGTCTATTAAATTTCAAGGTTTTAACTATTGTCAGAATAACTGAAACACTTATCAATAATCCTTGGACTCGTAAAGTTAAACTTAGTCCCCTATTGAAAGCGGATTTAATTCCTTCACCATAATTAGGATCGTTTACGGCATCCAAACTTGCTGAAAAACCATAATGGGACATCATAGTTGTAATGATCATAGTCGCCATTGAAATTCCAATTATATTCGCGGAATTTCTAATTAAATTCAAAAACGCTGTCCCAACCCCATAATCTGAAGGATCAATAACACTCAAAACGGAAGAAGAATTAGGGGAATAAAAGAAACCCATTCCCATACCTATCAAAGCAAGAAATGGTAAAAGATAGATTAAGGAGGTAGCTTGATCTATAAAAGACAAAAAGACCAGTGAGCATACTGCCATAGCTAAACCTAGAAGTTCTATTCTAGTCCAACCGTATTTGTCAGAAATAATCCCAGCTAATGGTCCTGAAACCGCAAATCCTCCAGCCATGGGCATTATAACGAGTCCCGCAATCGTTGGTGAGAGTCCCAAAATCCCCTGTAAATAAAAGGGCATGATAAAAAACACAGCTGTTCCTGAAAGAAAGGTAAAAAAACTAGCTACAGAACCCATAGAAAACAACTTTCGTTTGAATAGATGAACTGGAATTAAAGGTAGTGACCGAGATCTTTGCTGGAAATATAAGATCATAACAAAACATACGGACACAGCCCAAGCGATTATTGATAAATTGGAGTACCATCCAATTCGATGGCCATTTGTTATAGTAAGCATAAATATCATGAGCAGAACAGCGAAGACTAATGACCCAATCCAGTCAAACTCTTTGAGTCTTTGCAATATG
>CENY01047191.1_pt1 | contig 11344 bp, 8 predicted proteins | sample 356181 | NCBI WGS metagenome assembly CENY01 (sample SAMEA2619840, study PRJEB7988) | marine metagenome | isolation source: saline water (ENVO:00002010), including
TGGCGAACATGGGTCATCCACACCGCAGGCCGCGCACAATAGCGGCACATATCAGTCACGCCAAACACTGATCCCCGGAGGTGACGGCGGCATTGATGAGTCCACGTAGAAGGCTTCAGGCGTTACGATAAGCAATCGGAGTACACGAAGGTTGTTGACATGCCCGGGCTGTGTCGCGACTGCACCGAAATCTACGAATCTGATGAGGCAGGCCGTTGCCCTTCGTGCGGCTCCGAGAGGACGGTTTATCACCCCGAGTTGCGCGACCTGTCCATCGTTCATGTCGACTGCGATGCGTTCTACGCGACCATCGAAAAGCGTGACGACCCCCGACTGAAGGACCAGCCGGTCATCGTGGGAGGTCGCCATCGCGGCGTCGTCATGGCGGCCTGCTATGTGGCGCGCCGGTTCGGTATTCGTTCTGCCATGCCGATGTTCCAGGCGCTCGAAAGGTGTCCGGACGCGATCGTTCTGCCACCCAATCGAGAGAAGTATTCGGCTGTTGGCCGCGAAGTCCGTGAACTCATGCGTGAACTCACACCGCTGGTCGAGCCGCTGTCTATCGACGAGGCGTTTCTCGATATGAGCGAAGACCCTGGTAGAGACCAGCGGCCACCGGCACAGCGCACGGCGGAACTGGTCAACAAGATCGAACAAACGTTGCGCATCACTGCATCTGTCGGTCTCAGCTACAACAAGTTCCTGGCAAAGATTGCCTCCGATCTGGACAAACCTCGCGGGTTTGCCGTGATCGGGCGCGAGGAAGCGGAGTCGTTTCTGGCAGATAAGCCGGTTCGCATACTCCCCGGTGTGGGACCTGCCCTGGAGCAAAGGCTGGCCGATGATCAGATCGCAACGATCGCTGATGTCCGCGCCCTGGAAGAGTCAGTCCTGTCAGGTCGATACGGTGCCATTGGCCGCCGCCTGGCACGGTTCTCCCGGGGGGAGGACAGTCGGTTGGTCAGGCCTGTGCATCAAACAAAGAGCATTTCTTCCGAGACGACCTTCGATCACGACACCGGCGACCTCGAGGTCCTCGCGTCGGCCCTGTGGCCGCTCGCCGAAAGCGTTGCGAAACGCCTCAAGAAATCCGGCTTTGCCGCGGGAACTGTGGTCCTCAAGCTTAAGACATCAGGCTTCAAGAACCTCACGCGCAGCCATTCACTGCCGGAAGCCACGCAGCGCGCCAGCACGCTCTATGAAACCGCCCTATTGCCGTTGGCACGGCTTGCAGGCAGTGAACGCTTCCGCCTCATCGGTGTCGGCGCCAGCAATCTGGTTGGCGCGGATCTCGCCGACCCGCCCGATCTGTTCGGCAACGACGACACAGCCTACGACCCAAGGCATGCAATTGACGCAGCGCGCGAGGCCGCGCAATCCTCTGCCGAGGAGCGTTAAGCTGATGTGGAGAATGGATCCGAAATTGATGCGTGACCCCCGACCACTGCCATGGATAAGAATTTGGTGATATCCTGACGGTTAAATGTCGCCGATTGGGTGACGTCAGAGGAATTGGCGGCCATGGAGCCCGTCATACGAGGTTGTGCAAGTCCGCTGGGTAGTAATCGTCAGTGTTGGAATTCTCATTGCCGTCGGTCTGGGCGCTGTCGGCGCCGTTTTCATGCTCGAAGAGCCGCAACGCAAAAAGGCATCCGTCAAACTTGAGAAATAGGAAAACGTCCAGGGCGGAAAGGGCGGCAGCTCTGTAGGTTCCAAGGGAAGTAAGACCGAGACAAAACGCGACAAGCGGGAATCCTCCAGGGACAGGGAACGCAAGGTCGCGGGCACCATCCCCAAACCCAATGCGACGAAGCCGCCCAATATAAGGTTGCGGCGTCAGGAATTTGAGGAGAATGAAGTCGTCGTGGCCAATCCGCGGGACGGATTTGCTTCGAGAGTGGCGACACTCGGATTTTTCATTGTCGAAGAGACACGGCTCAAAAATCTCAACATAACATCGGTCCGTCTCACAGTACCCACCGGCATGACGCCGCCTGAGGCGACCCAACTCCTGCTGCGGGAATTTCCTGGCCTGATCACCGACGTCAACACCGTCTACGACCAATCAGCCGGTCCCGCCGTCAAAACCCATAGCTTCGCGCGCTGGGCCATCGGCTGGCCACCGTCGGGCCCGGGATGCGGCAAGGATGTCAAGCTCGGCATGATCGACAGTCCTGTGGATACCAAGCATCCGGAACTGAAAGGTCAGAAGGTGACGTTCAAATGGTTCCACAACAAGGAACGTAAACCCGGCAATGCGAACCATGGTACTGCGGTAGCCGCGATGATGGTGGGCAAACCCAGTGAGGACGGCTTTGGCGGTATCCTGCCCGAAGCGCAGTTGTTTGCAGCCAACATGTTCGAGGTCAACGATCGGGGAAAAACCATCGGTAACGCCATGGGCCTGCTGAAGTCGCTGGACTGGCTGTCCACCCAGAAGCCCCACGCCATCAATCTGTCGGTCGCAAGAAACAACAACAAGGTCATCCAGCTGGCCTTCAAGAAGGCCCGAGAGTTGAAGCTTGTCATGATCGCTGCGGCGGGTAATTGGGGCGTCGAGAAACCTGCCTACCCAGCAACCTTCAAGGATGTGCTCGCCGTGACCGCTGTCGCTGACAAGATGAAGATCTATCGCAAGGCGAACCGTGGCGACTACATCGACTTTGCGGCGCCGGGGGTCCGTCTCTGGACCGCCGTTCCAGGCGGCGGCAAATACCAGACCGGTACGTCTTTCGCCTCACCATACATTGCGGCGCTCGCAGGCCTGGCCATCGCCAATGGCATCAAGGCGGACCCCGCTTCGTTGCGGGGCATATTCAAGAAGAACGTCCTCGATCTCGGAGATCCCGGAAAGGACAAGACTTACGGGTACGGGTACGTGCACTTGAAACAAAAGTGCGGAAAGTAATCTCTCACGCAATTGCACGGACAGCAGAATTCATTACCCAAAACCTACGGTCACTAGGGGATTGAGCGGTTTGGGCCCAATTGAATTCGCACACTTCGCACGACGTTTGGGTATCGCGCCCACCTACTATCATAAATAGATAATGGTTGTACGAATTCAATTATAGATAGAATTCAGACGATAGCGTTCTGTTCCAGCAGGAGTCCGCGCAGTTTGTCCGTATCGACATCGCGGGGCGCGACGTCGTCATCAACCGCCAGGGCCGCCGCAACCCCGGCAGCGTGGCCGTAGGCCTGACAGGTGGCACCGATTCGTGCGGATCCTGACGCCTCACGGGTGGCCGAGAGACAGCGTCCCGCCACCAGCAACCCGTCCACACCCTTGGGCACCAGGCAACGATAGGGAATGTCGTAGTCCCCGCCATCCTTGGTGTAGAGATGCAAACGGACGTTGGGCTTCTCTGTCGATTGCACACTCATTGGATAAGCGCCGCGCGCGATACCGTCGGGAAATCGTCTTCCCTCGGCCACGTCGTCGCGGGTCAGTTCGTATTCGCCCTCAATCCGTCGAGAGGCGCGGATCGAGACTTTCGGCATGCTGCCAAGCAGGTAGCAATCGGAGAATCCCGGCAGGTAGCGGCGAAATATCCCGATGATCAATCGAATCTGCCGCTGACCCTCGAGCTCGGCCTGCGACCAGGCAGAGCCGTCGGTGGCGTCAAATGTGATCGCGGTGGCGTTGACATAGAGGACGTCCTTGCGCACGGGCGACGGCGTCACTTGGACCCGGCTACCCAAAAATCGGAGCCTACCCCACTCGGGTTTGTCCGTCCCGGTGATCTCCCACTCCAGCCAGTCGCTTTCGGGGATGTAGTCCCGCACGATGTTCGCGAGATAGAGATAAGGCGCGTCGTAGATGGTTTGGACCTGCTCCGCCATGATCTTCTCGGGCGTCAACCCGGGAATGGTCTTGAAGTAGGGGTCTTCGAGCAGAATCATCTTCTGGGGTGTGCGCCGGATATCATCGATAAAGGCGTCGGTGTCGACTGCGGCCAGGCGAAACATCAAAGTGGCGTTGAGCGCTGTCTCAGGCGTGTCTTGATGGACAGTGACGCCCGCTTGCGCCGCGACATCCGCATCACCCGTGGAGTCGATCACAATCTTGGCCGAGAGTTCCTGCACGCCTGACTTATTGTGGATGACGGCTCCCGCAACGCGGCTCCCGTCCATCACGGGCTCTACGAACGAGGAATGGAGGTACATCTCGACTCCGGCCTCATCCATCATCTCCAGCAGCACCACTTTCATCACGTCGGACTCGAGTGGCGTGAACGATCCGCATACGCCTGACGGATTTGGCAGGTGGCCGCCTTGCATCGCGCCGCCAGCCGTGACCATGCGATCGACGATCTCCTGCGCAATGCCGCCGACAATCGGCTCCTTACGGTTGTTGTGATAGGAAATCGAATTTCCGAGCTCGAACGCCGTTCCGCCCGGGTGGCCGAAACGCTCGATAAGAGCCGTCCGTGCACCCATGCGTGCGGACGCCAGGGCTGCGTTCATCCCCGCGCTGCCGCCACCGACAACGATCACGTCATATGACCGATCCGACATGCCGAACTCCTGTTCTGTTCAACTCTTCACTTAACAGGTGTCGGGGAACAAGGCCAATACCGGCCGGTGTTGACCGTCACGAAAGATCGGGTTCCAGGTCCTTGAGCGACGCGGCAACAGCATTTGAGAGAACATCCGGCGATTGAGTCCGCAGACCCAGACGCAAGACAAGATGACGCAGAAACGGCACCACCATGTCGTCAGCCTGTAAGTCCACGGCGGACACCAGTCGCTCAAACAATATCTCATCGTCGCGGGGTGGGTCGGGCAGGTCCAGTTTGCCGGTTCCGGCGTCGCCCTTGCCGGTTTTCGAGTCGACAACGGGGCCCTCACCCCGAGCCTGTCGCAGGGCGCTTTCCATTCCGCTTCCATCCCATCCCCGCCAGCGGGCCGCGACGTGACCATCCGGGCGAAGCAAATAGCCGTCACTGGCATTGGCACCATATTCGGCAAATGCCTGACCTGAGGCGTCATGAAACGTCAGGAATTCTGGATCTGCCGCCTTCTGACTCACAATGAGGCGCGCCTCGAATGGCACTCCCTGTTCAGTGATGTCCCGCATCGCCTGTCGAAACTCTGCACTGACGTCCCCGGCGCTTTCGGCGAAGTAGAGGCAAAGGAAACCGTGGTTCCGGGCGTCAAACACATGGGCTGACGCGGCGTCCGTTCCATCCAATAGATCGACCTTGGTGTTCGGCGCCGCGGTTCCGGGCGCCGGGCCCGCCTGCCAAAGGTCTGCATCAGGTGTGTTGAGATCCGAGGATTCGTACACGAACGGCACGGACATGCGACCCGTGTTCACCAGGAGCCGGATGTCGGGATCGGTCTTGGAGAAGGAGAGCACTGCGTCGCGCAAGAGACGTCGGCCCGGAGACTGGGGCGAGAGAAACCAGCAACTTCGTGCAGTTTGGGCAATGTTCTCGATGGCGGCCGGATGCCTTTCTGCCTGATAGGAATCCAGCAGGGCATCGGGGGCCGAACCATTGAGCACAAGATCGAGCTTCCAGGCCAGATTATCGGCATCCTGAATGCCACCGTTGCCGCCTCTGCCACCGAAAGGCGGATTCTCATGGGCCGCGTCGCCGAGAAAGAAGATGCGGTCGTGGCGGAACTGGTCGAGCGCACGGAACTGGAAGCTGTAGGCACCAGCCCAAACAATGCCATACGACGCATCGTCACCGAACATTCGATCGAGGCGCTCCATGGCCCGTTCCGGCGTCACCGCGTCGGACATGTCAGCATCCTCGCCAAGCTGCATGTCGGTCCGCCAGACCCCGTCGGCCATTTCGATGAGAAGGGCGCAACGACCCTCATGGAAGGGTGGGTCAATCCAGAGATGGCGTTCACGGGCAATCGGAGTGTCGATCTTCACGTCCGATATGAACCAGCGGTCGAATGCCATTTCGGCCGAATCCAAGCCGAGCGATCGACGCACGACGCTGTGCGCACCGTCGCACGCAAGGAGATAGTCAGCCTCGGTACGGTACGTACCGTCCAGAGTCTGGACCTCCACCACCGCATGATCCGGCATCGACGTAACGGACGTCACTTCATTGCGCCAGCGCACATCGGCAACGCCGAGCTCGGCGAGCCGTTCGATCAGAAATTGTTCTACGTGATACTGCTGAAGCGCCAGGATCGCAGGATGCTTCTGGTCCGGATCCAGGTTCATCTCATAGGCGTAAATGGTGTCCGCACCCTGGTAGGTGCGGTGGGTGTTCCAGACCACCCCTTTTTCCGCGACGCGGTGGCCCATGCCCAATCTGTCCCAGATCTCGAGCGAGCGGCGAGCAAAGTTCACGCCCCGTGACGAAAGCCCCCGGGCACCGACGGTATCCGAATCGTCCAGGACGACGACGGGAATGTCACGACAAGCCAGGTCGACAGCCACCGTAAGCCCCACCAGCCCCGCACCGACGACAACCACGGGATGGCGCTGAGCCTGCCCGGTCCGCTGCTCTTCCGGCATTCGGTAGGGATAGGTGGGCAAATCGTAGCCAAGGACCTCCTTGGCCGACATGAATACCGGTGCTCTCAATTCGTTCATCGCGGCAGATGCCTCCTCAAGGCCTTCAGATACATCGAATGTTGCGTGACGTCGACGCCTCGCTCCGTGAAGACCTGGCCGGGCCAGGTCGCGGCAGAGCCTGAAGTTTGCTAGTTATTTCGCATGAACAAAGCCGACACCAGGGAACAGAACTTCGAACGCGAAATCGAGCGGGCACTCGCGTCTCTGGACGAGAAGGACCATGTCCTGTTCCTGGCGAAACTCGCCCTGAAACTGGGGCATCAGCTTGAGAGTCCGTCCGCGATCGCCGAAGCAATCACTGAGGCCCGTCAGGAGCTGGACGGTTAGTTTCCCTTTTCCCCGAGGAGCCGATTCCGATGAACGATCGACCCAATATTCTTTTCATTTTCTCGGATCAGCACACTCGAAAGATCGCCGGCTGCTATGGCGACGAGATCGTCCGAACCCCAAACCTGGATCGCCTATCCCGATCGGGCGTGACGTTCGACAACGCTTATACCGCGTCACCGCTCTGCGTTCCGGCTCGTATGGCACTGCTGACAGGTCGGTACCCATTTGCTCAGCGCTGCTGGACAAACAGCGATGCCCTGGCCTCCGACGCGCCGACTTTCGCGCACGCCCTCGGACGGGCCGGATATGAAGTGACGTTGATTGGGCGCTTGCATGCCATTGGGCCCGATCAACTGCATGGGTACTCACGCCGTGAAGTGGGCGACCACAGCACCAACTGGATCGGCGGAACGGCACACAGCCTGGGCGTCCTCGACAGGACAAACGAGCCGTTCCGAGTCAGCATCGAGCGCGCCGGGGCCGGTCAATCCGCTTACCAGCTCAAGGATCGGGACGTCATGGCGAGTGCGCTGGAATACCTGGACGAGCTTGCCCTGCGGCGCGATGGAGGAGAAACCCGCCCCTTTGCCATGACGGTGGGATTGATGTTGCCCCATCAGCCCTATGTCGCCCGCGCAGCCGACTTCGCGGCCTACGAGGGAAAGGTCGCCCCGCCGTCATATTCTCCATTGGACGAATCGGCCGAACACCCGTACGTGCGGGACTGGCGGAGATTTACCGGGACGGACGTGGTGGATGCGGCTGAGACGGCGCGGGCGCGGGCGGCCTACTACGGTCTGGTCACGGAAATGGACGAATACATCGGCCAAATCCTCGACGCGCTCGAGGCGCACGGACTGCATGAAACTACACTGGTCATTTACACCTCCGACCACGGCGACCAGCTCGGCGAGCGGGGATTGTGGTGGAAACAGGCCTTCTACGAAGAAGCGATAGGAATTCCGCTCATCATGTCATATCCGACCCTGCTGCCTCGCGGCCAACGCCGTGCGCAGGTCGTCAACCTTATCGATCTCGCTCCGACCATGATCGAAGCGGCCGGGGCAGATCCCCTGCCCTTTGGCGAAAGCCGCAGTTTGTGGCCCCTTGCGCAAGACAGTGCTGCGCCGTGGCTCGATGAAACATTCGCGGAATACTGCACCGACGGAATGTCACGGTGGACGCTGCCGGATCCGGTCCGCCAGCGCATGGTGCGCAAGGGTCCCTGGAAGCTCGTCTACTATGATGGCCTGCGGCCACAGCTCTTCAACCTGGAGCAGGATCCCGGTGAGTTGAACGATCTTGCGGAAGACTCCGCTCATGCCGAGGTACGCAGTGAACTTGTGGAGCGGGTACTCGAAGATTGGTCGCCCGAAGGCATTGCGGACCAGATGGCTCGGCGACGGGCTGAAAAGGAATATCTCGGTGCCTGGGCCCGTGAAACCGACCCAGCTGAAACCTATCGCTGGGACTTCAAGATGGAAGACAACTGGCTGAATGCGACGTAGGGGTGCCTGTGCCTCACCTTTTGGCGTGAGTGCGGAACCCAGGTCCGTCGGGATAGCGGAAGAGATCGGGTCCTAGTCAGGCTACGCGACGTCTTCGTAGGTCGCGAAATAGCGGTGTTCCAGCGTATTCTGGTTCTCGTAGATTGAACCCGGATTAAGCGCTTCGGGTAACGGCATCCGGACGGGTACATCGGCCAAACGCGGCGCCGACGTCGGATTGCCCCGGACCATTTTGGCATCGAACGCCGCCAGATCGAAGTTCTTGATATAACCCTCCAAGGGCCAGGCATCGGCCGCGAAATACCCCTGAATCACGAACCGGCGGGGCCGCGCCGAGGTGTTGAGATCGGATCCGTGGATGGCACGGACGTGGTGCAACGTCATCGTTCCGGCTGGTCCCATCAGCGGCACGGCCTGAGAGAAGTCGAGATCGCACGCGGTCGGGTCCATGGCACCGCAGAAGTAGCCGCCAGAGTGGTGGTCGTAAACTGGGCCCTTGTGCGAGCCCGGTAGGATCATCATCGGGCCGTTCTCCGGCGTGACATCGTCGAGATAGATTCCCACCGCGAGGCCGTCGTCATTGGTGTGGGGATAAAAGGCCCAATCCTGATGCCACTCGACCGCAGCACCATATTCCGGCGCCTTAATGTTCACCTTGTGATTGTAGAGCCGGAGGTCATGGCCGATCAGGTCCTCCACCGCGTCGAGAATGCACGATTCCCGCACCAGATCGGCAAACAATGGCCAATGCAGAAACGGTGACTTGAGCCGACGTACCTTGGGTGAGTCCGGTGTGTGGTTATCCTCGAGATCGTAGCGTTCATCGCTCGAAGTCAGACCGCGGGCGGCAGCAACGATTTCATCTGTTCCGCGGCACAACTGTTCCAGCAAGTCAGCCGGCACGGCGCCTTCGATAAGGGTAAAACCGTCTTCGTGGTATTGGTTGATCTGTTCGGATATCAGCATGGCGAGGATGTTAGGGGCACGAACCAGGCGATTCAATCGACAAACACTGTCAATTCTCGGGCCTGCATGGCGAGGCATTGTCCTGTAAAATTCCGCTTAACACAAGGATTTGCACGATTTCTTGTAAACAAAGATTACACTTTTATTTGTGACCAGTTGTATTTTGTGAGACAAATAGAAGCGAAGATTCGAAAATTCTCCCGAGAAATCAAGGATCCAGGGACGGGTATACTTGACGCGGGCCGGCTTTATTAACTCGGGGACGGCGAGTACTCACTCATAAGGTTAAGACCAATTGTTGTGCTGGCGGCGATGTCCGCTGCCCTGCTGGTCTCGGGCTGTTCCATCGAGAACGTGATGTTCGCAGAGGAACCCGACTCGGCTCCGTCTACGGAAGGCATCAAACCCATCGCGAAGGTGCGCGGCCAAAGCAGCAGCAAATGGTCGACGGAACCTCCGGGCGAGCTCGACGATGTCCTGGTGGAAGAGGCTCGCCGAGATGCCCTCAGCCAGGCGCCTCATGGCCATGTCATCATCGATCCCGTTGTCGATATGGAAACGACGCAGATCCCAATGGGTCTTGCGACACTCTATTCGACGAAGGTCTTCATGGAGGGTACCGCGGGCAGGACGGATGACCCGAAGGCGGACCTGCAGACAGCATCAGATCATCAGGCCGATGAGCACGCTGCAGAAGACAGGATGATGCAGGACCGGCAATCAGCCGCCGACGCCGAGACCGCTGAACCGATGACTGACACAGCCCGGGCCGACGACGACGAAACCAGGACGTCGGAAGACGCCATGCATTCGGACGGCGACGATCAGATAACCAGACGGGAAATGGAAATGGCGGAGGACATGGAGTCCGCCGCCGAGAAAGCTGCTGAAGCCCGAGACAGGATGGTCAAGGACGACCGTGCTGAAAACACGGAAGATTCTGAAGACAGCATGTCCGAGAGGATGATGGCGGAGGTCCGGGAAGACAGAACCACACGTACGGGCCCAACATTCGGAAGCGTCGAATATGCCGAAGCTTGCGGCATTCAGGTGGACATGCCTGATTCGTACGGCAAGGTCCACGTCCGCCCCTCCAAGAGCGTGCCCATCCAGATCATGTCGGCGGCGCAGTATCTGCAGCTCTTGAAGAACCGCTGTCCCGCTATTGTTGGAGACGGATCGTAGCCGGGACCCTCGCTGACGTCATTTGTCTGTTTGAGCAAGAGCCATCGCACGGCAGCCTCACACGACTGGACACACCCCACCGTCCACATTGATCGCGGTCCCGGTGATATAGGAACCCGCGTCCGACGCTAGAAAGCACGCCATATTGGCGAACTCCTCCGCTTCTCCCATCCGGCCGAGAGGGATGTTCCGCTCTTCGGCCATATCCTCGAGAAATTTATCCATGGGCGTATCAGGTGCGAGCTGCTCGCGGCGGCGCACCCACTGGCCGCTTTCGATGAAACCGGTGCAGAGGGCGTTGACGAGAATGTTGTGCGATGCGCCCTCGTTGGCCAGAACCTTGGTCAGGGCCATGCCGGCCGCGCGCGTTACCGCGGTGGGTGCGCTACCGCCCCAGGGCGATTTGGCGCCGATGTTGAGCACATTGATGATTCGGCCCCAGCGCCGCTCTTGCATGCCCGGCATGGCGAGGCGGCAGAGGCGGACCGCAGCCATTAGCTTGAGATCGATGTCCGCCTGCCAGGTCTCGTCCGTGATCTCGGTAAATGTTCCGGTCTGCGAGGTGCCGGCATTGTTCACCAGAATATCGACCCGCCCAAAATCGTTGCAGACCGCGGCGAACGTTTCGCCGACTTGTCCGGCATCGCTGACGTCGCAACTATACGCCCTGACGGTCTGACCGGTTGCTGACGCGATCTCGTCCCGGGCATCATCCAGCATCGACTGCGTGCGCGCCACCAGCGCGACATCGGCCCCGCATTCTGCAAATCGGCGGGACATGGCCCTGCCGAGTACATAACTGCCA
>CENY01025650.1_pt1 | contig 11324 bp, 11 predicted proteins | sample 356181 | NCBI WGS metagenome assembly CENY01 (sample SAMEA2619840, study PRJEB7988) | marine metagenome | isolation source: saline water (ENVO:00002010), including
ACATTCGCAGTCATTGCTGCCGCTTACGGAACCAATGCCGAAAAGCCAGCTAGATTCCTGGTGCCTTTCACATTGGTTTCCTTCTCACTGATGCTTGTAGCATGGGTTCCTGCTGAAATCAACTACCACAAGTCGGTCCCACTGATGAATCTCCTCAAGGCCATGCTGATTGGATATCTAGCCTATGGAGCCTCATTCTACTACTGCTCAATCTCGGAGGAGTACAAAGCAAATCGTTTGAGGCGCAATATCGCAATTGCCGCAGTAGCCACATTCTTCTTCGCAATCATGATAATGAATCCTCCAGAGTTTGTGAAGGATTTTGCAGCTTGGCTTGGTGGCACACCTGCTGTAGCGGGGAGCGATGAAATAACCTCCGGAGCAGTAGTTCCAAGCACCCTCGATAAGCTCGCCGGAGATGGCATCGAAGCCTCTCAGTGGGGCGGGCTATTCGTCAACCTGATTGTAGCAACAGCCGGATGTGTGCTCGGTTTCGGCATAGGAGTAGTACTGGCATTCGGACGCCAGAGTAATCAGCCATTCTTCAGCGTCCCATCAGTTGCTCTGATTGAGCTTGTTCGGTCCGGACCTCTAATTTGCTGGCTCTGGTTTGCCGTCTTCTTGATGCCTGACATAATGGATCCTTTCTATAATGCTGAAGACATAATCCGAATGCTCCTGATGTTCGGTATTTTCGGGGGATGCTACATCGCAGAGGTCCTGAGAGGGGGACTGCAAGCAGTCGATTCCGGTCAGAAGGAGGCGGCATTGGCGCTTGGCCTGTCTCCGTTCCAGACCAAGATGCAAGTCGAACTACCTAATGCTGTTAGGACTACTCTGCCTTCAATTGTCAGCGTCTTCATTGGATTGTGGAAGGACACCACATTGCTCTTCATCATCAACATTCTCGACTTCTTCAAGTTGGCAAAGGATCTTCCTGCCACTGACTTGCGCTTCCTAGGTAACTTCCTAGAGCCACTATACGTCACCGCCCTTGTCTTTTGGGTATTCGCATTCTACCTGTCCAGGATCTCGATGAAGATCGAGAAGAGCCTCGGACTGGTTAGAGAAGGAGGGGGAGAAGCAGCATGAGTGAAGAAGAGATGATTATTGAGACAAAGGGAGTGAAAGTGAACTTCGGTGACTTTTGGGCATTGAAGGGCATTGACATCAGCATCAAGAAAGGAGAGATAGTCGTAATCCTAGGTCCATCCGGATCGGGTAAGTCGACCTACATCAGGACCCTGAATAGACTTCAGCCGCACAGCGGCGGCACAGTCGTGATTGATGGAATCACAATTGATGACGAGACCACAGTGGCCGACATGAAGTATGTCAGAGCAGAAATCGGCTTCGTTTTCCAGCAGTTCAACCTCTTCCCTCACCTGACCATAATGGAGAACATCACCCTCGCTCCAATGAAGGTCAAGGGGTTGCCCAAGAGACAGGCAGAAGAAAAGGCAATGCAACTTCTAGAGAAGGTCGGAATTCCCGAGCAGGCCTACAAGTACCCGAGCGGGCTTTCCGGAGGCCAACAGCAGAGAGTAGCCATTGCTCGTGCACTAGCCATGGACCCGAAGATAATGCTATTTGACGAGCCTACTTCGGCCCTAGACCCAGAAATGATCAAAGAAGTTCTGGATGTAATGATTGAGCTTGCAGAGGAAGATGTCACGATGATTGTTGTGACTCACGAGATGGGCTTCGCCAAAGAGGTCGCAGACAGGTGCATTCTGTTCGATGAGGGGGAACTGGTGGAGCAGAATACTCCCGAGGAGTTCTTTACCAATCCCAAGCACAAGAGGACCAAGCTGTTCCTTGAGCAGATTCTGTAACCGGCATATTGGCCCCAATTTCTGCCGTTACCGCTTTGAACCGCAGGTAAGGCCGAAAAGACGTGAGTTGCTTAGATGACCTACCTAACAACATCGAACCGACCTATGGGTGCGCATCTGAGATAATCGCGACGGGCCCCGTCTCCGCACTACTCGTCCTCGTAATTGGAATCCCTCTGATTGGGGTTGTCAAGAGGTACCTGAGGAGACTCTTCAACAGGACCGATTTTGATGTGGGACTTGAGAATTTCATGTACAAGATTTCAGGTGTGGCCCTGTGGGCCATCGTCATCCTGACGGCAGCAGACGAGTTGGGGATCAACGTCACGGGGATAGTTGTCGGGCTCGGCTTTGTCGGACTCGCAGTCGCCTTCGCCGCTCAGGACACAGTGGAGAACATGATCGCCGGGGTTTTCATCATCATCGACAGACCATTCAGAGAGGGTGAGCGGATACTGCTGCCGAAGAAACTGGGGGGAATCTACAGCAGTTGGGGCGACGTAGTTGAGATCGGCCTCAGGACGACAAGCGTACGCTCCACCGACGGCGTCTTACTGACGATTCCGAACAAGTTGCTCACCAATGACGCGGTGGCCAACTTCAGCCAAAGCGAGCTCAGGGTCAGGGTACGACTCGGGTTGACGGCCACGTGGAACAATGTCACCAAGGCCGAGGAGATAGTGAAGGACATCGCGAATAACAATCCCGACATCTCACAGGAGCCGAAGCCCCCCCAGGTCGTTCTGAGGGACTTCGGTGATCAGGAGGTCATCATGGAGATCCGCTACTACGTCGATAGCGCGCGCAAAATGAGGTCATCGAAGTCCTACTTCGTAACCGAGATCCTCAGGCGGTTCGAGGAGCAGAAGGTAACTCTCGCCTACCCTGTCAGAGTCAACATGAACAGCGACGTCGACTTGGACGAACTCGGCTTCTAGTAGTCAATCCAGTGTGCTACGCCGTCGTGTATAGTTCGGCGGAAAGTGAGCAGAGTCAACTCTGGCCCATTCAGGGCTACGGTCACCTTCGCCCCTCTAGTGAAGTGAGTCTCGTCCCAACCATCGCCGACGATATAGCCACGATGCATATCGCTAGTAATCACAGTCGGCTCACCTGTCCACTCCCAGTATGAACCATCATCAAACCGTTCACTTCTGGGTAGATCTCTAGCTGCAAACAGATATCTCGAACTCAACTCATCAACGGAGAATTGCGTACCCTCGATATCGACAACGTGCCTGAACCATGCACCTTGTCCTAGGAAGGTGGAGAACAAGCACCCAGAAGAGCGCTGAATCACATCTATCGCATCTGCATTCGAACCTCTTTGGAGTCTGTAGCGCGAAGGCTGGTACTGGTGAGTGTTTGCGATGATGAGGTCGTTGAGTGCTGGATCAGAGAGAATCTTCTTTCCACTAGTCGTAATTATCTCGGCCTGGAGTCGAGGGAGTATGTTGACAATCGCTTCGCCATTTAGTGCTGCTAAGACATCTTCTCCGAAGCTATCCGGATCACTCCCCATGTAGAATCCATACGACCCATCTTCATCGTCATCCTGAGGGTGGCTGTTGACTCCCATAACTGGAATATCGCTTCCAATCGAGTGGGCAATAGATGTCAATGTACCATCGCCGCCTAGGATAACTGCGAGGTCCCTATCCACGAAGTCATCACTGGTAACCGTCTCTCTAACCTTGTATTCGACGGCAACTTCTCCCTTATCGGACAAATGGTCCAAATTGGCCTTGACCTCGAGCAATGCTTCGTCATGAACTTCCTCGAAGTTCTTCTTGAAGACGACCAGGACCTTCTTGGCAGCCATGCTCACCCTCCAGCATACGGCGCTAGTGTCCGTCCCATATAGGGACGACGCAACACAGAACTGTACGTCGGATGACGGTTAGGCGTGAAACTCATGACTCATGGGTAATCCCGGGGTGTTATGAGGGCCGCCACTTTGGTTGCGTTGCTAATGCTCAGCACAGCGATTTCCGGTTGCCTCAATGTATCTGAAGAGGGGTGCGATGGTGACGAATGCTTCCCATTGGAGCCAAGTGCACTGTCCGACCTCCTTTCTTCGCCCGATGCTTTCGATGTCCTAGTCCTAGCTGGAAAAAATGACAGACTCAGAATCGAGACTACAACGACATACGAGAATCAGGGTCAGTTCGGTGAAGTTCGCTGGAATGTGGCCAAGAATGACTCCTCTCAATTGAATTCTATCGCGATTAGGGTGACGATAGGCACTACAACCACGGACAACGAGGTTATACAAGGCCAGTCAACGACCAACATCAGAATCGGAGGGAGTTGGTATGAGGGCAGAGATGAGGTGCCCGAGTATTCCGACCCGTTCATCGATTTAGCACAACACGCTACTCAACAATCGGACGGATTCTTGCCCCCTTTTGCATTTGATACATCTGCCTTGGCTGATCTGGAGTGGTCAATCTCGGGCGATCCGACTTCCACTCAACAGATAGCCACGGCTAACAATGATACTCATACAATCATCATTGAATTGATGGGTACACCGCCAATGATTACTGGGATAGAGACCTATTCAGGAGATGATAACACATTCGTTCTAAGAGTCACAACTGGCGACTCAGTCTCGATAGAATTGCAAGAGGGACTGCCCCGAATTCCTGTCGAATACAGCATCGATTCTCAACCGATACAAGTGGACGACACCACAGTTTGGTACGGTGAAGTTCCCGAAGGAATGTCCACAGAAATCGACCCCTCTCAATTGGAGTTTCATGGCATAGTGACAGAAGACGGAGAATCTTCTTCTGTGGCGATGATGACTGTAAATCAACAATCATCCAACGTCACTCTTGATGATGGTACTTGGTGGGAGTTCAATTGGCTAGATTTCCCGATGCCGGGATACTTCTCACCCGGAGACTTGTATCAAATCAAGACCAACTCAACTGGCGAATTACATGTAGCAATATTCGATACTTGGGCCCAGCAATGGACTAGTGGCCCCTTGCTAGAATGAATGCATGAGTATCTTCAAACACTCCTGTCATGACGCTTAGTCATGGATGGGGGCAGACATCCTCTGATGAGGCTGCTAGAGCACCTCAAAGAACACAGGGCTACAGTTCTGCTGGCTTCGTTTTGTTCAATCATCAACAAGGTATGGGATCTAGCCCCACCGGTTCTCATCGGGATGGCAATCGATGTGGTCGCAGCGCAAGAGGATTCCTTCTTGGCCCAGTTCGGTTACTCTGATGTCTACGACCAACTATACATCCTCACTGGAATCACGGTTGTGATATGGGTCCTTGAATCTCTTTTCCAATACTTCTACGCGGTTTTATGGAGAAATCTGGCGCAGACAGCTCAGCATGAGCTCAGGATGTCTGCTTACACGCATATCCAAGACCTAGAGATGCAGTGGTTCTCCGAACAGCCCACAGGCAGCCTGATGGCAATCATGAATGATGATGTGAATCAGCTCGAACGGTTCCTCGACCAAGGCGCTACCGACTTGCTACATGTGGCGACCACAATCATCGTCGTGGGCGCAATCATGATCTCGGTTGCTCCTGAGGTAGCGTTGCTGGCCATCCTGCCTGTTCCAATAATTGTCACAGGTTCATTCATCTATCAACGTAGAATAGGAGTAAGATACAGTAAGGTTAGGGGCAAGGTAGCCGATTTGAATTCGCTTCTTAACAACAATCTGCATGGGATTACTACAATCAAGTCGTTTACAGCAGAGCAGCGCGAGGTCGACAGGGTCGAAGAGGCATCGACTTCCTACAGAGATGCCAACAGAGAGGCAATCCGACTCTCTGCCTCATTCGTACCTATTATCAGAATGGCAATCCTGTTTGCTTTCACGGCCAACATGCTAGTTGGAGGTTGGTTTGCCTTAGATGGGAAAATCAGCCTCGGCGCATACTCTGTGATTGTGTTCATCACCCAGAGGTTGCTCTGGCCGCTCACAAGACTGGGTGAGACGTTTGATCTCTACCAGCGTGCTATGGCTTCTACTTCCAGAGTTCTTGATCTGCTCGACACAGAGATTGGGATTGTAGAAGGAGATACACAGTTAGAACAGGTCAAAGGTGAAATCAGTTTCAACGGTATTGGTTTCTCTTATCCAGATAGAGAGACTGTACTGGATGAGGTTAATCTGACAATTCCAGCCGGAGAGACGATGGGTCTAGTCGGCTCGACCGGTTCGGGAAAGACCACACTGGTCAGGCTGCTGCTGAGGTTCCACGACCCAGACTCGGGCTCAGTTTCTCTCGACGGACAGGATGTCAGAAACCTCACACTGAAATCTCTCAGAGGCTCAGTCTCACTAGTCAGTCAGACCACCACTCTATTCCCTGGAAGTGTGCGTGACAACATTCTGTACGGCGACCCTTCAGCAGACGAGGAGGCAGTTGTCGAAGCCGCCAGAGTTGCAGAAGCACTACCCTTCATCGAGAGCCTACCTATGGGATGGGAAACCGACATTGGAGAGGGCGGACACCGGCTCTCCGGCGGCCAACGACAGAGGATAGCAATTGCTAGAGCAGTACTCAAGGATGCACCCGTACTAGTGCTAGATGAAGCCACCAGCAATGTCGACAATGAGACCGAGGCGGCATTGAAACGCTCGATTGAGAAGATTTCAGTGGGTAGGACGACTCTGATTATCGCACATCGCCTTTCCACAGTCAGGAATGCCGACACCATCGCAGTCCTAGGAAATGGCTCAATTTCAGAGACCGGCACACATGAGGAACTACTCGGTGGCAACGGGCTATATCCGAGGCTCTGGGCGGTTCAGACCGGGGAGGTCACACAATGAGTTCAGAGAGAGGTTTGCCTAGGCTTACTGGCTTAGCTCAGACTATCGGGTTTGAGATTACTGAGTTCAAAGAAGGCAGTTGTGTCGTCGAATGTACGATTCGTGATGACCATCTGAATATGGGCGGAGTGGCTCACGGAGGAATCCACGCAACTCTGCTGGACTCGGCTATGGGTGGCACGCTGGTCTCGACTCTCGCAAAGGAGGAGTGGTGCGCAACCGCACAAATCGATATTTCATATCTCAACTCAGTAGGAGTGGGGGAGAGGCTGATCGCTTCGGGAGGAGTGGCCCGTAGAGGCAGGAACCTAGCTCACATGGAAGGAAAGTTGGTGACCTCTGAGGGAACCATCGTCGCCACCGCGAAAGGGACATGGGCAATCTGGGAGACTAGGCCGAGTAGCCAGAATAGATGAGAAGCTCTGCCGGGAACAGATTAATCCGCTACCCTATCTTCGCGTTAATCATGGCGAGGTCCGATTCCGCCCTATTTTTCCTAGCTGGTTTCACTCAACTGCTCATTGGCTCAGAGTTGGCCTCCATCGACCCCGCTCTGGCAATTTTAGGGGCAGTATTGGAAGTAACAGGAGGAAGCTCAGTACTGGTGGGAATCTACTTACTATTTTTCGTTGCTAGACATCATAAGGAGTTCACAGAGTCTTACAACAAACTCGAGAGGGCCACAATGGTTAGAGGAGATTCTGGAAGATTACAGCGTGTGGATCCCCTTCCAGTAAAAAGAACAGTGACTAATGTTGTCATTCCTGGAATTCTGGCATTCATTGCAGCCATGGCATGGCTTGTCAACTAGCAGGTGAGACATGAGCAAGCCCAAGGAGGGCCTTGACGAGATGGTCGACCGTGTAATCGACAACCCTGCGTATGACATGTTCGGAGGGTACCACATATTCCTGAGGAGAGTGACAATCCCCATTCTCCTGATTCTAGTTTTCATGATGGTGTATGATTTCCTACTGAAGTTCATTTCTGATGATCCAGCGCTAATTCTGTCTGCACTGATTACCGGTCTTTCTGTTGGCCCAATTTTGGGCATAGAGCGTTATTTCGCAGAGAGATGGAACGGAAAATGAGCGATTCCCCACTTATTGGTCGCCGAATGGGTAAAGTGGGGATGCCCTCGTTGGAGAAACAATGAGTATACTGGACGACTTCGATATCTTCGAATTACTTGGCTTTGGGGATGCCACAGGTCTTGAGATGATTTTTGCTGCTTCGGCCCTAGTTGGCGGAGTACTTTTCCTGCTTTGGTTCGCATTGATGATGATTGGGGGCGTGGCTGCAGATATCTTCGAAGGACTTCTTGGAATGGAAGGAGTTGGGGATCTCGGTGCTGACGCCTCGTTCAAGGCTCTGACATTCCAAGGACTAATGGCATTCCTGATGTTCTTCGGTCTGGCAGGACTCTACACAATGAAGGCCACAGACACATCCACTATTGCAATCGGAGTCGGTGGAGCTGCCGGTTTTGCTTCTATGTGGGGAACTGGAAAACTGTTCCAGTTGTTCATCACTCTGCAATCCGATGGTACTGTTGAGATTTCTGAGGCTGTCGGCGCTAACGGAACCGTCTACCTGAGAATTCCACATGATGGTGCAGGACAGGTCCAAGTCAACTTCGGAGGCAGTCTTCGAACCATGAATGCCAAGTCTCATGACGATGCGGAAATCGGTAATGGAGAATTCATTGAAGTCGTTGACACCATGGGCGATGTACTGATTGTAAAGCGACAGTAATCACGTTACTTACGAATTACTTTCGATAGTGTGCAGGGAAAGCCTTCATGACCTCACCGGCCCTCTTAGGGGCAGAGGCGAAGCATATGGCTGAAACCGGAGCACTACTAACGACGATGATATTTGCAACTGTACTGGTACTAGTGGCGGTGACAATTTTCTTTGCACAGCGCTACAAGAGGTGCCCTCCCGACAAGGTGATGGTTATCTACGGCCGTACAGATAAGGGCCGTCCTTCTAGGACGATTCACGGTGGTGCAGCATTAGTCTGGCCATTGATTCAGGATTACGCCTATCTTCCTCTGACACCGATTACGATCAACATAGACCTCAGGAACGCCCTTTCCCTGCAGAATATCAGAATCAATGTTCCAAGCACTTTCACCATCGGCATCAGCATCGAGGACAATATCATGCAGAACGCAGCTCAGAGGCTGCTTGGACTAAAAATGGAGGACATAGAGCAGATGGCCGAGGAGATTATCCTTGGTCAACTACGTCTGACAGTCGCATCTCTTACTATCGAGCAGATCAACCAAGACAGAGACAACTTCCTCGAGAGAATCAACCACAACGTCGAGAAGGAACTTGAGAAGGTAGGTCTACGTCTAATCAACGTGAACATTGTCGACATTACTGACGACTCGGACTATATCGAGAGCATTGGTAAGAAGGCCGCAGCAACTGCAGTTGAGAACGCACGCGTCGACGTCGCAAACGCCGAGAGAGACGGTGCCATCGGCGCCGCACAGGCTGACAAGACTCGTGAGATCCAGGTCGCTGAGAACATGGCCGAGGCAGCAAAGGGACGCAAGGCGGCTGAGGCCGATCAGCGTGTATACGTCGAGAATCAGGAAGCTCTCGCAGTTTCCGGTGAGAACGTTGCCCAGGCCGAGATTGCTAATGCCAACGCAGACCTGAAGGAGGCAGAGGCTTCTGCAAAGCAGAGAGCAGATGTCGCTACTGCTGAGTCCGAGGCCGCCATCCAGCGTGCCTTTGCCGGCGAGGAGACAGAGCGCCTAAGGGCCAGCGAGATTGTTCGCGAAAACATCCAGAAGCAGCAAATTGAGATTGCTGCCGAAGCAGAGGCTGAACGCCAGCGCCGCGTTGCTCGTGGTGAGGCTGATGCAATCCTTGCAGTGTATGAAGCCGAGGCTAAGGGTATCCAGCAAGTTCTGGATGCTAAGGCCCAAGGTTATCAGAATCTAGTCAACAGTGCTGCTGGCGACCCCAAGGCAGCAGCCACCCTGCTGATGGTAGAGAAGATTGAGAGCATGGTATCGGCACAGGTCGAGGCAATTCGTAACCTCAAGATCGACAAGGTTACGGTCTGGGACGGAGGTAACAACGCCGACGGCTCGTCTGCAACTAGCAACTTCGTCAGCAGCCTAGTCCAGAGCCTGCCACCTATCCACGATGTGGCCAAGATGGCAGGAGTAGACCTGCCTGACTACCTCGGCTCGATGGCCGAGGACACAGAAGAAGCTGGCGAGTAGACTGTCCCTCCGGGACAGTCACCCTCATGAGGCGGACTCGCTTGGCCATGCCATGTCCAGAACTGATGTGGTGATTGTTGGAGGAGCCCGAACTCCGTTCTGCGAGTGGCTAGGTGGGAAGCGCGGAGATGGCGAGTTCGGAGGCAGACTAGCATCTCTATCTACTGAAGAACTCGGCTCTATTGCTATTCAAGGAGCTTTGCAGAAGTCCAACACAGAACCAGACTCAGTCAACCATGTTGTTATGGGGCACGCATTACAGACTTCAGGACAGGCGATTTATGGTGCCCGGCACGCAGGACTCAATGCAGGCATTCCGATGGAAGTACCCATGCTCACGCTAAACCGTCTTTGTGGTAGTGGCGCGCAATCTATTGTTTCTGGCTCGCAGATGATAATGCTTGGTGAGGCAGAGGTCGTAGTTGCTGGCGGTATGGAAAATCTTTCTCAGGCACCGCATGTGCTGAGGGGAGAGAGGACAACACACAAGTTGGGCAGACCTCCTCAAGAGGGATACGTTCTAACCAAGGACATGGAGGATTACTTCTTCACCAATTTGATTGACAATACCTGCGATTCTTTCATGGCCCAGACCAGTGACAGGCTATGTCACAAGGTCGGCGTGACCAGAGAACAAGCAGACGAGTTCGCAGCGCTTAGCCATTCTAGAACCGAACAGAGCATCGACTCAGGACTCTTCGAGTGCGAAATCGTTGAGGTTGAGACTCATGATGGCAAAGTTACCGCAGCCCACGAGGATCACTTTGTACGAAATACTACAGTTGAATCACTCTCCAGCCTGAGGCCGCATTTTGGCCCCAATTCACTCGTTACTGCAGGCAATGCATCTGGAGTAGTTGATGGAGCAGCCGCTGTTGTCCTGAAATCTGCGGAGAGGGCTGCAGCAGATGGTGATGAACCACTAGCTAGAATAGTAGATTGGGGAATAGTAGGGCTAGACCCCTCGATTATGGCTTACGGGCCAGTGCCGAGCAGTAGACTAGCACTGGATCGAGCAGGCCTCAGTATCGAGGATATTGATAGATGGGAGATTAACGAGGCATTTTCCGGCCAAGCAGTAGCTTGCATACAGGAACTAGGCCTAGACATTGACAGGGTCAATGTCAACGGAGGGGCAGTCGGCCTAGGCCACCCTCTTGCTGCAACTGGGACTAGACTGGTCCTAACTTTGGCCCATGAACTCAAGCGAAGTGGCGGTAAGTATGGAGTTGCCACGGCATGTATAGGCGGTGGGCAAGGAATCGCTGTAATCATCGAATCTTGCTGATTCTAAGTCTTAATCTGCCGTAGGAGGAGTTATCCATGATGGATTCGAGCGCCACGCATGGCAGAACACATACCCGGCACAGGGCACGCAAACAGAACTCGTAGTATTGTAAAGACATTCAGTTGGAGATT
>CENY01022477.1_pt1 | contig 11309 bp, 4 predicted proteins | sample 356181 | NCBI WGS metagenome assembly CENY01 (sample SAMEA2619840, study PRJEB7988) | marine metagenome | isolation source: saline water (ENVO:00002010), including
AAATTCCCCAGGCGTTGTTTTCTATCTCTAGCGTAAACTCTCTGTAGTTGTCCCAGTTTGTTTCACCATCGAGCTGATTGTCGAAATAAGTCTTAAATTTGGCGTTACCCGCTTCCTCGACAGTGGCGTCGTCCATCAAGCCCTGCTCATACAAGAACTCTCGGACCTGTATGTACGCCTCATCGAGGCTATTTACATTTCCTTCCAGCCTGTTCCTCTCTATATATGGCGCGGGGTAGCGTTCGCTATGCGGCATGGCTGCAAGGTTGCGGCCTTCAGCATCGACTTCCGTTCTACGGTCTGTATCAAAACTTGCGCCTTCCAGATTCCATCCGATATCACGGCTGCCGGTAATGGCTATCGACATAAAGGATTGACGGGCAGGAGACGGACGTTCACCTTCGCCGGGTATGATGGAGTTTGCATCCTGTACGACCCTGGAGATTGTGAACTTGATAAAGGGATCTTCTTTCGCATCTCTTCTAGCTTGGGCTAGGGCTTCTTCCCTTAATAACTGGTTTAGCTCCTGGGGCAGACGCTCCAGTTGCGCCACCATTACGTCTATCGCCTCGCCGTAGGAAATCATCCTGTTGCCAGAGCCTTCTTCTGCTACCTCCGCTTCCCCTATGTCGTCCAGAAAGGCGTCAGGGTCTTGCAAAGCTCCCGTCGGAATATCTGGCCGCTGACCCACCTGGCTTTCGCTGCGAAACCCACCTTGAGGTGGGGTGCCGCCTCTTAGGAACCGCTCTGGTATAACAAGGCTCGCTAGTTCGTCTGCGCTTCTGAAATCTCGCATTAACCTGATGTAGTTATCTAGCTTCTCCGCACCCTCCGGCATTATCTTTGACGCAAAACGTCTCGACGGACTTTCTGAGTTGTCCAGTGGCGATCTGCGACCGGCTGATAAACCGTCAAAGGTTCTTCTAATCGCCTCATCCAAGAGTGCGTCGTCGTAAGCTGCAAACGCCTCGTCTACTCGGTTTTCGATCATTGCCTCATCAACAAACTCCTCGCTCGTAAATAGAGTTTGGTTGTCTATATCCCGTAGGTTTTCCAGATTTTGATTTTGCGGACCCGATCCCTCCGGGCTCTCCCCCTCTACCGCCTCTACCTCTCTATATCTGGGGCGACCTTTTTCGTTCATGTAGCTGAGAATGTCTTGGCGGGTAAAACGGTCTTTTTCTTGCAAGAATTGCGCTATCTGAGAGAACCGTAATTCGTCAGGCTTTGCTCCGCGAGCCTTCAAAAACGAAAGTATTTGATCACCCCGGACGGCCCCTTCTGGATTCCTTTTTGACGGCTTAAATATCTTGTCGCCCTGGGTATAAATTATTTCCTCTATGCCAGAAAAGAACCCCAGATCGTCCCTGGGCGCCCTAGTCCGGCCTTCACCAGCAAATCGCGCTGCGCTCGCGTCTCTGCTTGCGACTGTGCCGCTCTGGTCAGTAGCAAATCTTTCTCTAGCCTGGCGGCTTGCAAATGCTATGTCAGTGACACCCAGCTCAGACAGCTTTGCAAACCCATTCTTTCTGAGCCAGGCTCGTATTGCACCAATAGCTTCCTGTACGCGCAGCTTGAATGTCTTGGAGCCTTGCTCTCCTACATTGGCTAGCAGCTCGTCAACCAGGATCCTGTTCCTAGCTGCACCGCTGTAGTTGCTTTTTTCTAAGCCGGCGCGGTACGGCTCTATGCGATCATCAAGGCCTAGCTTAGTGACCAGGCGATTGAACCCAGACTTACCGCCCATTGCCACATACATACGGTTGAGGGCTCTCTCTACGCCCTCGTCGGCGTACATTTTCTCGATGCCAACGTGCGTGCTTTCATGCAGGATCGCTCGCTCAGCGTGCGTCTGGTCAACAATGTTCTGTCGCACCAGGTAAACCTTGCCGCCCTTGGTGGCCGCAGTAACACTCTCTAACCCTTGCGCCTGTGCGTCTTGCTGGACTTCTTGCGGTAGCTCGCTAAATCTGTCGACAACAATAATGTTGTTCCTGGCTGCCTGGTTGTCGCCCACTACTCCGTCAATCACTTCTTGCAGCCGGTTATTGTTAATAAACTCCCGGACAGGGAACGGTAAATCAAACGCTTCCGCTAACTCTCGCTCGTTCTGCTCAAATCGCCTGGTGGTTTCTTGCCTGGATCGCTCTACGGCATCCTCTCTGGGGCGCCGCGCCCTCATTCTTTCTATTGATCTGCGAGATCGTGGCTGCAACCTGTCTCCAGATCGCTCCATCGCAGCGTCCATCCTGCGCCGAATTGCGGCCATACGGGCGGTTCTACTTTCCTGGAACAGGCTGCCCTGGCCTCTGTCAGTCTGCAGCGGGTCCGCCGTGCCGGAAATGGTCCCTTCAGTAGGCTCCAGGTCAAACAGCTCTCGCTCTCTGTCGATCTGCGCTATTCGCTCTGCTGCTTCTGTATCTGTGTTTGCCAGCTCTCGCAGCTCTTCTTCGGTGTATGTGTTGAGAATGTCGCGTCTGCGGCCAGACATAAACCGACTGCCGCCTCGCTCTCTCCTTCGCCTTTCGCGGAGTCGATCAAGACCTTGCCTGGTGGTTTCTTGGTTAAACTCAGACGCCGGAGGGGTTTCGCCACGCTTGATAGCACGATCTCGTTTTATGAGAGCTTGTACTGCTCGCCGCTCATGGATCTTATCGTCGACAATCTCGGTGCCACTAATTTCACCCTTGAATACATCGAAAGCACCATCCTCATCGTTGTAGCGTGCAACAGAGGTATTAGGCAAAGACTCAATAACACCAATAATTTCGTTGGTTTGCCTGTCTGTGACTGTGCGAATGAAATTAGGCCGACTCGACCGTGCGTTTTCCGCTAGCCCTGACTTGGCTTCCCCTACAATATATTCGTTGCCAGCCAGGTATTGCAGCTCACTTGCCGGCATCGGTTGATAATCGCGGTTCGACTCAGCCTCAAACCTTTCCTCTTCTGGCGTCAACGGTACAACGCCGTCTGAGTATGTCTCTGACTCCCGCAGCTCAGCCATTAGCTCATCGAGCTGATTGCGCAGGCCTGCTCTCTCCTGGGCTTTTCTTCCAGGCTGCCCAGCTTCAAGATAGGTCAGATCTCTGTTTTCATTCCACTGGAAAAGAGCCTGGCGGATAGCGTCTATCGCTTCATTGACTCCGGCGACTTGCGCGTCATAACTCTCGCCTGCAGGCTTGAAGTACCCTGCTTCCCGCATCAGCTCAGCAATTTCGTCAAACGTCCTGCCATCTCTTTTGAACAAGCCGCTAGGCACTGTACTGCCGCTGACAACAAAGTCCTCACTGCGCGCATCTGCGATATTGATTCCGCCCATCATTTTGATTGCGCTAAACAGGTCTGTGTCCAGGTTGTAGCTGCCGCGAGAAGTCCCTCTGTTAATCGCCCTGATTAATTTATTTATAGCAGCAATATCTGCTTCTATCTCTGCTTCACTTCTAGGCGCTTCTTCCGGCCGGTAATCCTCCGGCACTGGCTCTATCTCTTGCTCGTCTGGTACCCGGCCAGCAGCAATGTCCTCTTCTTGACTGCGGCGTATTGCCTCTTCTTCGCGTGTTTGAACAATGCCACCCACGCCTGGTTGCATTACTTCCCTGATTGGGGTGGGCAGACCTTCCGGCAGCCGGCCCTCTAACGCAAATCCTTCTCCGTCCTCGATGACGTTCCAGTTGTACTCTAGGTTTTGTCGCTTGACTCCTACCAATGCTGCGGCGGCAGACTGCCTGGTGGGGTAGGGCTGCCCATTCTTTTTGCGCAGAGTCAGGGTGCTAGGACGCTCTTCTACATCCTGCTCCAGCAATGGGACGCCTGGGTCAACGCGCTCCGCAAGCTGCTCTCCCAGGACGGTTCTAGCTTCCGCTGCCATAGCGGGATCACGGATCTCTGTCTCTCCAGAGGGTCCAACCACAAAGTCACTTTCCGCGACGTCTTGCGCTGTAGGTTCGTCGGGCTCCTGGCCGTATATGATGTTTTGATTTTCAAGCAGATCGTCCCTGGCCCGTACCGGCGGTAGGTCAGGCTCTTGGGTAGTGCTTCTGGGGCGCCTGGCAACACCTTCCTGGCTAACTTCAAAATCTGCCGGCGCTCCGAGAGCTGGTGTTGTCCTGGTAACTGGTATGCCTGATTGCTCAAGCTGGCTGATAGTTTCGTCGATGCGGGGCAGCAGCTCGCCTTCCAGGACATTTTGATACTCGAATGCCCTTCGCCGGCCGCTTTCAGCAGACAAAATGGGGGTAGACGCTATATCGCGTACTTGGGAAAGAATGGTGGGGATGGGCGCTAAATTGCCCTGGGATTGGTATTCCTGCGCTTCTTGCAGCCTGGTTAGGCCGAACTGCAGGCGCGCAATATCATCCTCAAGCTGCGCGTAATCTTCATTGAACGGCCGACCTTGCTCATCGAGTCTAACGCTGTCGGTTTCTGACAGGGCGCGCTGCTCTCTGCGAGCTGCGATGATTGCTCTGTTAAGGGTGTTGCGGAGGGATCCTATCAAGTCCACTGTGGGAGTGGTGTCTGGCACATTCGGGATCTGTACCTCGACACCGCCCAGGCCACCTATTGAGGATTGCTGCTCTGCCTCCTGGGCAGCTTGCCGCTCTGCAGCCTGGCGACGGCCAGCCTCCTCCATTTCCCGATTGAGCTGGTCCGTGAATGGTGTGCGGGACGCTCCTGCCACCTGATTTGTGCGAGCTGCAGCATTAGCTGCTTGATCTAGGGCGTCACCACCGGCAGCTCTTGCTTCCTCCGCGCCTGCCCTGGCAGCTTGCGATATCGGATCTGACAGCCCGGACAGGTTAAATTCAAAGGTTGGGAAGCGAATGCTTGCCTGGCGCGCCAGCTCCTGTATTTCTTGTCTCTGCACCTCTGCTGAATACGGCGCTATTTGCCCCAGCTCCAGCTCCTGGTTGAGCCTGTCAATCCTGGCCTGCAAGTCGATCTGTATCTGGCTAGGCTCCCTGCCTCCAAACACATCCACCTGTGGGGTGCGCAATGTTCCCGAAACGGCACCACCGGCAGCACCAATACCTCCGCCTGCCACCGCTCCGGCCAGCCCTCTGTCTAGGCTGGTGGCCGCATCCCAAGGAACTGGGGTGCCGAGCGTTTCCCCGGCATATTCAATTTGCTCTTGTAAAAACTCTGTAGTCGCCTCTTTGCCAAGGCCTACACCAGTGCCTTTGATAAAGCCTTTGCCGGCAGTGTCTAATATGCCTTTTGCGCCTATTCGTTCTAGGAGGGCTACTGGCAGCGCCGTTGCTGCGCCTTCCGCAAGCTCTTGCAATCGAATCTGATCTAGGCCTTTGTTTTCCGCCCTCTGCTCGCCAATTTCTTGCGACCTTGATAAAAAATACGCTGGGAATGCTGCTACAGCAGCAATCATATCTGGCAGCGAATGAACGCCAGACTCAAAAACATATCCAGCCAGCTTTTTTACGTTGAGTGGATCGTCCTTGTAATCTTCCCAGGTGAATCTACGCTGGTTTTGAAAATCGAGGTCTTGCTCTATACTTTCGCCGAACCCGCCAAGCAAGCTCGCCGTTTCTTCTGGCTTAGCATATAACTCAAACGATATTCCGTCCGGCTCGAAACGTATATAAGGGTTGATCCCGGTAAGATCATACAGAGCCTCTTCACCAGCCTCTGCCAGTGTCCCTATTCCCTGGACAAGGTTAGAAACGATAGCTGAGCCGCGCTCTCCGAATCCCGCTAGCCCGTTGACAAAAAAATTCCTTTCTTCCTCCTCTTCGTCGTCGTCGAATAGTCCGGGGCTAAAAATGACAGGCGAGCCGAGTGAAGAAGGAGGGGTATACTCATCGTCGAAAAGCCCAGGGTTAAACCGAACAGGGTCAGCCATTTTTACCCGCCTATTTCTTCTCTAAGTCTATCAATCGCTCGATCTAGCCGTTCCTTGGTGTATTTCTGATTGCCGACTGTATACAAACCATCCTCGTCGGGTCCGGCTTGTAGCGCCGTTTCAAGCGCCTCCAGTTGGATCTGCGCAGGGGAATTGCCATCTTGCACTTGTACTGGGGTGCCGGTTGACTGAACGCCATCTACCAACCCACTCGATTCGGTGAAATCGAATTGTTGGACGCCCGTGATGTTACCTTTCTCGTCGCGTATGGGTACGCCGTATCTCGTGTTGCCGTACAAATCGCTGTAAGGAATAAGCTGCGTCTCTTGTATCGTAATCGCTCGATCCAGACGCTTATACGCTTCAGATTCGGGGCCAAAGTTAGGATCATTCCTAAGCCTGTCCAGATCGGCATATCGCCGGCCCCAATCAGATTGAGCAAAGTTTTCCCGTACGTACTTCTCCAGCTCTTTTCGATTGGCAAATTCTAAGTTGGCCATGCTTTTTTGCTGCCCAAAGAGTGCTTCCTGCTGCTTTGTCTGAAACGCCTCAGAGCGATCCATGTCAGCAACCGCATCTTTTCTAGCCCTGGCGTAAACCCTATCCTGGTAGGCTTGCAGCCGCTCCTCGCGCCTTCTATCAATACCCTCACTAAATAGTGCGCCGCCGAATGTCTGCGCTGCCTGGCCCAGGCCGCCAAGCAGGCCGAGAAACCCATAACTGGCCATCGATTATGCTCCCATCATTGGTTGCTGTTGTTCCTGCGGGGCAGCAGCCTGCTGCGGTGCTGCGTCCTCTTCTAGTGCGCCAACAGGCACATCTTCCTCTGGCAGCTCGTCAAAGAATTGGTCTGGCACCTGGTTCGCCTCTTCTGCAAAGCCACGATCGTCAACCTGGGCCATAGCATTTGCCAGGCTTTCTACTTGCTCTGGGGGTAATCCCTGGTCTTGGGCGAACATAATGACCATGTGCTTGAATGCTGCGGATACGTCTGCCGGGCTAGTCTCTACACCAGATGCCTCAGCAATCTCAAACACTTCATTCAATGCCATCATGCCAAGAACGGATAGGTTTTCTTCTTTAATCTCGCCGTCAGTGTCAACGTCACTAGACTCTGCCAGTTTGTAAGCAATCGTAGCCATAATGCGCGGCACGCTTGTTGGCGACTTTGCGACCTGTTCGGATATGCTGTCACCCAGACCCTCCTCATACAGCCGGCTGCCCATAGCCATAATTGCGCTTTCGAGCGCTGGATCGTCTAGCGATGCGTTTTCAGCATTTTGTTTGGCGCCTTGTAATAATCCTGCCATGACTACGCTACTCCCCCTGACTGATTTTGATACTCATACTCTCCAGTTTGCGGGTTATATACCGGCATACCAATATATGTGCCTACATTCTGCTGGTAGGCCAGCAGTGCTGCCGCCTCATCAGCTCTGCGCTGCCTTTCTTGTTTTTCTAATGATTTGCCTTGGGCGTAACCAGAGAGCATTTGGCCGCCGCTCATAACCACCGCTGCTTTTGTAAGATCACCGCTAAGCAATCCCTTTCCTGCCGCCTTGACCCCAGCCGGGTTCCCGCCCATTTGGCCCGTTACCGGGTTCACATAATCAGGGACTCCTGTTGTTATTTTTGAAGCCGCAGTTTGTGCGCCTGCGCCCGTTCCAGCTCCAGCGCCTGCTGTTCCCGCTCCAGCTCCAGGAATTGTGGTTGGCACTTTCGTAGCGGTCACTGTAACTGGTTGCAATGCAGATGACCCTGTAGCTGCACCAGTGCCAGCCGCACCACCAGCTCCAGCTCCTGCCGTGCCGCTAATGGTTGTTGGCACCTTTGTTGCCGTTACTGTAACCGGCTGCAATGCAGATGATCCTGCAGCTCCAGCAGCTCCAGCGGCGCCAGCAGCAGCGCCTGCTCCTGTTGCAGCGCCGGCCCCATAAGCGCCTGTAAATCCGCCTGTTAGAGAGCTACCAGCAGCACCCACCTTTCCAGCCGCGAGCGCTGATCCAGCTCCTGTAACGCCGGCCCAGGCACTGCCTAGACCGGCTTTCGCCCCGGCAATAAACCCTCCGCCTCCTGCGCCCAGGCCTCCTAAGCCGCCCATAAGGGCTGCACCTCCGAAATAAATTAGCGCTGCGGTGGCGATGACCTTGAACAGCTTGGACTTAAATATCTTTTTCTTGACCTTAACAACGGCCTTGACGACGCCCTTGACTACCTTACCGATAGCCTTGCCGACCTTTTTAACGACCTTGCTCATGTTTGACCTCGCACATAGGTGCAATTCATTGATAAACGGGAAAACCCAATTCGTCCCAACAGCTTTAGCAGCCGGGGATCTGTCTCAGGCTCTAGCTCTATAACAGCGACTTTGATGACCGGGCGTGACTTGACCCACTTTGCAAACTGGCGCAGCAGTTTGACACCCTCCCCAGGCACCCTGGTGAAGTACAGCATCATCGAGCATTGTTGGCGCTCATACCAAAACGAGCGTTCAGCCATAGCGCCTACTGCCGCCACAACCTCTCCCTCTATTTCTGACACCCAGACAAAATGCTGATTCCCGGCAATCGCCTCTCGCGCCGTATCAGCCATTGACTCTCGACAAATCCGAACCGGAAGGGGATTTTGATTTACTGACTCTACCGCCAGATCTACAATCGCCGGGATATCGGCAAACGTAGCTTCTCTAATCATTCAGATTATCTGCCGCCGCCGCCTCCGCCTCCGCCGCCTTGGCCGCCTGATGGATCGAATGGAACATACTGTCCGTCAACCAGCATATAGGTTATTCCGGTTGCTGGATCTCGATACAGATTTGACATAAGGCCGCTGCCGCCACCCCCCAGATACACTAGGTTTGCAGGATCGCCAGTGTAGTTGCCGGTTGGCCCAGTATTGCCATCACCGCCACCTGGATCTGTGGGATCGTCATCTACCCCACGGAGCCGATATCCGCCAGTTGGTGCTATATATATCTGCCCAGTAGATGGATTGGTTAGAAGCTCAATCCCCTGGCTAACCTCTGCGCCTTCTTCCGGCGGAATAATCCATGTCGGGTGATGCGCCGCGCCATACTGGCTGCCAAATGGACCAATCCAGTAATTAGCTTCTGGATCAAACGCATCACCAAGCAATGCCTCTGGGTTAGTGTACGCCGTTGCATCAACGCCCTCTGGCAGTTCGTTCTGGCGGTCCTGCTGCATACCCGCCGTTATCTGGCTTACCAGCGCTGGGGTAGAGTTCGCCAGGGACAGCACGTTTCTGATTGCATTCTGTTTCTGCGTAGCGGTTAAATTCGGGTCAGCATATATCTGCGCAATGCTTTCCATTGTCGAGTACATAACCGTAGACGCCGTTTGAGCGTCCACTCGATATCTATCAAACTCGCGCTGCAGCTCATTCTGAGCAGCATTCCATTCCTGCGCATTTGTTTGTGACCATTCCTCAAACGCGATGCGATCATTTGACAGCATCTGTGATAAGGCACGATCCAGGGCTGCCTCGCTAGTTTGTAGAGTTCTATCAAGCGCTCTTTCGCCTGCTTGAAAACTTCTATCCAGCGCACTTTCGCCAGATCTAAACTCCTGGTCATTTTCTTGCAGTCTTTCTTGAAGCTCTCTGTCCAGTGCGTTCTCACTGCCCTGGAAGTCAAACTGCCTTTCTTGCAAATAGTTTCGCAGCTCTCTGTCAGCCTGGTTCTGTTGCGCGGTAAAGAGCTGTTGGTCATCTTGTAGTAAACGCGCAGCCTCCCGCTGGAGGAAATTCTGTATTGCCGTGTTGGCCGCATTAGCATTAAACGCTCCTGCCTGATTCAGAGATTCTGCGTTAAAACGATTAGTTACGTTTTCTTCTGAGACGTTAAACCTGGATATTTCTGTTCCGAGCGCAGCATCCTGCAGTGCTGATCTGCCCTCTATATCAGTGACCTGGCCTGCCGCTTCTGCAAACGTCCTGGCATCTTGCTGGGCGATTGGCAGCGCAGCATCTATCGCTGCTTGTTGAGATGCCTGTGCGGCTATAGAGCTGTTTAGTAGCCCTCTTTGGTTGGCAAACTGCAAGCCAGCGGTCCTAGCCCTTTGAATGATTGGATTGTTAGCCTGCAGTATCTGATCAAGTTGATATGCAACCGTCTCTTCTGGCTGCACTGTCCTGGTAACGTCAGCCACCTCAGTGACTTGTGCTGCATTAGGATCAGAAGCAGTTGCTGCTTCATACGTCTCCGCGTCCATGCTCGCTTGACCTATGCTGGTTTGCGAGCCAGCGGGTGTGTCTGTGGGGGTAGGGGCGGTTGGCACGCCACTATCCGACTGATTCAGCGCCCTGGCCTCCTCAGAGTTGGCGATCATAGCCTCGATTTCTTGCAGCGACGTACCTTCTCGCGCCATCGCCAGCCATCCAGCGACTTCCTGCTCCCCTGCAGCGCGCTCTAGGTACCGCGCATACATTTGGCGCACGGCGCCCATAACATTGCCGCCGTGTTCCGGGGAATGTCTAATGTCGCGCTGTACGTCCTGGATGGACCGTCCGTTGCGCATATCATTGAGCCAATACTCTAGCCCAGCATCCAGGGGGGCTCGCCCCAGAATATCCCGGTATGCTCTGATAATCTGCTGTTTCGCTGCTTCCTCGTTGAAGTTGTCTGGCGTAGTAGTGGTATCGCTGTCATTTGTGACGTTGCCACTGGTTTCAGCCTCTTGTGCATCTGCCCCTGACTGCGCTGCATTCGGGTCCGATGCTGCAGCTTGCTCTGCTGCCTGGGCTGCTGCAAACGCCATTCCTTCCGGGCTGGCCGCTATCGCGGCCTCTACCTCTGCCACAGGCGCGCCATCTGCGAGCAAATCTGCCCAGGCCTGCATATACTCTGGGTTGCCATTTCGTCCCAGATATTGGTTGTAAAGACTATTAACCGTCGACATTCGGGCAGCGTTAGTTGCTCCGCCTGCCGGCGGAATCGGTACGTCCGTGTCGGCAGCAGCTTCTGTAATAGGGGTATCCGCATCTGCGGCATCTGTGACAGTTACACTGTCGCTAGGGGATGTTGTGGCTGCTGCTGTTTGCTGCTGAGCTGCTGCTGCTTGCTGCTGAGCGGCAGCCTCTTGCTGCTGCGCTACTGCTTGTGTTTGCGCTGCGGCGGGGGCGCTAGTAATGCCAGTGACAGTATTAGCGAGGTTATTGAATAATGTCCCGGCCGTTGGCGCACTAGCAGCTTGATCTAATGCGTCAGGCTCCGCGTCAGTAATTGCTGGGCCAGCTTGACTGCGAGAAGCCAACAGACCACCACGGCCAGCCCGTCCTCTAGCCATTGCAGGCCTGATTGGAGCCATACGGCCTTCCATCATGTCTATGACTTCTTGGCTGGGCTGTCCTAAGCTATCAGGGGTGGCGTCTGCGTAGCGCTCCGCCATGCTAGCTCCTGGATCGGGCTGCATCCTGGGCGCGTCTATACCGCCAGAGC
>CENY01171283.1_pt1 | contig 11302 bp, 10 predicted proteins | sample 356181 | NCBI WGS metagenome assembly CENY01 (sample SAMEA2619840, study PRJEB7988) | marine metagenome | isolation source: saline water (ENVO:00002010), including
CGAGGCATGTCGGATCGAGCGCATCCGTTTCACGTGTCCCCGGCGCGCCTCCGCGGACGTCGACCGAGGCAGTCATGGAATTCTCGGGCAGAACAACTGTGACGCCGGTTCGCGCCGCCACGTCTTCCGCGTTGCCAACGCGAAGGCCCGCGACGTCGGTTATAAGATTTAGTGGTCCTGGCTGGTACACGTGCTGTCCACCCGGTTGATAAATGACTTCTAGGCCATTCTAGACTTGGGCGACCAAAAATAGCCGCCTAAACGGGAATAAGGTCGTGCCGCCCGGACCCTGTGGATACGCTCCTTCAATGCAGCGCTCGTAGATCCTCAGAAATTCGGTCCGTTCGGTGTCCTGGAGGGCATTCAGTAGCGGTCGCAGTATCGTTCCTGACGTCCACTCGACAACGGGAGAGTTTCCCTCCAGGGCCTGGTAATACTCGATCTCCCAGACATCGACGGCCACAGCCGATGAACTCAGCAGAGCATGGTATTGGGCAGGGGAAGCGACAGGATCAGGCCTTGTCAGCGGCTCGAGCAATTCCCGCCAGGGCCCCGAATTGACCGCATGCGTGATGCACGTGTGTGATGGCGCCGCGAAATTCTTGGGCATCTGGATCGCCAGCACCCCACCCGCTCGGAGGGTACTCAACAGCCGCGGAATTAACTCATCGTGCCGGTCGAGCCAATGAAGAACCGCATTGGAGACAATGAGATCAGGTGGTTCGTCAGGCGCCCAGCTCTCCACATCTGCTTCAATCCATTCAACGCCCGAAATCTGCTCGCGCGCCTTCGCCAGCATCTCCGGTGAACCGTCCACACCGACAATTCGCGCGTCAGGCCACCGCTCGCGCAGCACTGCAGAAACCATCCCTGTACCACAACCAAGATCGATGATGTGTTTCGGGGACTCGATCGACACGCGCGACAAAAGATCAATGGCCGGCCGCAGGCGTAGATCACCGAACTTCAAATACTGCGTGGGATTCCAGCTCAGACGCTCAACCCCCGGAGGCCGCTTGTCCGGCAGGCCTTCGTGAGCCCTCAGTGCCGTAGGGGTCCTCGTTCCGGTAACAATTGATGATTCCGAGCGTCCGATAACAATACACATTCTCTTCCGGTGGCGGCGGACCCTCCGCCTTGCACAAGGGCTCTGCTCGCAGAACCCGCGAGATCGCGCAATCACTTTTCGTCGCCCCTGACATCGCATTGTCCAGGGCCGCCACTATGGCCGCCCCGCATCCCGTCAGCGTCAAGAGCGCACCCACCACCAACGCCCCTCGAAGGGCGGCAGCCGTGGCCCCTCCCTGCCAGGTCTCAAATGGTGACATGATCCTCTCGCGAAGGCATGGGACTCGGCGAATTGTTTGCCCGACTAGGATTCTACAAGATCCACACGAAAGCGCGTTCCCTCCGAACCAGTTTCCATCAGTCTAGCATCTCCACCATGGGCCCGTGCGATATCGCGTGCGATGACCAATCCGAGACCGGTGCTTCCCTTGCATTCCGATTTAACGAATGTCTGAAAAAGATTGTCCCGCAAACCGGGCCCATTATCTATCATATCCACCGAAATCATCTCATTCACGCGAATTGCAGTGATTCTGACGTCACCCTTCGCGTCGTTCTCTCGGGCCTGAATAGCTTGAACGGCGTTGCGTCCGATATTCAGGAGCGCGCGGAAAACCTGCTCGCGATCCGCCGACAATACGAAGGGGTCGCCGACCTCGTTTGACCAGGTGACGGGGCCGTCGTCAGGCAGTCCCATCGAGAGGCCGACGTCCTCCACCAGGTCGCGAAGATCGAACTCACGACGATGGATTTTGCCGTCAGCGTGACCGACGAAACTGAGAGTGTTGCTGCAGAGGTCGACAGCCCGATCGATGGCGCGAACCAATGTTGGCGTCATGCGCCGAACGTCAGGATCCGTGCTGTTGGCAGTCCGATCCGATATGAGCTGCGCCGTCGCCAGAATATTCCGTAGATCGTGGCTGATCTTGCTGACGGCGGTCCCCAGTGTGGCCAATCGATCCTTCTGTTGGAGCGAGGCGCGAAGATCGACTTGCATGAGAGCCAGCTCCCTCTGGGCAAGGCCAATTTCGTCTCCCCGCGCCGAAGGCACGATCGTGCTATTGGGATCCTCCGGATGTTAGTGAAATTCCACCATGCTCCGGGTAATTCGCCGCATGGGCCGGACCATAAGCCACTGCAGCGCGACGTAAACGAGTCCCGCCGTAATCAACGATATGACGACCGACAGACTCATGATGCGCCAAGAGTAGTCATACATCGCGGCGACGAGTGGCGCCTCGTCCAGAACGACTTCGATGACCAGGTCCGGGTTCTGCCGCGATCGGCCCACCACGTGGATCGTGCGATCGGGGCGCGGCCGAAGTGTGTCAAACGCGTCCCGAATAAGGTTATGGGGCATGGCGTCGCTGATGTAGTACATCGCGTCCACGTCCTTCGGCATATCGTCGGCAAGAACCAGTCGTCGTATGGTAAGTCCTTTTATGATTACGGTTCGCGCCTGGGCGTGAGCCAGCAACTCCATCGCCAGATCTTCACTGACCAATCTGTCCGGGGTTGCCTCGAGGGCCAGCGATGCAAGTTCCGCAGCCGCCAGACGCTCCTCCAGATACACGGCCCGGAATCTCGAGATCGACGGGACGAAGATCAGGATCTCGGCAAGCATCACAAAGGCAATCGTGAGCAACAACAGCCGTGCAGACAGGCTGCTCACCATCGGTGGCTGGGTCAGCGGTGTATCCGTCATGTCTTCAACGTTCCGCCGGATCAATCCGGTCGAGTAATCCCATACCCGAATTCAAAGCTCGGCCGGCGGCGATCATGTAGGACCAATCGGCACCACCGCAACCTTTTGCATGTTGTTCAAAGAGGTCTACCAAATGTGGAAACGGCGGAAGATTGCTCTTCCGCCGTCCGTTAACCAAATCAATCCAGCGTGCGAAACGCTGCCAGTTGGTGAAGCTGTTTATTTCTTCTTGGCTGCGCAGGGATTGCAAGCCTTCGCTGCGCCACATGCCGCAACGGTGGCGGGCGCCAGTGCGGTCGATACCATCACGGCAATCGCTGCCGCCGAAACAAGTTCCTTGAAAATAGGTAACGTACCTCCCGATTACGGTCAGAGTCGAAAAATGTCGCCCGGAGTTGATCCCAGACTCTCCGGCCCGCTTCAGCCGCCGCCCGTCGCCACATCGTTGGTGGCGCGATGCTGATGACAATGACTGCAGTCGCCGGGAGTGTCGAATCACTTGCAATCACGCAAACGTGACCGTCCAGTCGGGACTTGCCGTCAAGGCAATCGGGGTTTCAGTTCAGGTCGTAAATCGCATCAGAAACCGCACCAGCCGACGCGTTTTCTTGCCGAACAGGGACGGGACGTAGTAGCTCCCGGCTGCTCGTTTGCTGATCTCCGATAAGGTCGGATAGGTAACCACCATTCCTGCGAGAGCACCGATTTTGAGCTGCTTTGATATCGCGAGCACCCAAGGCTGGATCAGGTCACCCGCACCCGGAGCCACAATGCCTGCACCCAGCACCCGGCCGCGTTTTGTGGTGATGGCCTTGACGAGGCCATCGCAGTGTCTCTCGGTGTGTGCCCTGTCGTTCTCGGATAAAGGCCAGCGCAACACACGTATTTCACCATGACGCTCTCGAGCCTCTTCCTCACTCAGACCGACCTGGGCCAGCTCCGGATCCGTATACGTCGTCCTTGGTATGGCAGCGTAGTCGACCTTCGCCGGCAGCCGGAACAGTGCGTTTCTGATGACAATTCCGGCGTGGTAGTTGGCAACATGGGTGAACTGGAGTCCGCCGGCAACGTCACCAATGGCGTAGACCCGGCGATTCGTGGTCCGCAACGAGCGATCGACTTCGATTCCCTGGCGCGAATACCGGATACCGGCCTCATCCAGTCCGAGCTCCGAAATATTGGGGATTCGGCCGGCCGCGACGATGAGGTGTGTTCCTCTCACTTCCTGGCTGTGCCCATCGCGCTCGATCTCGACCACAATCTCGCCGCTGTGGTTGCGAACGCCAACCACTTTGCTCAACGCGTGGATAGCGGCGCCTGATCGACGCAGCGATGCCGTTACGACACCCACCAGCTCCGGATCCTCCTTGGCGAGCGGTTCGAGCATTTCCACAACGCTGACTTCAGAGCCCAGGTTGCGGAATGCCTGGGCGAGCTCCAGACCGATCGGTCCACCTCCGATGACGATCAGGTGATCAGGCTTCTCGCGATTATCGAACACGGTGTCGTTCGTCCAGAATGGGGTTTCCTGGAGACCGGGTATCGGCGGAACTGCTGGAGCGGAGCCCGTGGCGATGACGAACCGCTTCGCCGTGATTCGGGTCCCTCCGGCATCAACTTCCTGCGGCGACACGAATTTTGCGGACGCCTGGTGGACGTCCACGCCGAGGGCGGTGAACCTTTCGACGGAGTCCAGAGGCGCTATGGACGCAATGACGTCGTGAACATGATCGTGCACCTGTGAAAAGTTCACGGCAGGCTCCTGGGCCTCGATGCCAAACTGTCCGGCCCTTCGTATGGTCGCTGCCACTTTGCCCGCCGATATCAGTGACTTTGAAGGAACGCATCCGTAGTTCAGACAGTCTCCGCCCATCTTCCCTTTCTCGATGAGAATGGTTTTGGCACCCATCTGACTTGCCGCCGCGGCGACGGAGAGGCCGCCGGATCCGCCGCCGATCACGCAGATATCAGTGTTGAGTGGCTGTGCCATCTTTGCTCCTCGAGTGACTCGATGCGTTATTCTTGCGCACTATGAACGGGCCCGTGCGTCGGCTAAAGCTACGGAACCGCCGTGCTGTCCGCCAGACCCTAATGGCAGGTGCGGATCGTGTGTCGGCCTGCGACGGTCAAAGAGATACGCTTGTACCGGCCGCAGGCACCCAAAATTCTTGTGATCAACCACTCGGGGTCAGCAAAATTGAGATTGCCGCACCTAAATGGTTGTCACCCCCAATTGACTTGGACAGGACGAAACCGTATACAGCGCCGACGTTCTGGACCGCCCCGAAAAGGCGTCAACCCACGGAGCTAGTCGAGTGAAGCGCACCTTTCAGCCGAGCAATCTTGTGCGTAAGCGGCGTCATGGATTCCGCAAGCGCATGTCATCGGTCGGCGGCCGCGCCGTTCTTGCACGTCGGCGCGCCAGGCGACGTAAGCGCCTGTCCGCTTAAGAACGATGACAGCCGGCGTCACGCGGCTGAAACACCGGGCGGATTTCCTTAGAATTGCGGCAAGCGGGCGCAAGAAGGTGACGCCCGGATTCGTGTTGCAGGCCAACCAAACGCCAGGTGATGTTATCGCGCATCAGGAAAGTGCAGCCATGCGTGTCGGATATACCGTGACCCGGAAGATAGGAAAGGCCGTGGTTCGCAATAGGGCCAAGCGGCGTCTTCGGGCCGCCGCACTGGACGCGCTTGGTACGCACGGCCAGCTTGGGTTCGATTATGTACTTATCGGACGCCGTTCGACGTCGCAGCGCCCGTACGCCAAACTTGTCTCTGAATTGCGGGCCGCACTGGCTGACATTCACGCATCCAGTAGAGCGTCTCAAGGCGCTCAGTAGGGGACGGATATGCGTGACGAACCCTTTAACCCTGTGCTGATGATCTTGACCGGACTGGTCCGCGCATACCGTTGGGGAATCTCGCCATTTCTCACTCCAAGTTGCCGGTTCGCGCCTACCTGCTCGGAGTACGCTCTCGATGCCTTGCACCGATTCGGTGCATTCCGTGGGACCTATCTGACTGTTCGGCGGGTATTACGCTGTCATCCCTGGGGTGGTTCCGGATACGATCCCGTACCGGACGGCGGTGCCCCAGGCCCATCGTCAATCAACAAAGAGCACCGGGCCTAAATGTCGGATCAAAAGAACCTTATTCTGGCAGTGGTCCTGTCTGTCGTCATTTTGATGATGTGGGATTTCATGTACCGGCGTCCGCCGGTCGACGATCTCGTGCCGCCGCCGCAGACAGCGACAGACCAGGCTGTTCAGGATTCGCAGTCCACGGCCCCGCAAGCGCCCGCCGGTTCCGTCAGTGGCACAGCGCCAACGACACCAGGCCAAAACGCAACGGCGCCCATTACCCCCGAAGCGGCATTGGCCCAGGACGATTCTCCCCGCCTCAGGATCGAAGCCGAACGCATCCATGGTTCGTTGAGATTGAGGGGCGCCCGGTTCGACGACCTGATTCTCGACGATTATCGAAGTTCACTCGAGGAGGACAGCGAGAACATCGTCCTGCTTTCCGCTGCGGGTTCGCCATTCTCCTATTACGCGGAGTTCGGCTGGGCCGTCGGCGCTGGCACAAGCATGCCGGTTCCGGATTCAGCAACGCTGTGGCAAGCCAACGGAGACGTGCTCGTACCAGGAGCCCCCATTACGCTCGAGTGGGACAACGGCCAGGGACTTCTCTTTCAGCGGACCATTTCCGTGGACGAGAACTATCTGCTCTCCGTCACACAGCGCGTGTCCAATACCAGAACCTCCCCGGTGACCCTGCACCCGTATGGTCTTATCTCCCGATCGAATCCACCGGACACTCTCGGCTTTTTCATCCTCCATGAAGGGCCGATCGGGGTGCTGAATGATGAACTGAAGGAAATCGACTACGACGATCTTCAGGATGATGGTCGGCAGACGATTCAGAGTACGGGTGGCTGGCTTGGGGTTACGGACAAGTACTGGCTCACGGCCATGATTCCTGACCAGTCAGAGGCTATCGAGACGAGTTTCAATCATATCGCGGCGGATGAAGGGGATCGATATCAGGTGGATTTCCTCGGCGGGGCCCGCGTCATTCCGGCTGGCGGAGCTGTGGCTGTCACGAACCAGATGTTTGCCGGGGCGAAGGAAGTTCATCTCCTCGATCGGTACACCGAATCACATAACATCCCGCGGTTTGATCTCGCGGTGGATTTTGGCTGGTTCTACTTCCTGACGAAGCCGATCTTCTTCATCATCGACTACCTCAACCGAGGACTGGAAAACTTTGGATTGGCCATCCTGGTTTTCACGGTTTTGATCCGAATCCTGTTTTATCCGCTCGCCAGCAAATCCTTCCGTGCCATGCATGCCATGCGCCGGCTGCAGCCCGAAATGACGAAGATGCGCGAACAGTTCGCGGATGACCGACAAAAACTTCATCAATCGATGATGGAGCTCTACAAGCGCGAAAAAGTGAATCCCATGGCCGGGTGTCTCCCGATTGCCCTGCAAATCCCCGTATTCTTCGCGCTCTATAAGGTGCTTTTCGTGACGATCGAGATGCGTCACGCGCCCTTCTACGGCTGGATTCAGGACCTGTCCGCGGCTGACCCGACCACCATCTTCAATCTGTTCGGACTGATTCCATGGGATCCGCCTCTTTTCCTTCAGATCGGAATCTGGCCGCTGCTGATGGGTATTTCGATGTTCATGCAGCAGAAGATCAATCCACAGCCGGTTGATCCGATGCAGGCCAAGATCTTCCTGGCGTTGCCCATCGTGTTTACCTTCGTGCTGGCACAGTTCCCCGCCGGTCTCGTGATCTACTGGACATGGAACAACGTCCTGTCGATGGCGCAGCAATGGATGATTTACAAGCGCGCCGGCATCACGAAGCAATCGATTCAACCGGCGAAACCTACGTAACGACATGACGTCGGCGGTTGACGTTCCGCCCGAGGATGCCTGGCGCGAGGCGGAAGCGCTGGAGCATGGTCGTCTGTTGTTCGCCGGACCCTGCGAATTCATCGCGGGAGTGGCCGATTTGCGACAGTTGCCCGAAACCGGTCTGCCCGAAGTCGCTTTTGCCGGCCGGTCGAATGTCGGAAAATCTAGCCTCATCAATGCCCTGACGAACCGCAAGACTCTCGCGCGAACCTCTTCAGCGCCCGGAAGAACACGGCAGATCAACTTCTTTCTCCTTGGCGAGCGTCTGATGCTCGTGGATCTCCCCGGATATGGATATGCCAAGGCCTCAAAAAGCGAAGCCCGCGCTTGGAACGAGCTGGTCAATGCGTATCTCAGCGGCAGACCCACATTGATGCGGACGATCCTGTTGATCGACTCGCGTCATGGTTTGAAGCCGGCCGACGAGCCGATCATGGACCTGCTGGATACCGCAGCGGTTTCCTATCAGGCCGTCTTGACAAAATCGGATAAGCTGAAGCCCAATTCATGCCCGACCGTACGGGCAGCCACACTCGCGACCTTGGAGACGCATGCCGCCGCTCATCCCAGCCTCCTCTTCACCAGCGCCGCTCGCGGTGACGGCATCCCCGAGTTGCGTGCCGCTATCGCGACGCTGGTGGACCAGCCATGATTGCTCTATAACCCGCGGCCCATGAGCTCAAAGCGTCAAGACAGCCCGTCATATGATCTGGAAACCGCTCGGACACTGACCGAAGCGCTTCCATACATGCATCGGTTTTCCGGTCAGACCTTCGTTATCAAATACGGAGGCGCTGCAATGGGTGACGACGCCCTGCAGGGCGCTTTCGCATCGGACATCGTCCTTCTCAAGCAGGTGGGCATCAATCCAGTCGTGGTTCATGGTGGCGGGCCCCAGATCGGCGCCATGCTCGATCGGCTCAAGATCAAGAGCTCCTTCGTCGATGGGTTGCGGGTGACCGACAGTGCGACCGTCGAGATCGTGGAGATGGTCCTTTCGGGTGCGATCAACAAACAGATCGTGGCGGCGATCAACGATGCCGGCGGGACGGCCGTCGGATTGTCCGGAAAGGACGGCCGTCTGATTACGGCCAAGCGCCTCAAACGCCGTTCGCGAGACCCGGACTCCAATATCGAACGCGTACTCGATCTTGGATTCGTCGGTGAACCGACGAAGATCAACGGTACGGTTCTCGAGTCTCTCGCGGAGAGTTCGGTGATTCCCGTGATCGCGCCCATCGCTTCGGGGCGCAGGGGAGAGACATACAACATCAACGCAGATACTGCCGCCGGCGCCATTGCGGGTGCCTTGGGGGCGAGCAAACTGATCATGCTTACCGACGTTCCCGGTGTTCTCGACAAGAAGGGCGAACTGATCAGTGAGTTGACGCCGACGCAGGCGCGACGCCTCGTGTCGGGAAAGACTGTTTCGGGCGGCATGATCCCAAAGGTGGAAACCTGCCTGTCCGCGCTCAAATCAGGCTGCGGTGCCGCTCACATTCTCGACGGTCGGGTGCCGCACACCTTGCTGCTCGAAATATTCACCGAGCAAGGCATCGGAACCAAAATTGACAAGAAGTAGATTGCGTTAATCGTCAAAGAAGTCGAGATACCAACCCATCTCGTCTTCGGTCATCGGATAGCCGATGCCATCGCGTGCCAGCAGCAGATTCTTTTGTGAGACGGCGCAAATCTGACGCTGCAACTTTACTACCGTGCGCATGCACAATCCCGCTTTCCAGTTGAGTGCGGTAATGCTCTTGCCGTTACCCGATGCCATGATTCGTTTGACGACATCCAAGGGCATCATTGTCTGCAAGGCCAACGCATGCGTGACCATTTCGCGGTCCTCGGCCGCGATGGCCTTGGCCAATCCCTTGTCGTTGATCATGTCCTTTTCGTGAAGCTTCTTGGCGCGTTCCAGGGCCTCGTTGGTCTCCTTGTTGCGCTCGTCATCCTCCATACGATCCTTGTCCTTGTCCGTAATCTCCTTGGCCGTCTCCTCGTCAAGGTCGTGGCGTTCTTGCAGAATATGCAGCACGGACGATGCAACGAATCCGGCTATCCGACGGAGTGCGCGTTTTGACAATCCCGAGCGGCAAGCCAGTGGTTCGTGCATGGGCTCGCCGGGTTCTCCGATCTCTTCAGCTTTCTCGATGACCTGATCCAGTGTTTCTTCACGGATCTGCGCATTCTTGTTTGCCAGCAGCGCCGCGACCGCCGGGATATCGTTGGCGCGAACAATGGCATCGGAGATCGACACATCGACTCTTGCGCGGCGGGCAACGGCGCTCAGACCACCTTCGGCGGGCCCTGGAGTACGCTGGGGCCCGAAAATCCGCCCAGGATTGACATCGAGGATATGCTCAACAGGTCAGGAATGCCGTCGTCACCCTTTGATCCCCTGAGGAAATCGAATGTCGTTCGCACCAATGGCAATGTGGACTTAGCCATGATCGGGCAAATCTTGTCGCGGTCGGTCTCGACTTTACAGTAACTTTTTTCTCATTTCGCAACCGTTGACGCGGGACTCACACGCGACACGGAGATGATCCGGTGGCCTGCCGATGTTGGGTGGCGGATATTCCCGCACCCGGCTTGCCGAACAGGTATCCCTGTCCGTAGTGGACATCGGCTTCACGCAGAAATTCGGCTTCTTCCTCTTCCTCGATCATCTCGGCAACCGTCTGCACCTCGATATCGCGACAGAGCGTCGCCATGGAGCGAAGGAATGCTTTGCCGTTCTTTGTGGTCAGCGCCTCACGGACATAGACACCATCGATCTTGACGTAGTCGACTTCCAGAGCACGCAGATACTGATAGGCGGCAGCTCCGGCCCCAAAATCGTCGAGGCAGACATGGTGACCCAGATTGCGCAGGCTCTGCAGGATGTTGTTGGTGGATTCCAAGTCCGTGATCTTCGCCGACTCCGTGACCTCGAACAGCAAATCCTCTCGGATGGCCCGACAGGTCTTCAACAGCTTGTGCAGTTCGTCAACGACCTGCGGGCTTTCGAGGGAACGACCCGAAAGGTTCACGGCGATACTGATGATGTCACCGCGTTCGCGCGCCTTGGTGATTTTCTGAATCACCTTGTTGACCACCGCGATATCGAACTCACCAATGATGCCCACCTCCTCAGCAAACGTGATGAATTGGTAGGGTGACGACTCCGGACCCCCCGCTCTCAGTCGTGACAACGCTTCGTAGTGGTGCACGAAGCGCGTGGACAGCTCGACGATCGGCTGAAACATGATGTCGAAGGCGCCTAGTCGGATGGTCTCCTTGAACGCGCGAATTTTTCCTTTCGTCTCGTTCATCATCAGCTTGTAGCCCTCGCTAAGCTCGGTGACCGTGAAGTCGCCGCGCGATTCCGAGAACTTGTTGACGGTATACAGAAGCGCCTTGGCGTCATCCGCCTCGGAGAGACCGGCAGATTCCAGATCGACAGTGGCGACGCCGACGCTTACACCTGCGCCATCGGGGTCTGCTTCCTTGGCGCGTTCCGCGATCGTTGCTTCCAGTGCCTCGATGTTGACGTCGGCATCGTGGACCAGACCAAACTTATCTCCGTTCAGATGGCCGGCCGAAGATCCGTT
>CENY01354463.1_pt1 | contig 11301 bp, 12 predicted proteins | sample 356181 | NCBI WGS metagenome assembly CENY01 (sample SAMEA2619840, study PRJEB7988) | marine metagenome | isolation source: saline water (ENVO:00002010), including
CGGCCCCGGTAGTTCGGGATCAAAAGGGAGCGTTCAAAGAACTATTCAAAGATTTGATTGCGAGGGGGTATACACGGACAGAAGTGGATGGGGAAGAATATGATTTGGCTGTAGAGATCCCGGAATTGGAAGAAACATATGATCATTCGGTTGATATAATAGTAGATAGAATAGAAGTGTCTGAAAATGCGCGTTCAAGGATTACGGATTCTGTTGAGACGGCATTGACAGAAGCAAAAGGCGTAATAAAAATTATTGTTCCAGATCCTTCTTCAGATATAAAGCTAGGTGCCCAATTTAGGAGAACTGGAGATCTTTCGGGTAAAACAGATTCGAGATTGATCGTAGAATTTTCCGAAGAATTTGCTTGCAGCAATTGTAAAATAGATTTGCCAGAAATAGAAACCAGATCTTTTTCATTTAACAGTCCACATGGTGCATGTCCGAAATGTGAAGGCCTCGGGCATATGAAAGAAGTAGTTCAAGATTTGGTGATAAGAAATAAGAATGCCCCTCTAAAAGAAGCGATTGGTCCATGGAATTATAAAGCACCAGTTTACAAGGGTTGGATAGACTCGTTGTCGGACCATTTTGGAGTGTCGGTGGATACCCCATTTGGAGAATTGGACCCGGAGGTTCAAAATGCGTTTATGTGGGGTACGAAAGAGAAAGTGCAATTGAGGAGGTGGACCAGGAGGGGAATGAGATGGAGAGAAGGCCCATTCGAAGGAATAATTCCGAGTTTAGAAAGAAGATATGTTCAGACAGATTCTCAATCGACTAGAGAGCATATTGAGAAATATATGGCCATAACTACTTGTGCTTCGTGTGAAGGTACCAGGTTAAAACCGGAAAGCAGATCGGTTAAAATTGCAGGAAATAGCATAACAAGAATCAATCAAATGAGCATAGGAGATGCTCTGCTTTATTTTACAAATTTAGATCAAGAATTAAATGACAGGGAGAAACAGATCGCAGAGCAGGTTATAAAGGAAATTCATTCTAGGTTGAGATTTATGTGCGAGGTGGGATTGGAATATCTGACTTTGGACCGGGAGGCACGAACTCTTTCAGGGGGAGAAAGTCAAAGGATAAGGCTTGCAACACAAATTGGATCTGGATTGGTGGGAGTATTATATGTGTTAGACGAACCATCTATTGGACTCCATCAGAGGGATAATGATCGATTGTTAAATACCCTCGAGGGATTGCGAGATATGGGAAATACACTGATTGTTGTGGAACATGACGAAGAAACCATGTTTCGGGCAGACTATATTGCAGACATAGGTCCGGGTGCCGGGAGGAATGGTGGGGAATTGGTGGCACAGGGGACGGTGGAGCAAATTATGAAATGCAAAGATTCCCTAACTGGGAAATATCTTTCAGGGAAGATGGAAATACCAATACCAGAAAAAAGGAGATCCCCAAAAGAAAATATAGAGATCAAAAATGCATTTCAACATAATCTAAAAAATATTGATGTTTCCATACCTATGGGTATTTTAACGGTTATTACAGGTGTCTCTGGATCCGGAAAATCTACTTTAATTCACGAAGTATTATACAAAGGTTTAGCTCAGAAAATTCATAAAAATAGATCGATTGTTCCGGGTGGCCATGGAAGTATAGAAGGATATGATCAAATTCAAAGTGTAAGATTAATTGATCAAAATCCAATAGGTAGAACTCCTAGATCGAATCCTGCAACATATACAGGAGTATTCACACATATCCGAGAATTATTTTCGAAAACTAAAGTTGCCCTTCAACGTGGATATAAACCGGGTAGATTTTCATTTAATGTCAAAGGAGGGAGATGTGAGATTTGTAATGGTCAAGGTGATGTGAGGATAGAGATGAACTTTTTATCAGATGTCTATGTCGTGTGCGAAGAATGCAAAGGGTCAAGATATAATGATGAGACTTTGGAGGTCAGATATAAGGGGAAAAATATTGCAGATGTTCTTGATATGTCGATAGAGGAAGCAAGAGAATTTTTTGAGAATAATAAGAAAATTCTTCGAAGTCTAGATTTGCTATATGATGTGGGATTAGGATATATGAAACTTGGGCAATCGTCTACGACATTATCAGGGGGGGAGGCCCAGCGAGTAAAGTTGTCTCAAGAGTTGGGGAAAAGAGAAAAGGGGAATACATTATACTTATTGGATGAGCCAACTACAGGGCTTCACCCTGAAGATGAAGCTAAATTGATTGAGGTATTGCACCGATTGGTAGATAGAGGAAATACAGTAGTGGTTATTGAGCATGAGCTTGATTTGATAAAAAATGCAGACCATATAATTGACTTAGGTCCAGAGGGAGGAGAGAAGGGTGGAGAGATAGTGGCCGAAGGAACACCGGAACAGATAATTGGGAATGGGAAATCATACACTGCACAGTATCTAAAAGGGAAACTCAAGTAGTGGAATACAAATATAGATAGTAGAATGTATGATTTTGTAGTTGTAGGTGCAGGTCCTTCTGGGTCTCACTTTGCACATAAAAGTGCAGAGTTGGGGAACAAAATCGTCGTGTTTGAAGGAGGAGAAGTGGGAGCTCCCTTATCATGTTCGGGGCATGTGAGTTTGGATTTATGGAGATATATATCTGAGAAAAATAAATCCAAGTTAATTCAAAATGAAATTTTTGGTGCGAGATTTCATGTGAATGGATCAAATGGAAAGGCCCATACATTTTATAAAAATGAACCCATTTCCAACGTAATTGATAGAGTTGGGTTGGATCGTTGTCTGGCAAAAATGGCGATTGATTCCGGTGCAGAAATAGAGGAAAGAAGCACAGTGATCGGTGTCAAAGAACTAAAAGAGAGAGTGGTTGTCAAGGTTAGAGGACCGGATGGAAAACGGGAAGTGAATACCAAGATGGTGGTAGGGTGTGATGGGCCAAATTCTAGAGTTAGACGTTCGCTAGGAATAAGAGAACCAGATGAATTACTGCATGGAATTCTTGGATTTGAATCTACAGTGGACTTTGGGAACTTTGTTGATGTTTATTTAAATGTTCCACGATTCTTCTCGTGGCGGATACCAAGAGGAAATGCGGGTGTAGAATATGGAATTGCAGGAAGTCCCGACATAGATATAATAGGAGAATTTGAGAAATTAATTGACTCTCAAGGAGTTCAAGTGGAGAATAGATGTTCAGGAATGATACCAATTGGCCCCCCTAGAAGTGTCAGTACTAAGAGGGGATTTTTGATAGGAGATGCGGCGAGCCAAACAAAACCATTCACAGGAGGGGGAATAGTCTATGGCCTGATAGCATCAAACTGTGCAGCAAGTATAGTTAATCCAAACAAAATAGATACGATTGACATGTATGAACAGAATTGGAGAAGAGGAATAGGCAGAGAAATAGAGATGGGAAAATGGATCAGAAAGGGGTATTCACTTCCACGAGTGGTGCAGAAAATTGGATTACAAGTTTTCTCTGGGGAAATCGGAGTCCACATGGATCGCCCTACGTCTTTGTTTTCAAGGAAACAATTAGAAGCCATGAAAGAGAACCTAAAATTAAAATGATAAAAGGTAGGCTTTTTGGTAAAGGAAAGTGTCTGGTAAATTAATGGGAGTTCTATGTATCTTTGGTCACTCGTATGGCGATGTTCAGAGATCAGAAGAAAGAAATGAACAAGGGAGAGAGGTTGTTACTGTCATTCAAGAGTATAGAATGTGTTCTAGGTGTGGTAAAACTCGGATTTTAAGTGAGCATAAAGAAGTTGGGGTGGAGCCAGTAGTAGAAGGGATAGAAGAGCAAAAAATTGAAAATGATGAAATGGATTCGGAGAGGAATTTAGAAGAAGAAGTTGGGGAAAGTTTAGAAGGAAATGAAAAGGGGAGTGGGGTGGAATTTGTTGAAGAAGAGGTAGAAGAATGGCCAGAAGTGGCTGGCGAGGATGAAGGGTTTAATGCCGGGCTTCCAGATGCATCTATGGAGAATATTGAATTTGGAGGGGGATTGATTCCTAAATCTTTGAGAGAAGATGAAATAGAAGAAGAAATAGTAGTAGAATTTCCAAATCAAGAAGATATGGAGTTGAAAGTGGGAGAAGGGGAAAGTCAAGGTCCTGTAGGGAAAATAAGAGGGAGAAGGAAAGACACTCAAACAGTGTATGTATGTGAGCAATGTGAATATCAGACCCCAGTATATGAATCGTCCTTGCGGAAAGGGGATATTTGCCCCATGTGTAGGAAAGGATATATTGACGAAAAATTAGTTGAAAGAAGATTCAACAAAGATAGGAGATAAAAAAATATAAAATGAAAGAATATGAAATTAAAAGAGGGTCTACGTTAGAAGAGAGAATAGTGGATCTAAAAGGAGCAGTGGAAGAATATTTTGGACCAATAACAGGTGCAGAAATTCAAGAGGGTCAAGAATTATATGTTGTGGAAAATCCAGTAAACCCTATATTTAAAAAAGTGAGCATTGGCGCGGGGAAATATCCGGGGAAGAAAGATACCCTCATTGTAGATTTTGAAGAGCTTCCGATACCAGAAATAATTGCAAATGGAGATATAGAACTAGCTGCAGATGCCGTTTCAGTGAAAAATGAATTTTTACTTAAAGCCACTGGGAAAGATTCCAAAGCGCGGCGCAAAGCTATGAAGAAAGATGTTGAATAAAAAATATTTTTGTGGAAAAATTATTTCTGTCCGATCTTTTCGCGGCTGATCACGACCCCAGCAGGGGCAGCGATTATTTGATCGTCCCCGCTTAGAACAATATCCCCACCGACTTCTTGTGCTACCTGATTTAACTCAGTAGTAATACGATTCATTAGTGAATCTTTAGTTCTTAATCGAGTTATATTGGAAATTACTAGGTCGCCGTCATAGATTTTGTCTTTAACCGCAATGACATCCTCTATGTTTGAAATTTCAGCAATGTGAACTTGAAATGTTCCTGCCGCTGTTTTCTCGATATCGTCGCTATCTAGAGCTATGTAATCTTCGATGGTATGTTTACCACCACCAAGAAGTTTGTCCACAAATCCCATAGGTAGATAAAGCGCAGGAGAGGGCATAGTTCTTACGGCCGGATTTTTATGTTAAATTTGTTTGAATGGGTAAGATTTTAAGGATTAAATATGCGGGTAATAGGAATGAATTGTAATGCTTTTACATCTGAAAAAGAAAAGTTCGGATATGGCAAGATTTGTTATACATGAGGAAAAAGGACCTTTTAAAATACCAGCTAGTGAGGAGCCTGCATTTATTTGCATGTGTGGTTTGTCGAAAAACAAACCATATTGTGATAACTCCCATATGAAAACGCTGGACGAAGAGGATGAGATCACATACATATATGACGGTGACACGCGCTATGATGTGGATGAAGAAATGAGTTGAGTTTGATCAGAAAAAGTGGTAGATTTCATCGCCAACGTAGTGGATTGATTCAATAGCTTTTCCAGAACTTCCAAGCATATCAGCAGTAGGTACAATCGATCGCCCTATACAGAGTGCTTTTTCGTGGGCTTCTTCGAGGACAATCACTATGTCTCCAGGTTCTATTGAAGAGTCCACTCTGGTTATCCCAGGTTTCATTATATCGGCGCCATTGGAAACAAAGCGAATTGCTCCCTGGTCCACAAATACAATGTTTTTAGAAGGTGCGTAGGTATTTGCACCTTTTACTGTAAGAGAAGGGGAACCATCAATATAACATGCGAGAGGTTCCTTGTCAAGTAGAACCAAATCAATTTGGGAATGTGATAGTTCAACTAACTCATATGTTGATCCGGGTAGCTTGACGCCGAAAGTAGCTAGAATTGAAGATTCAAAGGCGCGTATAGTGTCATTTCGGAGGTTGTGGCGAGAAATAACCTGCATGGAAAAAAATAAATCGGAGGAAGCTTTAAAATTTGTATTGTAGAGCATGAACGAAGAGAGAGAAGAAAAGGGAGGAAATGACGGTCCGATTAAAATTCCAGAGGAAGTCTACAAACAAATAGTTGGAAAAAGAGAATCCCTATTAGAGAAGTTGGGGATAGTAGACCAATTTCCAGAAGATGTTATTGAGGAGGCGAAGGGGTGGGCGGATGGAAATAAAGAAGAAGTCTCACTTGAGCTTGAAAATAGAAGGGATTTGAGGGAACTTACCACGTGGACAACAGATCCGGCTAGTGCACAAGACTTTGATGATGCTCTTAGTATTACCGAGGAAGAAAAGGGGTACAGAATTTGGGTGTATATAGCAGACGTGACGCATTATGTAACCCCTGATACGAAAACCTGGAAATTGGCCATGGAAAGGGGGAATTCAACATATATGTCAGGGCACACGATACACATGTTACCCAGGTATTTAGCAGAAGATGTCTGCTCCTTGGTTCCGGGAGAAGATCGGTTGGCGCACACAGTGGAGATGTATATTAACAGAGATACACTGAGTTATGAGTCAATAGACATATATAAATCTGTGATTAGATCGGATGAACGACTAACATATAGAGAATGTGAAAAAAGATTAGGAGATCCAGATTTGCCACTGCACAAAGAGTGTAAAACCATTTGTGAAGTCACAGAAAGATTACAAAAACAGCGAAAAGATGACGGGTCCCTTGTTCTTAATCAAAATAGGGATCGGTCGCATATGATAGTAGAAGAATGCATGCTTAAAGCGAATAAGGCCGTGACCCATGAATTGATGTGGAATAGAGGGGTAGAAGCTATGTATAGAGTCCATCCACAGCCTACTCCACGGGAATGGGATTCTGCGTTGCAAGAAATACAAAAACTCCCAGGAATAAATATCCCATCTGCTTCTTTGGAAGATCCAAGAATAGCCGTCAATGTTGCCATAGAAGCAGCAGAGGGGTATCAAATTGAAAAAATAAAAAGATCAGTCTTAAAAGTAATGCCAAGGGCCATGTATATGGCAGATCCATTTGGTGGACACCATGCATTGAACTTCGATGTTTATGGGCATTTTACATCTCCAATTCGGAGGATGAGTGATTTAATAAATCATTGGATTGTTCACATGAGGGAGATCCCTGAAAATATAGATGAGTTATGTAAGCGAGCACAGGATCTACAGAAAACATCTGAACAATGTGAGAGGGAATATGACCAAATTCTACGTGAGGAAGCATTAGACCCTGTGAGGATTCGGGATCAAGGGATAGAAGTGATAAAGGAATAAACGGATTATTCTCGCGAAGGTGGTAGGAAGAAATAGCACACGGTAACTATGAAAAACAAACCACCCAGAGATATGAATGCGAGATCAAAAGAATAGTTATCTGCTATAAATCCAACCATAAAAGAAGCCAAAGCCCCGAGACCAATGAAAATGGATCTTAGAAGTCCCAGTCCAGATCCCTGTACTTTAGAGGGGATGGAAGAAGCCAAGTAAGCATTGTTTACAGGTGCAAGTCCTGCACGGGTTCCGAGTAGGATCGAGAGAAGAATTAAGGGAACAGTGCCATGGATGAAAGGTAGTGACAAGAGGCAAATGGTATGCAATGCTGCAAGAGATAACAGTAGTCTTCGTTCTCCATATTTATCAGAAATTATCCCAGAAATGGGTTGGGATATTGCACCAGTAATGAAGAACACAGAGAAAATCGTTGTTGCCATAGTAGCACTGGTGCTTTTCATAGTGATGAGGAAGAGGGGAAAGAATGATGTGAATCCTTGAAATGTAAAAACGGATAAAAGAGTTGCACTACTAACTAATAAAACATCTCTTTTAGACAATCCATCGATAAGTAGTCGGATGTTTTTAGAAACTTCATAACGCCCCCATGTTGAAGATGAAGGGGGTTTGAATGGAGAATTCCAAAGTAAGAAAATTGTGATGATAAAAAGAGGAATGCAAAAAATAAATCCAAATCTCCATCCAAAATAGGTCGCCAAAATACCAGCAATGAAGGGCAATACGGCAGATCCAAAGTTGCCTGCAGAGAAAGTGAATCCTAAAACTGTTCCATCATTTTCAGGATATATTTTTGAGAGTGAAGTTACACGAGGAGTTCCAAAGAGACCAGATCCCAGGCCGAAAATTATACAGGCGAATATAAAAAAGTTGAAACTAGAGGTAAGTGAAAAGAGGATAACTCCAAGAGTTCCAATCAAAATGCTCAAAGTGAGAATCTTGCGTTCACCAAAATTATCTGAAAAAATTCCAGCAGGGAATTGAACTACCGAATATGCAATCCACAGTATAGTAATTGCACCCCCTGCTGCGGTTAAAGATAAACCAAATTCAAGGATGACCCCGGGTAAAATAACAGGCATAACAAGACGCATGCCTAAAACTAGAAACCAGCCAAGTGCTACAGAGACTAGAACTTTGCTTCTTCCATCGTTTTTAAAAGTTTGAACTCCCGAACTCAAATTTTGTAGAGAAAATGGAGAAGGCATGGTGAAATGAAAATTAAATAAGAAATGTACTTGTGCAAATGTAGTGCGCTGATCAAGATAATTCTTCTTATAGGCAAAATATGCCAATTATGCGTCGGATTTTTCGCCTGTTCGAATCCAATATTTGATAATGTCCCCTGTACAATATAAACAAGATAATGACTATTTTAATTATTGGAGCATCTGGCTTCATTGGAATCGATCTGGCCAATTACCTAGCAGATTCAGGTAATGAGGTAATCTGCATGGATGTGGCCCCGAACGAACTTTTAAAACATCCATCTATCGAGTTGGTCCAAGGTGACGTGACAGATTATGAATATATTTCAGAGTTGGTCAGCACCAAAGGTGTTGAAAAAATTGTTAATTTGTCTGCCATAGTGGGTGGTGCATCTCATAAATTCCCAACCAAAGCGGTTGCAGTAAATTGCATGGGTTTTGACAACGTACTCCGCGCATCTGTTGAGCATGATGTGTCTCGAGTTGTTTGGACGAGTACCTATGGAATCTATGGAAAGTCCTATGACTACCCAGATGGACACACTATCACAGAGGAATCAAAACCACTACCTTCGTATTATCGATATCCAAATGAAACTCTTTACGCAGCCACCAAACAATTGAATGAGCACCAATCTCTTGTTTATGCGGCAAATCATGGTTTGAGTGTTCATGGAGTCAGACCTAGCTTGGTATTTGGACCTGGAAGGATTCGTGGGTACATCACATCGCCTGGGAGAAAATTCATGTGGGCGGCGGAGTTTGTTCAAAAGGCAGTGGCTGGAGAAGCATGCGAGATAGATCTGTCCCCAGATGATCAACTCAATATGGTGTACGTAAACGATGCAGTACGTCTAATTAGTCTCATTTTGGATGCAGATTCACCCTCACATCCAATTTATAATACAGGAGGCCATACGATTTCGGTTAGAGATCTAGCAGCACTCATTGAGGAACTCACAGGTACACCAGTTACTTGGAATGATGATGCGAAGCCATGGGGGAGGCCACCAATTGTGAGTCATTCCCGGGCGGCCGAGGACTTTGGGTATGAATTAACTTCGTTGCCCGACTCGATCTTAGATTATATTTCTAGGCTATAATTTTTGAAATTTTTTTGAGTTTAATGTGCCGGTCCTTCTCCTAATTCTTCAATGTGAGGTCCCTCGTCTCTTCGAAGGAATGAAGTTGCACATTTAATACCACCACCATAGCTTTTGGCGTAATCAAAGTCGACTGAAATTGTTTCGATTCCTCTAGATTCTAGGTTTTTGATTGTTTCTTTTGCTGCACCATTGATCATCACTTTGCCTGGCTCCAATATTATCAAATTGCAAGGAAAACTCTCTCTTTGTTCTTTTTCAGATACTTCTATAATCTCCACGTTTTGACTTTTCAACCATCGTTGTGTTTCATAATCACAGAATCCAGGATATAATAGTACCAATCCAATATCTACTGGTGCAAACCACATATCTAGGTGCATACAATGTCCGTCTCTCCACGAAAATGATTCATGGGGACCGGGGGGGCGAGTGACTTGTATATGTTCAACTCCAGAAGCGCGCATGACAGGAGTAATTTGGTCGATTGCCTCTTGGTTTCCATCAGTAGATAAGTAGGTCATCCAGATGTTTTCTGCCAACCACTGAGTTGCCCCTATCTCGTGAATTCCATGTCCGTGTATGGTCAAAAGTATGGGAATTCCCATTTCCACATAACATTGCATCGCATGTCGCGTTCTTCCCCTTATCCATGGTGCAGCCGCTCTCGGCATGATCGCACCTCCGTTTATCACCAAGCCTATATTTGACATGGTTCTTTTTAGTAAACCATGAGGTCCCTCGGGGGGGAAATCAAATTCCCACCAATGGAGATTGACTCCTTCTTCTTTGAGTATATCAGTCATCATATCATGATTTGTCCTAATCTCCTCTATAGAAGGGAATTCTTTGGGTGCCATGAAATATGCTGAATCGTCGGACCACATGGGGTGGACTTCGTGGGGCATTGGATATCTAACAGCCACATCTGTCAAACGGCCAATTCCTTGGGAACCCCAATCCTTGCCCCAATACTTTTCCATTTCATCAAGCCATCCTACTTCTTCTTGATATTTCACAAAGTTTGGAACTTTGTTTGCTTCATAGTAGGGGTAATCTTCTGCAGAATATTGTTCCAATATCTCTGCGTGATCCTCATAATTTCCTTTGTCTGCTATCTCTTCCTTGCTTTTTCTATATGGCATCGCAAGTGTGTCTTATACTCTCACACGTATAATTTAAAGGTTAATTATTCCAAAGGTGTTATCTACTCCTCTTGGCATATCACATTCATGCTCATTGAGTCGCTAAAATATGTTACAAATAATCTCAGAATGGTGCTAGGTTTCTCCTTGTTCGGAGTGCTAGTGATACTCCCTACTTTAGCCACTATGTTTGCAGTAGTTTCTTTGGCAGAGAATGGTGTAAATTCGTTTTCAATGATACTATTGATAGTATCCTTAATCGCAGTTGTGCTAATGATGTTATTTCTGCAAGGATACGTCGTAAAACTCATTCGATCTCGTTCTTCAGGGGATGATCGAGCCCCTGCTCTCCGTTCGGGATCGCTCTCAGGTCTCAAGGTTATGCTCAAAGATGGATTCTCATTAACGGTGATTTCCACGGTTTATACAATTGTCCCCATTGTTCTGTTTTCCTTGTTGTTTCTGTCAATATATCCGATTTCTAGTTTTATAGAATACGGTACGGCTTTGGCAGCTGCAGGAGAGTCCGACATAGCGTTACTAACTGAACAGATGGTGCCTGCAATTTTATCATTTATTGGGATCATTCTTTTACTGACCCTATATGGTTATTATATCGTCCCCGCACCCATTTTGGCATATGCAAACAGCCGA
>CENY01038793.1_pt1 | contig 11255 bp, 11 predicted proteins | sample 356181 | NCBI WGS metagenome assembly CENY01 (sample SAMEA2619840, study PRJEB7988) | marine metagenome | isolation source: saline water (ENVO:00002010), including
TACCCTGGTTCTGGGGCAGCGGAATCTGGTAGTGATCGCCGTCGTGGGTGACTCGTTCGCGCCGCCACACCTGCCGGCAGATTTCGATGATCTCGCGAATACGGCCCACCGGCGCAGTGTAGGGAACGCCGTGGAAACCCTCGATGACTTGAGGGCCCGATGCGCCCAATCCCAGCATGCAGCGGCCGTCGGACAGGTTGTCGATGCCGGCGGCGGTCATGGCCAGTAGGGTGGGTGTGCGCGAATAGATAGGCAGAATGCCGGACGCGATCACCACGCGCTCCGTACGTGCGGCCAGATAGCCCATGGCGCTGGGCGCATCGAAGGAGTAAGCCTCGGGTACCCAGACCAGGTCCAGGCCGGCACGCTCCAGTTCGGCCACCTCGCGGGCGGCTTCCTTGAAATCGCCCGCGTAGCTCAAGAGCATGGAAATTCGCATGTGCATCTCCGTCACTATGGTTTTGCCACAGTGTACTGTATTGGCGCGCGGTTTCTTCCGCGCCGATTGAGTCAGGGTGTCTGGGTATGCCGGTAGGACAGCCATCGATTGACGATGGATGCCAAGGTGGTCGCGACCAGTGTCCACGCCAGGATGGTGATGAGCAGATCGTCGGGCCATTGCAGGCTCAGGGCATTGCGTATGACCGGGATGCCCACCAGCACAAAGTAGGCAACCCCATTGCATCGGCCCAGCCAGCTTGCGCGCAGCGGTTTGGCAGAGTGGGCGCGGGAGTCCCAAACGTACTGGGCGAACGCAATGGCTACCAAACCGGGTAGAACCCAGGGGATGTACGCGTGTGAGTTCAGGGCGAAGAGAAGCACCACTACAAACAGCGCGTCGGTGCCATGATCGAACAGGCCGCCCAGCGCGCTTGGGGTATCGGCCCGTCTGGCCACAGGGCCGTCTGCCAGATCGGTGACTACCGCCAGGACAAACAGTGCAGCGGCGACGGCCCAATTCGATGCGACCACGGCCCACGCGCACGGCAACATGCTAAGCAGACGAAGCAGGGTCAGCGCGTTGGCCCAGCGCTGGAAAGCGGGTGAGGCAGCCATCTGCTCAATGTAACCGAGCGCCGACTTGTCCGCGACCGGCCCGCGGCCGCACAATGCTGTGTTGTATCAACGGCGGAAGTCATAAGCAGAAGCAGTGCGCGGTACATTGGTCATTACGGGTGCAAACGGCAATCTGGGCCGGCGCCTGCTGGGGGCGGTGTCGGGCCGATGGCGGGTCCGGGCATTGGTACGCTCGCCGTCCGCAGCAGAGCGCATTCGAGCCCTGCCCGAAGCGGGCGAGGTGGAAGTGATGGTGGTCGACTACCTGGATGACCAGGCGATGATCGAGGCGCTGGATGGGGCCGGCGCCGTGGTGCACCTGGTGGGGATCATCAAGGAGCCCGGGGCGGGCGCTTATCGACAGGCTCACGAAGAAACCTGCCGCGTGTTGGCCCAGGCCGCCAGTGCTGCGGGGGTGGAGCGCCTGGTGTATCTGAGCATTCTCGGCGCCATACCGGAATCGGCAAACGCCTGCTTGGCCTCCAAGGGCAACGCCGAGCAGATCCTTCTCGAAGGGGCGCCGCCTACACGGGTGCTGCGGGTACCCATGGTGCTGGGCGAAGGGGACTACGCGAGCGCCGCGCTGGCCAAGCGTGCGCGCAGCCGGCTGAACCTGTTGTTCAGGGCTACGAGCCTGGAACAGCCTTTGTACGCCGGCGACCTCATCGACGCTATCGTGGCGAGCCTGGAGACTTCCGAGCCGGTGGCCGGCACGCTGGATCTTGCGGGCCCTGAAAGCCTGACGCGTGCCGCACTGACGCTGCGCGCCGCACGGGTGCTGGGTCGCAACACGTGGTTGATCTCGTTGCCGCTGGGTTGGGGCCTGGCGTTGGCCTGGTTGCTGGAGCGGCTTGCTACACCGCCGCCGGTAACCCGGGCCATGCTCGGAGTGCTGGATCACGATGATGCCATTGACCCCACCGCTTCCGCGCAACTTTTGGGCGTGACTCTCACCAGCCTGGACGAGATGTTGACCAATTGCTTGTCGTCTACTTGAGCCACCGGATAATCCGCCTGCACATCGCGCCTTGGTACATTTAGTGATTTTTCGGCTTTGGCGACGAAATCGGATGCATGCAGGAATGCGACACTGGCGGCTGCGCGCCCTGGGGCAGTGCGAGCAGCAAGCCGGCTGTGCAATTGGATCCTTTGCGGGCCCATTAGCGCGGCTTGTTTTCTCGTTTCGTGCCGCTATAGTCAGCGGCTCGTAACCGGTAACTTAAACGGATGAAGACACAAACCGGTGTAGGGGCACAGGATTTTGCCCCGGAGTGGTCGCGGCGATCGGGGAATGATCGCCGTGCGAGCGACGAGCGTCGGCGCAGCGCAAAAGGTTTGTTCGAGCTGCGTGCTCGGCGCGAGGGCATGACGTCGGATCGCCGCCAGGGTGAACGCCGTGGAGCGCCTGCAGGGCGCACATGGTTGGCGTTCTGGCGAAAAGATTAGCGTCGGCTCTACCTGTCGTAATCAACTAGTTTGGAGGAAATGCGCCCATGGGTGTGCCATTCGGTGCCATATTGACTTTGGCTGTCTCACTATTGCTGAGCCAGGGGGTTGCTGCTGATGTAGCGGCAGGAAAAGCGGCTTACGCCATATGTGTTGCGTGCCACGGCGCCAACGGTGAGGGAAACCAGGCACTCAACGCACCTCGCCTCGCGGGTCAGGAGCCCTGGTACATCCGCCGCCAGCTTGCCGCGTATAAAGCCGGTACCCGAGGAACCGCCCCGGGCGACATTCCGGGTATGCAGATGCGGCCCATGGCCATGACGGTGGCTACGCCCGAGCAGGAGGCGAACCTCATTGAGTACATCGGCACGTTGCCGGCGGATCCTGCGCCAATCACGATCCAGGGTAATGCAGAGGCGGGCAAGGCGGCTTATGCTTTGTGCGTGGCCTGCCACGGCCCGGCTGCCGAAGGTCTCGAAGCCCTGGGCGGCCCGCGGCTTTCCGGCCAGAGCGACTGGTATATGGTCGCTCAGCTGAAGAACTTCAAGAACGGTATGCGCGCCTACGACGCCAGCGATATCTACGGCATGCAGATGAAGCCCATGGCCATGGTGCTTGCAGATGACAAGGCGATCGACGACGTAGTGGCATACATCAACACTCTGCGCTAGCCGTGCGAGGCCGGCTGCTGGTTGACTTGGCGGCGCTAACGGCCAACTACGCAGATCTGTGTGCTCTGCACGCAGGCGATACCGCGGCGGTGGTGAAGGCGGATGCTTACGGGCTGGGTGCGGCAACAGTAGCTCCAGCCCTGGCGCAGGCCGGTTGCGGCACTTTTTTTGTTGCTCAGGCGGAGGAAGGCGCGGCACTTCGGCCCCACCTCCCCAATGCCGCAATCTACGTTTTCGAAGGGCCCACCGATCAGACGGCGGCGCAGCTTGCTGCCGCTGACCTCATCCCCGTGATCAACAATCCCCAGCAGCTGCAGGCCTGGCGCCGTCATGCGAACCGGCCCATGGCTATCCACGTGGACACCGGGATCGGCCGCCTGGGTTTCGATCACGATGTGACGCCCGGGTTGTTTGCCGATTTCTCGCCCACGCTGTTGCTCACCCATCTGGCTTGTGCCGATGTGCCCGATCATCCGAACAACCGATTGCAGCTCGAGCGCTTCGTGCAGGTAGCGCAGCGTTTTCCGGATTTGCCAACCAGCATCGGCAACTCGGCGGGGATGCAGCTCGGTGCGGAATTCTGCGGGGACGTTGCGCGTCCGGGCATCGGGCTATACAGCGCTGGGCATACCGGCCAGCGTCGCTGTGTGGCCAGTCTGCAGGGCTTGGTGCTGCAGGTTCGTGACCACCCTAGCGGTTCGACCATAGGCTATGGCGCCAGTTACACCACCGACCGGCCGGCCCGCATAGCAACCGTGGGGCTGGGATACGCGGACGGGGTGATCCGGAGCCTGTCCAATAGGGGCCAGGTGGGCGTCGGGGGGGTGCGCTGCCCCGTGGTGGGTAGAGTGTCCATGGACCTCACCCTGGTGGACGTGACCGGCGCCAACGCGGCGTCCGGGGATTGGGTGGAGTTTTTCGGGCCCACCATCGAACTGGAGCAGGTGGCGGAGCTGGCGGGCACCATCGATTACGAGGTGCTCACGGGCGTATCGCCGCGGGTGCAACGAATCTACCAGTAGCCCGCCGGTCAAAACTGGGGCGACGGCGCCACGGTTTGGCGAAGTGGCCCGAGTTCTGCGAGTGCCTGCGCCGTTTCCAGGTTCTCGTGGGCTTCATCCAGCGCACCCAGACTGCGTAAAGCGATGGCGCGGTTGAGCAGCGCCGCGCGGCGCCAGGCAGCCGCGCCCTCCCCCGGCAGCAAGATGACTGCTTCGAGGCGCACCAGTGCCTCCGACGCTCGTCGCAGCGAGATGAGGACCACTGCCTGATTCAACAGTGGTTCCGCCCGATCTTGGGTCAGTTCAGCAGCGGCGATGAAATCTTCCAGCGCTACCTGCAGGCCCTCCTCATCGGCTCTGGCCGCTGCCGATCGGCCCACGATCACGCCGCGGTTGGTGTGGGCGGCAGCTAGCAGGTTTGGCGCTACTGCTTGGGAAGTCGCCAACTCGATGAGCTCATCGCAGGCTTGGGTACTTGCTGGCTGCAGCAGGCTCTGTGCGTGACATTCGGTCGCCAGGTTTGCGGCGATGTTGGTTTGTGCCGCACCCCAGGCGGGCAAACTCATGCAAAGCCAACCGGCAAGTGCTGCACTCCAACGATTCATCAGCCTAGTCTACCCGTGAAAGGGCGTGAGCACCCAGATGGGGTACCCTAGGCGCGTCAAGTTATGCGGCGGAAGCAATGAGTGACGTGGACTTCAACTTTGGCCTGGGTGAGACCCTGGATCTGCTGCGCGAGAGCGTGCGCCAGTTCGCTGCTGCGGAGATAGCGCCCCTGGCGGGTGAGATTGATGCCAACAATGAGTTTCCCAGGGACCTCTGGCCAAAGCTTGGTGCCTTGGGCGTTCTGGGTGTCACGGTGGAAGAAGAATTCGGTGGTGCTGGGCTCGGCTACCTGGCGCACTGCGTGGCCATGGAAGAGATAAGCCGCGCGTCGGCCTCGGTGGGGCTGTCCTATGGCGCGCACTCCAACTTGTGCGTCAATCAGATTCGGCGCTTCGGCAGCTCCGAGCAGAAGCAACGCTATCTGCCCGATCTTGTGTCTGGAGCGGCGCTGGGCGCGCTGGCCATGAGTGAGACCGGTTCGGGCTCGGATGTGGTCAGCATGCGGCTGCGGGCCCAGGAGAAGGGCGATCACTTCGTGCTCAATGGCACCAAGATGTGGATAACCAACGGCCCAGGCGCAGACGTGCTGGTGGTCTATGCCACCGTCGACCCTGCCCTGGGGCCTAAGGGTATTACGGCCTTCCTCATCGAGAAGGACTTGCCTGGATTCAGCACGGCCCAGAAGCTCGACAAACTGGGTATGCGCGGCTCCGACACCTGCGAGCTGATATTCGATGGTTGTGTGGTGCCGAAGACTCAGGTGCTGGGCGGCGTAGGCAGCGGGGTTGGCATCCTCATGAGCGGTCTCGATTTCGAGCGCGTGGTGCTGGCCGCGGGCCCACTGGGAATCATGCGCAGCGCGTTGGATCTGGTGCTGCCGTACGTGCATGAGCGCGAGCAGTTCGGTGCGCCCATCGGCACTTTTCAGCTCATGCAGGGAAAGGTCGCCGACATGTACACAACCATGAACGCCTGCCGCGCATACGTTTACGCGGTGGCACGCGCTTGCGACGCAGGTCAGACCACGCGCTTCGATGCGGCCGGCTGCATTCTATACGCGGCCGAGAAGGCGACCTGGATGGCCGGGGAAGCGGTGCAGGCCCTGGGCGGCAATGGCTACATCAACGAGTATCCGGCCGGACGCCTGCTGCGCGACGCCAAGCTCTACGAGATCGGTGCGGGTACCAGCGAAATTCGTCGCATGCTCATCGGTCGAGAGCTGTTCGACGCCACCGCGTAGCGTCGCTATACTGCGCGCCGCTTCGGCCCCCCCCTTCGGAGATTGACGGAGATTGAAACGTGAAAGGCGTGACTATAAGAGCCTGCGCTTGGTCCCTATTGCTGGGACTGCTTGGTGGCGCGGGTACCTACATCCCCGCCGCGCTGGCGGCGTCCGTGCCGGCGGGAACCGAAGAAGAAATTCGTCTGCGTACGCAGCCTGAAGGCAGGTTGTGTCGGGTAGGAATCCCCTGCCCGGACCCAGAGGCCGCCCCCGCACAGCGGGCGGAGCGTGTGGCCCAAGACACCGCTGAGCCCCCGGCTGCGCCTGCCGCCGATGCGGAACCCAGCGCGCCAGCACCAGAACCGGCCGCCCGGGCACCGGTAGCGAGCGCCGCGCCAGCGGGCCGCACCGGTGAGCAGGTGTACAACCAATTCTGCTTTGCCTGCCACAATCTCGGCGTGGCCGGGGCGCCTGTGCTGAAAGACTCAGCCCAATGGGAGCCACGCATCGCCAAGGGCTTGGACGTGCTGATGGCAAACAGCATCAACGGGTTCAACAACAACCTCATGCCGCCCAAGGGATCCTGCATCAATTGCAGTGACGAGGAGCTCCGGGCAGCGGTGGAGTACATGCTTCCCTGACGGCCCTCACCCTGGGCTACGGGGGGCTCCAATCCATGGCCCGATAGCTCACCGCTTCTGCCAGGTGATGGGCAGAGACACCGTTGCATTCGTCCAGATCGGCGATACTTCGCGCCACCTTGAGCACGCGGTGCACCGCGCGCGCCGAAAGGCGGAACTTCTCGCTGGCATCCAACAGCAACGTCCGTGCTGCCGAGTCGGGTTGGGCCACTTTGCGCACCTGGCCGGGGGAAAGTGCGGCGTTCAATTTGCCTTGTCGGCGCAGTTGGCGGCTTTGCGCGCGGGCTACCTGCTCGCGCAGCTCGGCCCCGTTCGCCTCCGGGCTTTCATGCAAAAGCAGGTGGCCTGGTATGGGCATTGCCGGCACGTGCAGATCGATCCTGTCCAGGAGCGGCCCGGATATTCGGGCCTGGTAGCGCCTTACCTGGTTCGGCGAGCAACGGCATGCGGATTCTTCGCACACGAGCCCGGCAGGGCAGGGATTCATGGCGGCCATGAGTTGGAACGCTGCTGGGAAAGTGGCGCGATAGTCAGCGCGCGCGAGCTCAATGGTCTGGCTTTCCAGCGGCTCGCGCAGCAGGTTCAGTACGCTGGGCTTGAAGTGCGGAAGCTCGTCCAAGAACAGCACGCCGTGATGCGCCAGCGAGATTTCCCCGGGCTGGGCAGAGCGGCCGCCGCCCACCATGGCGGGCGCGGTGGCGGAGTGGTGCGGGTCGCGAAACGGCGCGAGAAAAGGTATTACCTCCAAACCGGCGGCAGACTGGACGGCGGCTACTTCGCGGGCCGCGTCGGGGCGCAATTCAGGCAACAGCTCATTGAGGCTGCGTGCCAGCAGCGTCTTGCCGACCCCTGGCGGACCCACCAGCAGCAGGTGGTGTTGGCCGCTTGCGGCGACGGCCAGCGCTCGTTTGGCGGCTTGTTGACCGACGATCTGATCCAGGTTCATGGTGGTAGCAGGCTCGCGCGATGCAGGCGACGGCTGGGGCCAGGGGGTGGTGTCGCACGTATGTAGCAGCTTCACCACATCACGCAGGTGGGGGATGGGTACCACGCTACCCTGGGGGGCCATGGCGAACTCGGCTAGGTTCGCTTTTGGAGCCACGAGCTGCTGGGACCCTCCCTGTGCCGCTAAAGCCAGTGCGGAGCACAGGGCGCCTCTTACTGAACGCAGGCCTCCGCCCAGCGCCAGCTCGCCGAGATACTCGAATCGCTGCACATTGCCCCAGGGCACCTGACCGGTGGCGCTTAGCACGCTTACCGCGATGGCCAGATCCAGGCGGGCCCCTTGTTTGGCCAGGTCTGCCGGCGCGAGGTTCACCAGCACGCGGCCCTGGGGAAAGTCCAGACCACAGTTGCCGATGGCGCTCTTGACCCGGTCTCGGGCCTCCCGCACGGCGGTTTCCGGCATGCCCACCAGGGTAAAGCCGGGCAACCCACCTGGCAGGTGCGTTTCCACGGTGATGACGGGCGCGCCCATGCCCAGCTGCGCGCGGGCGTGGACTCTGCTCTGGTCAGCTGGGGCGGTCAACGGCATCTCCTTTCGAGATACATCAGGCTAACTGGGTCGTTCTGGTGCCGCCGTGGGCTTTTGGTGCCCCGGCGCGTGCGCCCAGGCTCCGATCCACGGGCACTGACGCACCAATATGGGGCCAACGCACCAATATCGCGCGAAATGAGTCCGATGAATCGCGGAGAGAATTCTTAACTCTTTGATTTAATGGAAAAATATATAGTTGGCACGGCTCCTGCATATAGGGTGTAGCTGCCATATCCCGTCATTGCTATCGCAGATGGCTGGGGCCGCATAACGACTACCAAGAAAATGGAGAGAGCAAAGATGAAAAGAGCATCAATACTGGCAATCTGCAGCGCGCTGTTGTTCGGCGCCGTGACCGCCACCGCTGCCGAGTTTTCCGGCAACGTAACCTATGCCTCGGACTACCGGTTTCGCGGCATCTCGCAGGGTGACCGCTCCCAGGCCATCCAGGGCGGGTTCGACATCGAGCTGGAAAGTGGCCTTTATGTCGGTACCTGGGCGTCCAACGTGGGGGCGTGGTCGGGCGCCACCATTGAAGTGGACTACTACGCGGGTTTTGCCGGGGAGTTTAACGAGGACGTCGCCTATGACATCGGCGTGCTCTGGTACAACTACCCGGAAGACGACGCGGATCCGGATCTGGATTACGTTGAGATCTACGGCAGCGTTTCGGTCCTGGGCGGCACGTTGGGCGCGGCTTACTCCCCCGACTACTTCGCCGAGACGGATACCTTCTTCTACTTCTATGGCGATTACTCCATTCCCGTAATGGAGAACCTGAGCCTCGATCTGCACTTGGGCTGGAATCTCTTTGATTCTGATGAGGATTTTGGTGCCTTTATTGGCCCCGACGTGGGTGAGGACCCGGGCAAGGATTACATCGACTATAGCGTTGGCCTGTCCACTTCCGGTGTGGGTCTCGACTTCAGCCTAGCGTGGATTGGTACCGACCTGAGTAAGGCCGAGTGTTTTGCTGGCACGTCGCTGTGCGACGACACTGTCGTGTTCTCGGTATCGAAAAGCCTTTAATTGGTCCAGAATCGGGGGTGCACAGATCTTCCACAAGATCTTCCCCGGCTGGGGAAGGCGTGCACCCGAAGATTCCCGTTTGGTTCGCCGAGCGGGGTCCAGTGAGGACCCGAGCCCATGGGCTCGCTAAAAGAGACTCAATAGGAGGATAAAACATGAAATTGGTAACAGCGATTATCAAACCCTTCAAGCTCGACGAAGTGCGCGAGGCGCTCTCCGACATCGGGGTTCAAGGGATTACCGTAACCGAAGTGAGAGGGTTTGGGCGCCAAAAAGGACACACGGAGCTGTATCGCGGCGCCGAGTATGTCGTCGACTTCCTGCCGAAGGTGAAAATCGAAGTGGCGGTAGACGATGGGCTCATGGAGCAGGTTCTGGAAACCATTACCAAGGCGGCCAACACGGGCAAGGTCGGAGACGGCAAGATCTTTGTTACCAACTTGGAAGAAGTCGTACGCATTCGTACGGGAGAAACTGGCGCCGAGGCCGTTTAGCCGCGCGAACCGTTTGGGGAGGCCAATGAGCGCCGACCCCAGCTAAAAATTTGGAGAAGATTGTGGAAGATCTGCTGACTCAAACCAACTACGCGTTGGATACGTTCTACTTCCTGGTGATGGGTGCGCTGGTGATGTTCATGGCGCCCGGATTCGCCATGCTCGAGGCCGGCCTGGTTCGCGCCAAGAACACGTCCGAGATTCTGCTAAAGAACGTGGCGCTGTTCGGCATTGCGTGCATCATGTACCTGCTGTTCGGGTACTACATCATGTACCTGGGCGCCGTGGAAGGCGGCGTAATCCCGGATTTCGGCATGCTGATTGGCGCCGAGAACACCGTGGAAGAAACCCTCGCCTCCGATGGCGACATCTACTACTCGGCGCGCTCCGACTACTTCTTTCAGGTGGTATTCGTAGCGACAGCCATGTCCATCGTCTCCGGTGCGGTGGCCGAACGCATGAAGCTTTGGGCGTTCCTCGCCTTTGCCGTTGTAATGACGGGGCTTATCTACCCGCTGCAGGGTATGTGGACCTGGGGTGGCGGCTGGATTGCCGCAGCGGGGTACTCAGATTTTGCCGGCTCGGGCATCGTGCACATGTGTGGTGCGTCGGCGGCATTGGCTGGTGTGCTGCTGCTAGGTGCCCGCAAGGGTAAGTACAACACTGACGGCTCCGCTAACGCCTTGCCTGGCGCTAACCTGCCGCTGGCTACGCTTGGTACCTTCATCTTGTGGTTCGGCTGGTTCGGGTTCAACGGGGGGTCGGAGTTGATGACCTCCAACATAGACGAAGCCAACGCCGTGGCGCAGGTCTTCGTTAACACCAACATCGCTGCCTGCGGCGGCATGGTTGGTGCGCTGTTGCTGGCGAAGCTCATATTCGGCAAGGCGGATCTCACCATGGCGCTGAACGGCGCCCTCGCGGGGCTGGTTGCCATCACGGCGGACCCGCTTTCGCCGGCTGCTGAGTGGGCCATGCTCATCGGTCTGGCCGGTGGCATCCTGGTGGTGTTCTCCATCGTAGGGCTGGACAAACTCAAGATCGACGACCCGGTGGGTGCCATCTCGGTGCACGGCGTAGCTGGAATCTGGGGCATCCTAGCGGTGGTGTTCAATAATTCGGAGGCCACCATCGGCGGTCAGCTCGTCGGTATTCTGGGCATCTTCGGTTGGACCTTCGTGGCGAGCCTCATCGTGTGGGGCATCCTCAAAGCCACCATGGGCATCCGGGTGTCGGAAGAAGAAGAGTACGAAGGCGTTGATATCTCGGAGTGCGGCGTAGAAGCCTATCCCGACTTCGCCAAATCCGCGGCCTGATCCGCTCTTTCTTCGGTTGCGGCCAACGGGCGCCGGCCATGGGATTCCATGGCCGGCGCTTTCTTTTGGGCGTTACAATAGCGCGCTTTTGCGACCCTTGAGCAACATGCGATACATCAGCACACGCGGAGATACGCCCTCATTGGGCTTCACGGATGCGGTGCTCACCGGATTGGCCCCCGATGGCGGCTTGCTGGTGCCCGACCGGCTACCCGATGTGAGCCACCGGTGTGGCG
>CENY01063123.1_pt1 | contig 11249 bp, 10 predicted proteins | sample 356181 | NCBI WGS metagenome assembly CENY01 (sample SAMEA2619840, study PRJEB7988) | marine metagenome | isolation source: saline water (ENVO:00002010), including
AATGCCCAAATTATGTAGAGAATCCAATGAACTAATAGGGTCAAACAACCAATCAAAACTATCGTCAAAATACCATGTATAAATGAGGCTATCAGGAAAGTAATGGAGGCATTGAGAGATTCTTTCAGATGAGAAGAAAGTAGAGGATCATTTTGCCTCGCTTCATCATTCTTTACCATGTAAATTATCAAAGGTGCTAAGAATCCTACAAAAGGTGCTAAAATATGGGAAAGCGACCCTAAACTTCGATCAGGTTTAGGCCCTTGCTTAAGGATTACAGGTTCTGGACGCTCTTCTTGCATGATTACCCATACATCGTGCCTCATATGAACTCATTGCCAGCCATTTCCACCCGTCGAATTGATGACTATGACCCCGTCCGCGCAATCCATGCCGGTGTTGAATGTCGCCTTTGTCGGCAATGAAGAACTTGCTAGAACATTAGCGAAGTCTAACGATGTTCGAGATATTGAATCATATGTTTACAAAGAACAGCGAGATGGTGAAAACTGCGTTCTGTCTTTGCTTCGCCCACTGAGGCATCCAGAGAGACTTAGGCCTCTTCTCTCTGTTCTCAATGTTGCCGAGGTCGGTATTGTCGAAATCACAAATGTCGATGCGGCTCTGGGAGAAATTTTGGTATCTTTTGGCGCTGCAGGAATAGAAAGAGGGATTGCAATCATCAACCCTGCCGAGGGTCAATGGGTAGATTCAGAGCAAGTCAATATGATTCTCTCACAGGCTGGTCTCAAGACATGGAAGTTGTATGAATCAGTTCCTGATTCACATGATTTGAGAGAGGAATTGTATCAACACATGGATACGGTAAGTTCGAAAAATATCTCCACGAATATGGTACTGCCTATTGACCAACACTTCAATGTCAAGGGCGTTGGATTAGTTGCAATTGGTTATGTTCAATCAGGTACTGTAAACAAGCATGACGAGGTAGTAATTTTGCCAGCAAAAGAAACTGGTGTGGTTAGGTCTCTACAAGTAATGGATGACGATGTTGATACGGCTATTGCAGGTGATCGTGTAGGAGTTGCATTGAGGAACTTAAGAGAGGAATCATTACACCGGGGGTGTATGATTATTCATCCTGAATCACAGGCGCTTATTCGCCATGATAATTCGAAAATAAAAATCAAAACTGCGCCTTTCCAAAAGAGGAAATTAACAAATGAAGATGTAATCCATGCAGCAGTTGATTTACAATTTGTCGTTGGTAGAATAAAGAGAGTCGACGGTGACTCAATTTCTGTCGAATGGGAGAATCCACTTTGGATTAGAGCCGAAGGCTCCCCTGAGATATTAATCACACAACTCGACGCTATGCCGATGAGAATTATCGGTAGTGTGGAAACTATTGAACAGGCCTAATTTGATTTGTTCTATGATATAGCAGCGGAGCTTTCGGCGTTCTTCTCACGCGCGCGCAAGTTGCTCCTGACACTGCTCTACTTCCCGAGCAGTTATAGCCTCAAGGAGTCGCTCGGCCGAGTGGGATGTACTCAGCCGGGCGTAATGCCCGACTGGATGAAGGAGATTCGGAACTATTCGATAACCTCAATCTAGTCGGCATAAGTGGGAGATTTTGCGGAATTCTCTCAGAGCGACAGCTGACCTTCGAGGACTACTCTGGATATGGTATCAGAATCAATCTCTCCAATATCTCAACTCTAAGAAATATCAACCTAGCAAAATTGCCGAATAGTTTCCTAACTATCGGTGCTGTTGGAGTTTGGGTAGGTGCTACTGTAATCACTCCTCCAATTGGGTGGGCAGTAGCCGCAACAGGTGTCCTTTCGGTGTTTAGCTATCTTAGATTGAAGAATCCTGTATTATCGATTGAGACTAATGCTGGAGACAAATATCTAGTTTCGGGAACTCAGTCGGAATTACTTCGATTGTGTATGATGGTCGACCGTGTTATGCATGGGTTTACAATCGAAGAGGCAAAAGCGGGTCTACAAGAACTGGAAGAAGAGAGAGAAAGATTGCTCGCTCAGAACCAGCCAAAGGCTCTTCTCAATGCACCAGATACCATAGATAATTCAGAGACTACAATTTTTGAGTCTGAACCTATTTCTTCAAGATATTTATCGCCAGAAACAAATATCTCAACCCCCATTACTTCTGTAGCGGCTCAACCTGATCTTACACAACCTGTTACACAAGAAGGTGGTATTTTTGCTTCTCTAGATGCTTTGGAACCAACTCCTTCTACAGTCTCAAATTATCCTCCTAAAACCACAGATTCTCGCTCCGCTTACGAAAGAGCTTGGGGTCGTGAAGAATCACCTGAATGGTATCAGGAAAAGGAATCCTCGCAGGAGGATAGACTTGACGAGGCTTTCTCTGATGCTATGGGTTCATTCGATATGTTTGGAGAAGGAGGACTATTTGGAGTAGATACGCCCACAAGTAATGCAAACCCAACAAATTACGTTGATACCGAACCTAGTATGGACTTCTCCTTATTCGATGATGCACCTGCAACTCCTCAACCCACAGCCTCAGGTATCACAACACCGATCTCATATTCGCCACCAGCGACGGCGAATCCCGATAGGCCACTGTCAAGTTCACAGATGATTCGCTCAGCAAGATCTCGTCATGGTCAACCACAAACAAATAATTCCCCGACATGGAGTCTCCCAAGCCCAACAGAAAATGCTGTTCGTGAGGAATGTAAGCCGGGATTAGTAAAGACCGCAAAGGCACATTCCGCTTGGCAAAATGAGAACCGAAGTCAATTATTACCCACTCCGATTACCGAACCAGAAAACTTCGGAGATGAATTTCCTGCAGTATCTAAGCTAGCCAATAGTATGACAAGCGGTCGGGTTCGCAGTTCGGCAGGTAAACCAAGAAAACAAAATTGGCTTACTTCGTTAATTTCTCCATCTCAGCCTAGGAGGCAATATGCCGATGTTTATGGCGATGAAGATGGCGTGACACATAGTAGAGAAGCGAGATTTAGGTCTAGTCAACTTCTCAGGTTGCGCTCAGATCAAGACCACCAAGCTGATGTAGCCTCAAGAGCTAGAGAAATTACCTCAACAAACAGTCCCTCATCAGCCAGAGACGCACTAGATAATGTGGTGGCTCGTGTAGCATCTGGAGAAGAAAAAGAAACAACCAGCAAATCAGCGAGTGATCAATTACGATTTTCTCAACTTCGTCCAACCACACAGAAAGGAGATAACCGGTTACCCGGTATTCGGCAATTGAAGTGAAGTCTCACTTTATTCCAGCAATTCTTCGATATCTGTCTACACGCGCGTGGTATATACCACGGTCAATTGAGGCGATACCAGAAGTACCTAGTCCACCTAAAGTGAATGAAGAGGTTACGGTGGCATGAACCAGTGCATTTCTAATCGCTTCAATATCACTCAATACACCCTGTCTACCCACAAGATATGCAATTAATGAGCCAGCGAATGAATCACCACAACCTGTGGGATCAACAATTTCATCGGTTGGATATGCAGGTAGTGACAGTGTGCCCGCTGGAAGCATTGCAATGACCCCCCCACTTCCGCGCTTTGCGATTAAACAACGAGGACCCGGGCCAGCCGCTGAACCACCATGTAGAGCCTCACCCGAAATTATTGATTTCATAGCACGTGGTAGAATCTCGTCCTCGGCAATAGCGCAGACTTCCTGTTCATTGATCACCACTATGTCGACCTTGCGCATGGCTTCACTTAATGTCTGAAACTCAGTCTCAATCCACAACATGAAGGTGTCTAATACGGTCAATTGCGCCCCAGGACATTGGTCCAATACTGCAACTTGAGTAGCAGGGTGGGTACTGGCACAAAAGAGAACTTCTGGGTTTTCCCAAACCTCTGGTAAATTTGGTTTGAAATCATCTAAAACATTTACTTCGGTTGCTAATGTCTCTACGGATTCCATGGCGCCTTCGTACTTACCAGACCATCGGAATGTTTCTCCCTCAGCGCGCACCACTCCGGCTAAATTCAATCCAGCTTTCTCCAAAATCATTTGATCGTAGACAGCAAAATCATCTCCAACTACACCTACTAGACCAACCTTGGTTGGCTGTTCATCCTTGGTTCGAAGATGAAAAGAGGCTGCAAGTCCGGAATAAACTGCCGCACCCCCAAGCAAGTCAGACCCACTTTCGGCTGGAGTTTGGATGTCATCATATCCAATTGAACCGACTATTACCATGTCCATATTATCACCTCAATTCAGCAGGTCCGGATGTTCCTCAAGATACCTGATTGTTACATCTCTATTTCGAAAATCTTCTTCCGAAAGAATTGACCTATGTAATGGAATTAGGGTTTCCACTCCCAAAATCATGGTTTCCGCAAGAGCGGCATCAAGCCTTCTAATCGCCTCTTGTCTATCTCTTCCCCAAACGATTAGTTTAGCGAGCAAGGAATCGAATGAGGGTGGCATATCGTATCCTGTGTGAGCATGGGTATCGACCCGAACGCCAGGTCCTGCAGGCCAATGGCATTCCCAAAGTCGACCGGGAGATGGTTCCAAAGTTCTGGGATCTTCAGCATTAAGTCGAGCTTGGATTGAATGGCCTGATATCTCAATATCATCCTGTGAGAGTGGTAGACTCTCTCCTGAGGCGACTCTAATTCCAAGAGAAACTAGGTCGTATCCGGTAATCATTTCCGTAACCGTGTGCTCGACCTGAACTCGAGGATTAACTTCGAGAAAGTAGAATTCCCCCTGAGAATCTCTTAGAAATTCAAAGGTTGCTAGTCCCTTGTAACCCACTGCCTTGGCACCTGCTACGACTCGTGCGCCTATATCGGCTCTAACCTCATCAGAAAGCCAAGGGCCTTCTTCCAAGATTTTTTGGTGTCGGCGTTGGATTGAACAGAACCTTTCGCCAAAATGGATTGCATCTTCACCATCTCCAAGGACTTGAAATTCAACGTGTTGAGCGCCTTCGATGAATTTCTCTAGGAAGACTCTGTCATCACCGAAGGCAGAAAGTGCTCGGCCTTGACATAGGTTCAGAGCCGATTCGAATTCATCAACGGAATCCACCACTTGCATACCGATTCCACCGCCACCAGCGGCCGCCTTGATGATTACAGGGAAGCCAATATCATCGGCAATCGTCGCGGCTTCCTTGGGGTCAGAAACCGGCCCAGGAGATCCCTTGGCAATTGGTAAGCCCGCCTTAGACATGGTTTCTCTAGCGGTGATTTTGTCACCGAGGACTCTCAATACCTCTGGACTTGGGCCGATGAATGTAATACCCTCCTCGGCCAACCTTTCAGCGAAAATTGGATTTTCGGCAAGAAATCCATATCCAGGATGTACTGCGTCGGCTCCAACCTCTTTGGCGGCAGTTACAATTGCCTCAATGTCAAGGTAGGATGCTAGAGGGTCATCTCTGGCAATGTGAATAGCCTCATCAGCGAGGCGAACGGGTGTTGTCAGCCTATCTTCTCGACCGTGAATCATTACTGCCTCGATTCCCAGAGTTCTCAAAGAACGCAAAATTCGCAAGGCTATCTCGCCTCGATTCGCAATCAGCACCCTGCGGAACATCAAACCTCGCTGGAGGTTGAATCCTATGTAGGGTTCGGCGACCGCCGTAGGCGGTCGTGAAGAGAAGAATTCTCTCAATCAATAGACGTCTCGCAGATATCTCTTGTCTGTTTTCATCATTCCGACTTCTACGAATTCTTTGGCCTCATCAGGGGACATACCACCATGTTCTGCACATATGTCGATTAAGGTTGAATGTACATCTTTAGCCATGTAATTCTTATCTCCACAGACGTAAAAGTAGGCTCCGCCGTCAATCCAATTCCAGATTTCTTTGCCGTGCTTTGCCATTAGATGTTGAACGTATACCTTCTCATCTCCAGCGCGACTCCATGCTAAGTCATGACGATCGATAACTCCTCGCTCCTTCCAGTCTTCCATTTCATCTCGGTAGTAGTATTCTCCTTCTTCGGTCCAGTCACCAAAGAATAGCCAATTACGACCCTTGTCACTATTGATATCGCGCTGTTGGAGATAGGCACGGAAAGGAGCAATTCCGGTTCCTGGGCCTACCATTATGCAATCGGTGCTACCATCTTCCGGTAAAATGAATGAACGGGTTGGAGACATGAATACACCAATCTCTGTATCGTTGGTTTCACAACGATCAGAGAGGAATCCAGTACAAAGGCCGGTGCGATCTCGACCATGGTGAGAGTATCGAACGATACCAACGGTCAAGTGAACGGTGCCCGGCTCATGCTCTGGACTACTAGCAATAGAGTATAGACGTGGCTTCAATCGATCCATTCCATCGACAAATTGTTGTGCAGTAAATCCAATGTGTCCGAAATCTCCCATCGCATCGATATAATCACGAGACCAAATGTAGTCCTCCATTGCATCTGCATCACCGGTTAGGCTTCTCCAAAGTGCCTCAGCAGGGTCACAGGCGGCGCCGATTTCTTCGTAACCTTCTGGAACATCTCCGTCTTCTCCTGAGCCGGACCAATCTACGAGCAGAGAACCATCCTCAGTTGAAACCCTATGTCTACGAGCGATCCTAATCTCTACAGGTCCATCATCAGCCATTCTACTGCCAAGATTTTGAATCCATTTCTTTGAAATTCTGTGAATCTCCAAATGGTCGGTAAGGGCTTCCTTGAGGGTAGCCTCGCCAAGATGAGTTTCAACCAATTCATCTCCGCTAAAGTTGGCTGTTGAAATTAATTGTTCTACCAACTCAGGAGGACAACGAGGGATTACACCCAGTGCATCTCCAGCCTTGTATTCTAGACCAGAATCCCCCAAATCGAATACTACGTGGCGAGTTTCTTTTCTCGAACCTTCTCCATTGAGGACGTAATTTTCCGTTAATTTAGAGCTGTACGGATTCTTTGCACTCCAATCGGACATAGCACTCACCAGCAACCCGCCGAGGGAAAGTCCGTTTATCAAAACAGGGGGCAAAGGTTCGCCCGCGTAGCGGGCGTTGAGACCCGAATGGCTCAAGTCATAGACACCACATGGAGAGTCATGCCTCGCGTGCAGTTCCTGGGCACCGGGAATGCATTTTCGCCTCATGGAAGAATGCATGCACTGGTTTTAATCGATGGGAAAATATTGGTAGATGCACCGCCAACCTTACTACCACAATTGCGGCGTACAGGAGTTTCTAGCGACGAGATTGAACACCTATTGTTTACACATTGGCATGCAGACCATATGTTTGGATTTCCATTCTTCATCCTTGAAAGAAAAGTAGTTTCCAATGCAGAGAACCCTCTGAATGTCCATCTGAGACCTGGCGGAAAAGAGATTCTCTCCAACCTCAGTCATGTTGGTTTTCCAGGAAGCTTGAACGAAGTTCTGAAAGATGACATCAATTGGCTAGAAAATGAATCAGGAGAAATTGAAAATTCGGATTGGAGTTACGAGAGATTCCAAGTGGTTCACACTCCCGAAACCGATCCGCATGGCTACATGCTAACTCATAAGAGTGGATTCAAACTACTACATTGTGGCGACTCAGGTCCTTGCAAAGAGATTGAAGATAGGGCGGCAGAAGCCAATGTAATTCTAATCGAAATGGGAGTGCCGGATTTTGTCGACAGTCCTAATCATCACAATCCTCGACAAGTTAACTCGCTTGCCGAACGGCAGCCGCATGCAACAATTCTAGTAACCCATAATTACTCTAATGCAGTCAATCAAGAAGGTGGTTTTCCGACACCAAAATTGAATGACGGGATCATTCAACTTGAGGATGGGGACGAATTGATCATTGAAGAAAATGGAGGTTCTTTTTATGTTAGAAAATAATAGTCAAAAAATATCTTCTATAAATATGAATAAGGAGAGGGGAGAACATAATATTCTAGAAATACAACGAATATTACTCTACAGTTTACCAATCTCGAGGAGATAATTTCAATTCCACTTAATCTGACTTACAAACACACCATTTTAATCGGTGAAAAAAGTAAACTGATTTAGCCAATTAATTCAATTAAAGCCCTACTGAAATGTTATTTTAATGAAAAACTATTGATTAAAAGGAAAAAATATTGGTATTTTGGTAGCTAACATAATTAGGCATTTCTTCACCATAGGTCCGACAACTTTCATTACCACCAACGTCCTCGTAAAGAATCCGCGTTTGCTTCCGATGACTCCTCACATAGGACGAGTTAGTGAACTTGGAAAGACAAGCGGTTGTGTGTTAAAAAATGGAAGGAAATATTTTCGAGAAGATTTTGGGACAAGATTCTCTATTCCTCGATAGAAAAACCTTCGACCACGCTTTCGAACCTACCACACTACCTCACCGAGACCGTGAGGTCGAAGCTCTTGTGAGAAATTTAGTGGATGCTCTCAACGGCCATATTCCATCCAACATGCTACTCTATGGAGTTCCTGGATCTGGAAAGACGGTGGTAACCCGATTTGTTTTGGGTCAACTTAGACAAAAGGGAATGGATATGGGACAACCTGTGAGAACCTACGAAATCAACTGTAGGCAAGTAGATACCCGCTACAGAGTTGTACAGACTTTGGCGACAAAATTGTCTGAACGGGGAGATGTGCCAATTCCATTTACTGGCTGGCCTACCGACAGAGTCCTGGAACAACTAATCGAAAGGATGGATCGTGCTGGAGGTGTTCACATCATTGTACTCGATGAAATTGACAATCTAGTGGAACGCGCGGGGGATAATCTGCTGTATAATTTAACCAACCTAAACACAATTCTCAAACGCTCTAGGTGTTGTATTATTGGAATTAGTAATGATTTGCACTTCACTCAACTACTCGACCCAAGAGTATCTGGTCGACTCGGGCAAGAGGACCTAATTTTTCACCCATACGGAGCATCGGAAATTACCGATATTCTGACTGAGAGAGCCAAGACTGGTCTACGAGAAGATGTTCTAGAACAAGGGGTTGTACAACTTTGTGCTGCCTTGGCTGCACAAGAACATGGTGATGCACGTCGGGCTTTGGATCTTTTACGAATTTCAGTTCAAAAGGCTGAACAACGCTCTCAGACAAAGGTAGATCCAAGACACGTACGACTTGCACAATCACAATTGGAGCACGACCAAGTCACACCTGTATTGCAGACTCTTCCACTTCACCAGAAGTTAGTCCTATTCGCAATCAGAATAAACGAGGATAATGGACTGCGAAACATCTCGACTGGTGAAGTTTACAGAACATACTCCGATGCTTGCCTGAATGTTAACGTCGAACCATTGACTCCAAGGAGAATATCTACCTTACTAAATGAATTAGATACACTTGGCATGATTATGGCTCGTAATGTAAGCAAGGGAAGAGGTGGGCGCAGTAAGCAGGTCAACTCTGCAGTCCCAAAGACTGTCGATGCAATAACCACGATGAGCGATGCAGACCCACTAATCGCTGAAGCCGCTCGTTGCCGCTATAGGTTACAGAGTCATCTTTGAGAATATGCACCTTTCGATGGTTTTCTTGACCTATTCTGCTAGAAATGTAGAGGCCCTTAAGGGCCTCAACGGTTAAACCGAGTTCTTGGGTCGCCGCATTCGATGTCGCTCTCTGACAACGACTGGTACTCGGCGCTCACACGTCCAAGTAGAACAGCTTCGACTGTTATGTTGCTACTGGGAGGATGGGTTCTATTACTCACGATTGTCAACATTACATTTGGCGCATATTCTCCAGGATTCAAGGCACTGTGGCTTGGATTCCTCAGTAACGGATCTCTTGGTGATGTATATACCGACCACGATGGAATCTCAGTTGTAGTCGATGATATTGCCTTCGGAATTATAGGAATTATCTTGGTCGCTATGGGTCATTTAGGAATGAATAAGGCCGTCGAAGGCGGTACTGTTTCAGCGATTAAAAGTCTTCCAAACTGTATGTCTGGTCTATTTTCCGGTGAATACGGAATCAGGAAAACTGTTGCAGATTGGATGATTGTCTTTGCAATCATCTTCTATCTTGCGTGGTCAATACAATACAATACATGGGTAGACCCAGGGGTATTCGCTGTCAGTGTAATTCCATTCATGTTTGGTTTTGGTCTAAATATGTTAGATAAGGCCGAATCTTGAGATTCTTCTCAAGCTCTATCCATTGCTTCTAGAAGTTCTCGACACCGTGATTTGGAATCAGAGCCAGTCCACCGAAGTACCACTCCTCGGTTTGGCTGACCATAGAGGACCACAGCACCTAATGGAGCCATTGGATGGAGAAGCAAAGGTGCAAGGTCTTCTTCACCGTCTACATCGATTAAAGTCGTCTTACTTTCATTACTCCAAGCTTCTAATGCACCTGCACAAGCATGGAATAACTCGGCATTTAATTGGCCGGCTGGATTCTGACATGTGAGTCTTTCATCGTAAAGAGATGTGTCGATTGCAGAAGATTCTTCCCATTCCTGCCGCTTAGTCTTGCCATCGATTAAAGCGATATCCGCTGGACTTCCGAAATCTTGTAGAGCTTTTACCGTAACATCTCCAACTGCGATAATTGGACCATGGCTACCAAATATTTCTTCTAAAACGGCGCGTATTGCTACACCCGTATCATCCTCTGGACCCTCAAACAATTGACCGAATGGATCTTTGAGATTCGCTTCGACCTCTTTTGTCAAGATAAGATCGGCTTCTCCCACATTCTCTGGAAGATAGGATTGTCCTTCTTTGTCTATCTCACCTTGGCGTATTCTAGAGCTAGAAATTGGTATGCCAGCGTGACCGATTACATGCTCGACCTTGAGGATTTCAAGAGGATCTAAGCCATTACTCTCGCGCGCTTGATTAATTCTCTGGCAACCTAATACTGTTTCTGGTGTGCACAATATTGCTGAAGCATTTTCGTGCCAAGGTGCAGGTCCATCTTCGTCTTCCAGTAAATGAATAGATATTCGAGAGGAATTTTCACCAATAGATTCGACAAATTTTAGTGACCTTTCAGACCATGATTCTATTCGAGGGTCTTTTGCCTGAGCTATTTGGTCGCTGGTTAACCATACCTCAAGTCTTTGACAATTTGAGAGACCATGCTCAATCAGTGCCCTATGCCCTGCATGGAAGCGGTCGAAGGTGCCGCCAACCAGTCCTAGTGAATGCATCGTTAACCACCGGGTGTATCAAGTCTTGAGACCTTTGGAAAAAGTGTGTGCCCCGGGGCGTAACGGTGACTTTCATAGCGATGCTCGGGCACCTGACCCACCCCGGGACGTCTGTTGGACTGTGGGG
>CENY01021421.1_pt1 | contig 11238 bp, 10 predicted proteins | sample 356181 | NCBI WGS metagenome assembly CENY01 (sample SAMEA2619840, study PRJEB7988) | marine metagenome | isolation source: saline water (ENVO:00002010), including
CAATCAAGGATTGGACTTCTGCCTCGCGACGGTGAAGCTTCAGACATAGTTTGGTGTGAGGCGCCTAGATGCTATGTCTTTCACCCTGTTAATGCTTTTGAAGTCCAAGGTGGGCAGGACGATCAGAAGATAATTATTGACTTGTGCAGATATGAAAGGGTTTTTCAAAAAGACCTTAAAGGCCCGGCAGGCGACAGCCCTCCTCAACTTGTCAGATGGACAGTAGATGTAGAAAACAGAACTGTGAATGAAGAGATTGTTAGCGACTTGGCACACGAGTTTCCAGCTCACGACCCGAGAACCGTGGGTCGCAGACATCGATACACATACACAGCTCTTGGTTTTGACCTTGGACCCACTTATCGAACTGACATGGAAACCGGAGAAGTGGTTTTTCATGATCATGGAGAAGGGCGATTTGGTGGAGAGCCAATATTTGTACCTCGTGAAGGATCCACAAGCGAAGAAGATGGTTGGGTGTTGGTTTGCGTGAATGATCGTGTAGGTTCACCAGCAGAGTTGGTGATACTCAACGCCAATGACATTGAAGAAAAACCTGTAGCTAGAATCCATCTACCTCAAAGAGTTCCAGATGGTTTTCATGGAGCATGGGTTGCGGACACTGTGGTCTCACCAGATGAATAAAAATCACGCCCAATTCGAACGACAACAACTTTGCGATCTGTTTGACCTAGTCGGTCCCGATCACCCAACTTTGTGTGAAGGTTGGACCACGGCACATCTGGCAGCTCATCTGGTTCTGCGTGAAAACTCTATAAAAGCTTTTGGTTTGGTAATTCCCGGATACTTCGCTAAAAGACTTGCAAAAGCGACCCAACAACTCGCCCAAAATCAACCTTTTGAAAAATTAGTCGACAAGGTACGTTCAGGGCCGCCTTTCTATTTGAAGAGAGTTGACGAGACTATGAACCTTTTCGAATTCTTCGTCCATCACGAAGATGTCAGAAGAGGAGGAGAAGAGTTTACGCGCCGTGATGACATAGACGAACTCGATGATGCTTTGTGGGAGAGACAGGAAAGGTTCTCTAAACTTCTGGTCAGAAGATTGAAAGACGTCGACATAACACTTTTACGCACCTCAGGAGAAAAGATACATTTAGGTGGCGGAGGCAAGCCAGTAGTTTTGGAAGGTACACCCAGCGAGATCGGGTTGTTCCTTTTCGGTAGACGTGAACACAGCGATATCAAATTAACAGGTGACCCCGAGGCAGTAAATGAAATTAAAACCGGGAAACTTGGTTAAACCTTTTTCGGTGTTAAATGATTAGTTGACAATTAATAGACCAGTCATATCAGGATGAAGGATACAGAAAAGCGGATAACTACCAGGTTTGGACGTGTCAATTTGAAAATTATCACCAGGGTTGAGAATACCAGAATCAAATTCCTCTAATTCTGGTTCATCTGGGGTTCCGGCACTGATTGTGTGCGGGACTGAGTCACTGTTATTGAAATAGACGCTTTGTCCTGCTTCAACTTCGATCGTTTCTTCGAAGGCAAAGTTTGAAACTAGAGACTGTTTAGCACCTTCAGGAAAATTTTCACCTTGTACTAAAAAACGTTCTTCCACAGTGTCTGAATCTCCGAAAGGAGCAATAGTTGGATTCCACATAGAGAAAACACCTAATTCATTGTCGTGCTCTGGGTGTGCCCAGGCATGCATCATCCAACCTATTGTTTCGTGAAAATTACCACCGGAATTTTCACACTCCTCTTTAGGAACGAAAGTGTCGGTACCATTAGACCTTCCTCTGCAGAGATTCAGGTGTACGTGCCAATTGTCAAGATCACCGGTGAAACCTTTCGGGTGACTGGTGTCTCCTTGTGATGGAGGCAGAATAAAAGCACTACCAACTAACACCATTGGTTCTCCATCCCAGACACCATCACGGCATTGTCCGATAGCTCCATTTGGAAGTGTTCCATCAGCCAGTGCATAAAGAATTATTTCGGGTTCACCTGGATCGAATCCATTGCCAAAGATATCGGCTTTAATAAAGTGGGAACCCATGTTCGGAGTTTGGATTCGATCAGACAGGTAACCATTTTCACAAGCTTTATTGACATCTGCATGTTCGTCTAAGAACTCTCGAAGAGAATCAAGCTCCGATACAAGAGATGCCAGTTCTTCAGGAGAAAGACCCATTTCTTCTGGTATAGGAGAGTTTGATTCTGAGAGTTCTTTTAACTCCAAATATGAGCAGGGAAGACGCTCTTCCTGGCATCTGAATTGAGGACCTAGCGGACCTTCAACAAGAGTTGGCACCACGCCAGCTGAAGTTTGCCGGAAAACGTATCTTGTAAAACCGGGCGCACCTCCCGCAGATGGATCAAGATTTTCGGGCAATAGCCAGTCGCTGTCGGCTTGATTGAAACTCGCTGCTTCAGCGATGTATTCATTTAATTGCTCAACATTTTTAATCGTCAAAGGATCAAGTGTCGTAGTGGGCACTGAAGCTTCTGAGGTTGAATCTTCGGAAGTCATTTCAACAAAGAAAAGCTGGAATTCGACTATTGCTGTGTCCTCCACTGAAACCACTACAGGTGCTGAAGGTGCTTCGACTTCATAATCGCTTAAATTAACTTCGAATGTTCCAACTACAGTCATTATCGACCCGACTAGTTGAGCTTGGAAGTCAGCTTTAACCGGATTGGTTAAGCCGTTAACAGTTAGAAAACCCGAAGCTGTTGACTCGATGGACCCGTTATCGGTGATTGGGATCGATTCTTCAAGGACAAACACCGCTTGGGGATGGGTGCTGGTATTCAGGGCACTTTGAACCTTAGAATCCCTCATAGATCTATCAGTTCGCAGCTTTGTTAAGTCGGCGACTATTTCAGTTCTTGAAAGGAAGCCTTTTTCAAATTCGATACTCCCATCAAGTTCAGGCGTTCTACCTACTGCTGTAACTTCCCCTATACCCCTGCCGAGTACTTCTTTGATTCTGAAACCAACAAAAGAACTTGTTGATTCATCGATCCCAAAGGATCCGATTGTTGTATCGACCATCCATGTTCCGGTGATTGCACCTATTTCATCTAACTCTAATTCGTCAGGAGTTTCCTGAGATTCTTCTTGTTCTAGCTGAGTTGTTGTCGTCTGAGCAAGGCTGGTTGTAGGCACAGTAGATTCAGGAACGGTGCTAGCAACTGTGGATGTGGGCACCGCCGTAGTAGCAGAAGTATTTTGTGCAGCGGTTGCTATCTGTACTGCTGATTGTATATCTGGAGGCGGTGGGGCGTCATCGCGAATAAAAAACCACCAAATAGCCAGAATGGAACCAGCCGTTAAAGTGAGGATTGCTAGAATTAATTTTCGTTTCATATTTCAATTAGATTTGTTGCTGATTACATCTTAAGAGATTCGAGACGGTGATCAACGAGTGCTTTAAATCAGAACGGAGAAAAAGTTGTGAATGACGAACTCCAAATTCGCTCTCAGAAAATAGCGGAGAGTAACGCAGCTTCAGTGGTGTATGCGACTACAAGATTTTTTTTACGACTTGTGCTCTGGTCATATCTGCGTGTCGAAGTAACTGGTAGAGAAAATCTTGCTGGAAAAGATGCAATCATCATGGCTCCTGTCCATCGTTCTAATTTAGATTCAATTCTCTTAGCTCCACTTTCTAGAAGGAGAATGAGAGCTTTGGCAAAAGAGAGTTTGTTTAAAATTCGACCCTTCGCATGGTATATCTCCGCATTAGGCGCTTTTCCTATAAGGAGGGGAAGCGCAGACCGTGAATCTGTCAAAACAGCTAGATCACTTTTAGAAAAAGGTGCCACGATGCTTGTTTTTCCTGAAGGCACGAGACAGGAAGGTAACAAAATTGGTGAACTCTTTGACGGTACCGCATATTTGGCGGCAAAAAGCCAGGTTCCGGTTGTACCAATAGGGATTTCAGGAAGTGAAAAGGCTATGGGCACAGGAAGTCGAATACCAAAGCCATACAAGGTTAGGATCTCGGTTGGTTCACCAATCCCACCACCTGAGCCGAATTCGAAACGCAGCTCATTGAGTGAATGGACAAAGCATTTTTCTGCAGAACTTCAAGCAATGCAGGATCAGGCATGTATGTAGTTTTGAAATTTTGATAAGCCCCTCAAGAGAGAAGTTAAATCTAAATGCAGAATAATTTGAAAAAAAACAAAGTTTTTCTTGGACGCGTCAGCTCTGTCACTGCGATTTGTTTGATGGCTCTTGCCCCGAGTGTAATAAAACTTTCGGAAATGGAAATTTTCAGACTTATTTTTTGGAGGCTTCTTATAGCAAGCTGTTTCTATCTAATTCTCTATATTTCCGCTGGACGAAAATTCTCTTCAAAAGAAATACGGTTCTCCCTCTTAGGAGGTCTAGTTTTCGGATTTCAATTAATCCTATTTTTCTCCTCGATACGCGAAACTAGTGTTTTAAATGCAATAGTCATTGGCTCGCTCCAACCTCTCATATTCTTATTCATAGCAACCCGTTTTTTTAATGAAAGACCCTCACGCTCAATTTATTACTGGTCGTTTTTAAGCCTCGCTGGTGCAGCTCTAACAATTCAAACAGGAAGAGAAGAGGGAGTCACCAGTTTTTCTGGCGATTTTTTGGCCTTTTTGGGAATGATAATTTTTTGCTTATATTTTGTAGTTAGTAAGAAAGCTCGAACCGAAATCGATTCCGTTCCTTATCAACTTTGGTTAACCATTTTTGCTTTGGTTCCCGTTTCTATAGCAGCCCTATCTATTGGGGAAGGGCTTTCACCTCCTCATGGAGAAGAATGGATACCTGTTCTAATCATTTCTTTGCTCCCCGGTACAGGGCATTTATTGCAAAATTTTGCGCATGGTCACGTTTCACTTGTTTTAATGGGGTTAATAAATCTTCTGGCAGTAGCAATTGTTCCTCTCTACGCTTGGTGGTTGCTGGGAGAGAAGCCCGGTTTAATCCAATTCTTTGGAATTGTTTTGGTGATAGGAACTTTGGCGATGGTAGTAAGTCGTCCCACAAAACAACTTACTGGAATCGGTTAGATGAATAAGGGGTTAATACAAGCTGTAGGTGCGTATACCATCTGGGGTATTTCTCCAATTTTTTGGAAAGGTCTATCAGAAATTTCAGCAATGTATTCGCTAGCGCACCGCATTTTTTGGACTTTCGCGGTTATGGCACTTATCCAAACTCTAAGACGTTCGTGGCCACAATTCAGAGAACAAAACTTAAGTAGACGCTCACGTTTTATAGGAGTCGTATCATCATTGCTAATTGGCACAAATTGGCTTGTTTGGGTATGGGCCATGAATGTAGATCGTGTCGTTGAAGGAAGTTTGGGTTATTTCATTAACCCTCTGGTGAGTGTCTTTCTGGGTGTAGTTTTCCTAGGCGAGTCACTACGTCGCAATCAATGGTTAGCGGTAATTTTGGCTGCAATAGGTGTTACATGGTTAACATTTTCTGTTGGTTCATTACCATGGGTCTCTTTAGTCTTGGCTGGCACATTCGGTTTGTACGGACTTTCAAAAAAACTAACGGAACAAAGCCCAATGAATGGCTTAACATCCGAAATGTCAGTATTGGTTATACCCGCATTGATTTATTTCTTCTTTCGCACATTTGACGGGACAGAAACATTGTCAAAAGCAAGTTCAACTGAACTGCTGTTATTAGTTGCCAGCGGTCTTTTCACCGCAGCTCCACTTTTGCTGTTTGCAAATGCAGTTAAAGAGGTCCCATTAAGCATTATCGGTTTGCTGCAGTTTTTGGCTCCAACAGCACAGTTTCTTCTCGGAGTGCTGGCTTACGATGAGAATTTCGACATGATGCAGTTAGTCGGATTCATTATTATTTGGTCCGCTTTAATAATTTTTATCACCGATAGCTTCAGATCATCGAAATCTTCACTTTAGGAGAAGCTAGTGAGAGCTAAGTCCAGCTAACACTTCTTCGGCAAAAGGACGGATCTCTGATTCGATTTTACTTTTACTAATAGAACGAGAAGAGATTACATTTGCTCCTTTTGACTCCAAGAAGTTAGCGAATTTAGATGCTGCTTTTCCAGGGTTAACAGCATGCGTCATAAAAGCGACAACAGTTTTACCCCAAAGAGGAGGGATTGTATTCAACTTTCCTATATCGCCAGGACGGTGACCGAAAAGAATTAAACCGTCTACCCAAGTTCCAATAAAAATAAGATCAGCATTTGCCAGTTCTTTGAAATCAAGGTTCTCTGTCGATCTGACAGTTACTTTGTTTTCCGGTGAATTGACTGCACCACCTAGAAGTTCCGCAGCTTTTTTTGTATTACCAGAACGGCTTTGATGTATTACAACAATGTTCATCTGCAAAACCTTTCATATCCATCTATGGTGGGAAGCACCAGTTGAAACTAATGCAGTAAAAGTGTATCAACTGGTATAGCTGCAAAATAGGGGTTTAAATGGGCAAATTAGAAAAAAAAGTCACATTAATCACTGGCGCTGGCTCAGGAATAGGTAAAGCCACGGCTAAAAAGTTCGCTGATGAAGACGCAATTGTCATAGTCCAAGATTTTGACAAAGAGTCTGCGGAGGAGGTTGCTGGTGATCTTAAGGGCCAGGGACATTTAGCAATTGGTGGTGATGTTTCAAATGAGGAAGAAATGAAACATGTTTTCTCTGAAGTTGCGGACAAATATTCAAGTCTCGATGTTCTGGTAAACAATGCAGGAATATCAGGTGGTCCAGAGGGTTTGAGTAGCATCACATATGAATCGTTTATGAGGATGCTCGAGGTTCACATCGGTGGAACTTTCATTTGCACACAAGCTGCTTTACCACTGATGAGTGAAGGAGGATCTATAGTCAATCTTTCAAGTATTGCCGGATTGGCTGGATGGGGTCCTGTGCATTATGCATCAGCGAAAGGCGCAATTTTAGGCTTTACTAGATCTTCTGCTCGTGAATTAGGAGGACTTGGCATACGAATTAATTCTGTGGCTCCAGGGGTCGTAGAAACACCTATGACAGAAGAGTTAGACGATTCCTTGCTGTCTCCATTGGTAATGATGACTCCACTAGGACGTATTGGACAAGCAGATGAAATTGCTTCAACAATTCTTTATTTGGCAAGTGACGATAGTTCTTTTGTTACGGGTCAATGGATTTCGCCAAATGGAGGATTGATAACGATTTAGGAGGTTGTCCTCGCAACTAGGTCAATCAATACTCTTACAATCTGATCAGGTTGATCTTCTTGAACGAAGTGGCCTGCATTAGCCACGGTTGTGTGGGGTTGACCGGAAGCGCCTGAGATTCTTGATGTAAAAGCTTTTTCACCACCACGAGTAACAGGGTCTTGGTCACTGAAAGCACAAATCACAGGGTTTTCAAAGTTTTCAAGCTCTTGCCATGCTTCTTTATTAGCAGGTGCAGAAGGATCGTTTAACGAAGTAGGTACTAGAGAAGGCCAAATTCTTGCCCCTTCTTTGAATGAATCGTCTGGGAAAGGCGCGTTATATGCATCAATTATTTCTGGTTCCAAGTCAGTTAGACAACCTCCATTGATGATGTTTCCGATTGGAAAGTTTTCTGCTGTTTGTGAAAATTTTTGCCAAGCTAGGAAAGCTTCTGTCGGTGTGCCACTTCCATCGGGAAGTCCTGTATTAGATAAAACGAGACCCGAAAAACTGGTTGGGTTAGCAGCCACTAAACGCAGTCCGATTAGTCCTCCCCAATCCTGTCCAAAAAAGAACATATTCTCTGGTGAATTTTGTTCTAACCATTTTTGCATCCACATGACATGACGTTCATATGTGTAGTCGGTTTGGTTAGAAGGTTTGTCAGACTTACCGAAACCAACTTGATCAGGCACTAGAGATCGGATTCCGGCATCTGCAAGACCGGACATTATTTTTCTGTAGAGGAATCCCCAAGTCGGTTCACCATGTAAAAGAAGAACCGTGGGGCCATCGGATGGACCTGATTCAGCATGGTGTATTCGTAGTGTGCCTCCATCACCATCTGGCACTTCAGAGTAGTGAGGTTCATAAGGCCAATCGGGGAGATTTTCAAATTGTTCTTCGGGAGTTCTTAATGTTTCCATGATTAACCGATAAGAGAGTTAAGAGCTTTATCGACCTTTCCCTTTCTATCTGGAGGTGCCGCATCAAGTGAGTTTATCCAAGTCAAACTTACGTAGTCATTCATGACTGCACCAACGTCAGTTTCAACTGGTTGAGTTACCGGATCACCCCAAGACATTTCGACTCTGTATGAGTTTTCATGTCCAGGTTTGGGTTCTAATTTGGCGTTTTTCATTGAACGTGTTGAACGTTTCGCTACTTCTGTGTATCTCCAGCCTTTTAGTTCATTGAGCTTTTTGTTCGGAACATTTATGTTTAAAACTGCTGGTTCTTCAGGGGGGTCTGAAATAACTGCGCCAACAGCTGTTTTGGCGACCTCAGCAGCGGTATCCCAAAGTTGGTTTTTTAGAACTTCTTCAATCCCTTGACCTTCTACACCCCAGCCTGTGACCGCCTGACTTACAGCGATACCTGTTATACCGGCATTTCTGGCAGTAAATGCAGCACCGATAGTTCCAGAGTGGTAAATCGAGTTACCGACATTGCTGCCGGGGTTGATTCCGGAAACCACCAGATCAAAAGAGTCCTCAAGGACCCCTCTTGTCGCATACATAACACAAAGGGCAGGTGGTCCACTGATTGCCCATGCTTTTTCAATATCGTCAATTTTTACTTGATGAACTTCTGGTCTTGAAATATGAAGTGCACCTATAGCAGCTCCAGCGCCAGAATATTCTTGATCTGGAGCAGCAACAGTTATTTCACCGAAGTCAAGTAATGAGCGGGCAAGGACATGGAGTCCCACTGAATCAATTCCATCATCATTGGTGACCAGTATTTTCACATTCACGACCATACCTATACGAACTGTTGTTTAGGTTAAAACTTTAAGTTCTTTGCAGTAAAAGTAAGATTTTTGCAAAAGTTGATTAATTTCTCTTACGAATTTTCTTCATTTCTTAGTTTTTCTTCAAGTGATTCCCAAAGTTTCATCAACTCAGAAGCTTTGTCTTTTGCAGTTTCATATTCTGAAACCAAAGACTCAGCTTCTTTCGGATTTTTGAAAAGTTCAGGTTCGTTAAGTTTTTCTTGTATCTCCAGAAGAGAAGCTTCTGCTTTTTCCCATTTCTTTTCAATTTTTGTCAGCTCACGTCTCAATTCGCGGTTCTCGTCTTTGGATTGTTTTGCTTTTGTTTGAAGATTTCCTGTGGCTGTACCTGACCTTAGCTCTTTGGGTGCCGGATTTATTATCCGATCAGGCACGCCGATGTGCCATGTCGCTTTGGAATCGCGTACCTCTAGGAGATTGTCTGCAACAGATCTGATGAGGTGACGGTCATGCGTTATCAGCACCACCGTGCCCGGGTAAGCGCTTATAGCATCTTCAAGTACGTCACAACTGGGCAGGTCGAGGTGGTTAGTTGGTTCATCTAGGATTAATAGGTTTACAGGTATGCATAGAGCTTTAGCGAGGGCTAAACGTGTTTGTTCCCCTCCAGAAAGATCTGATACAAGTGAGTCAACTAAATCACCTCTAAATCCGAAAGAAGCAAGATACGTTCTAATGTTCCTGCCTGAATCTTCGATTTTTGGAATAGTGCGAAGTTCCTCCAGTACTGTTTTTTTTGGATCGAGAACTTTTGCTTGCAGTTGATCAAACCAAGACATGTCGACGTTCTTTCCCCGAAAGATTTTCCCGTCGGTCTGTTTTAGCTCTCCAGTAATTAGCCTTACCAGAGTTGTTTTTCCAGCGCCATTAGGTCCAACTACAGCTACAGTTTTTCCTCTCTCTATAGTGAAAGTCAGACCATCTAAAATGGTTTCTTTTTCATATCCTGCACTTACTTTTTCGAACTCCACAACAACTCGAGAAGAGCGACGTGGTTCTGGGAAATCAAAGTTTGTTTTTGGATCGTTTTCTTTTTCAATGACTATTTTCTCGAGCTTTTCCAGAGCTTTTATTCGACTTTGCACTTGTTTAGCTTTTGTAGCTTTATATCTAAAACGTTCGATGAACCTTTCGGTATCGGAAATTTCCTTAGCTTGATGAGAAGCCAAAGCTTTTTGCTGGTTGATACGTTCTTCTCTAGAGACGACAAACTCTGCAAAGCTGCCAGAATATTCAGTTGCACGTCCCGATGAAAGTTCAATGATTTTATTAGCGATGCCATCTATAAAATCTCGATCGTGACTCACAAATAACAAACCGTTATGCCATTTTTCTAAATAGCTTTCTAGCCAAGTAACACTGTCAACATCCAAGTGGTTAGTTGGTTCATCGAGAATTAGCAGATCGGGTTTGGACAGCAGTAGTCGCGCTAAAGCGACGCGCATTTGCCAACCACCAGAGAGTTGGTTAACAAAACGATTGTGATCTTGAGAGTTGAATCCCAGTCCAGAGAGAAGTCTGTGTGCTTCGGCTTCAATTGCATATCCACCTATTTGTTCAAACCTTGACTGAGCTTCCCCGAAGCGGGAAATTAGGTCAGCTTTTTGATTCCCAGTCGAATCTTCTAGTTCAGCACTTAATTTTTTGATCTGTATTGCTAATTGGTTAATGTCTTCCGCTCCTGACAGCACTTCCTCTAGAACGCTTTTACTTTGAGTTGATTTCAATTCCTGAGGGAGGTAGCCGATTCTCATTTCTTGCGGTTTGTGTATTTCTCCTGCATCAGCCTCCTGAAGTCCAGTTAATATTTCCAGCAAAGTAGTCTTACCGGTTCCGTTACTGCCAATAAGAGCAACGCGACGTCCGGAACCTAGCTGGAGAGAGACATTCTTGAAAAGTGTCCTTGGTCCAAAAGACTTAGTTAATCCTGAGGCAGTTAGCACACGTGAGAGACTACATCTTTATGTAATGGAAGTAGCAGTATGGTTAGTTGCCTGTTGGATTCCATCTAACCACCGCGGCTGCTGATGTCATACCAGCCCCAAATCCTACAAGTAGCAGTAAGTCGTCTTCATTAACACGACCAGATTCCACCGAATCAATTAGTGCTAGAGGGATAGAAGCTGCAGAAGTATTTCCTGTTTTATCCATTACAAGGGCAGCTTTTTCTTGATCGATCCCAAGTCGCTTCATTGCTGTATCAATAATTCGGACATTTGCTTGGTGTGGTACAACAAGTGATATGTCATCGCTTTTCACTCCGGCTTTTTCCATAGCTGTATTAGCAGC
>CENY01166721.1_pt1 | contig 11204 bp, 9 predicted proteins | sample 356181 | NCBI WGS metagenome assembly CENY01 (sample SAMEA2619840, study PRJEB7988) | marine metagenome | isolation source: saline water (ENVO:00002010), including
GCCTCCATTTCTTTATTTGACGAGTCAAATTAGGCATCCCTAGTTCTGAACAAAATTGATGGAACATTTCAAGATCTGCTCCTATCCATTCTAAGTCGTCTACATTTTGAGAAATAGGAACGTCCAGTTTTAAGGTCGCCAATTTTTTATACAAGTCTGCTTTATCTCTGTTCGACTCCAAGCTTTTACTCAATCCTGAAGCACCACGAACACTCACATCCCAAAATCTATAATCAGAAGGGATTTTTTCTATATGCATATAACGTGCAAGTAAAGTTGAACTGGATTTAGCACCCCATTTTGGTATTCCTGGTATTCCATCAGATGAATCCCCCATCAAGCCAAGATAGTCAGGGATAGATTTAGGTAAAACACCAAATTTATCCTTTATTCCCGATTCACCCAGTATTAAATTTTTCCTTCTGTCAAAGCATACGATCCGATCTCCAGAAACTACCTGAGATAAATCCTTATCTGGAGAACAGATATAAACCTTCTCAACTTCAGTATTCCTTGCATAAGTGACTGCAGCCGTCCCTAAAGCATCATCAGCTTCATATTCCATCATTGGCCAATAAGTAATGCCAAGCGCCGCAACTGCTCTTTCAGCAAGGGTAAATTGCATTTGTAGTTCTTCGGGAGTGTCAGAACCGTCTTTATATCCGTCAAAAAGTTTGTTTCGGAATGACTTTACCTCGCTGTCGAAGGCAACAGCGAGGTGTGTCGCATTACGACTAGTTATCAGCGAAAGAAGACTCTGAATAAGACCACGTACAGCTGAAACTTGCATTCCGTCTGGAGCTAAGCGGGGAGGTTGACCAAAGTGTGATCTAAATAATTCGTATGTTCCATCAATGAGATATATATGCATATTAAAATCCAACCCTACCTTCTTTCAAGTAACCCGATTTTACATATGGCTTTGATCGACATTATCTACTAAATAAAAATTCCTAGCTTTTGTCATTGAAAACATAAACATCACCTTGTATGAGGATTAAGAACATCGCTCAAAGCGTCGCCCAAGAGATTCCAACAAAGAACAAGAGACCAAGCCACTAACCCCGGAGCAATCAACATCCATGGAACGGCTCGTAAGGCACTGATGCTGCCAGCCTCTAAAAGCATTGTCCCTAAACTTGGCCGAGGTGGCTGAATCCCTAAACCCAGCCAGCTCAGAATTATTTCCGTACCTACTAAAGACCCCATACCCATGGACACTGTTACAACAATCGGACCAATCGCATTGGGTAGCAAGTGAACAAACATAATTCTCGTTGTTGAAGCTCCCGTAGATCGAGCCGCTTCAACATATTGGGTCTCTTTAAGAGAAAGCACCTGCCCTCTGACCAGTCGGGCCATCCCAACCCAGCTAAAGGAAACTAATGCAAATGAAACAACAAAGTAATCAGCTATACCCGTTTTTACAACACCATCCAGCAAGGTGTTGTCTTCCACCCAACGTGCCCATTCAACTATCCTTGGTCTCAACGTCGCAGCCAGTAATATGACCAAAAGTATATCTGGAAAAGAGGAGAACACCTCACCTATCCTCATAATGAAAGAATCTATTTTTCCTCCAAAATAACCGGCCAATAAGCCCAATGAAACACCAATGAGTAACCCACCTGTTGATATCGCTACAAAGGTAATAACGAGGGTGTTCTGTATCCCCCATAAAACCCGAGTTAGAACGTCTCTACCTTTCATATCGGTACCAGCCCAGTGATCCAAACTAGGAGCTTGTCGAATAGCCGTGTAGTCCTGATCGTTATATCCATACGGGGAGATAAATGGTGCCAAAAGCCCCAATATGTAAATTACTAACAGGACAAGAATGCAAAAAACAGCAAGTTTTTTTCTGACTAACCTTCTAATGGCTCTAAACAAATGTCCATGTGAATCATGGGAAGTGGCAACGGTAGACAATTTAAGAATACCTGATTCTAGGGTCTACAAATGTATAAGCTATGTCTGCCAAAAGATTAGCGACTACAAATGCAGCAGACAAAATCAATGTGAATGCCATTATTACAGGATAGTCACGGTTGAAAATCGATTGTATGGCAAAGTCACCCACACCTGGTATGCCTAGAAGGCGTTCTGTAATAAAACCTGTAGTCAGCATACCCGCTAATGAAAATGACAAAATTGTAATGATAGGGATAATCGCGTTTCTCAAGATATGACGGTAATCCACAGTTATAGGACCTATACCCTTGGAGTGCGCAGTCCTTATAAAATCTTGACCCATGACATCCAATGTACTGGCTCTCATAAGCCTCGCCAATCCAGCAATCCCGGGTATTCCCATCGTTATGGCTGGAACGATAATTCTAAGGTCAAATAAGCCTCCCCATCCAGCACATGGAACCCAGTGTAATTTAAGACAAAGTGCCCATAAGACCAAAGGTATGCTGACCATAATTGGAATTGACATTAACATCAAACTTAAAGCGATAGAAGCGGGGTCAACCCATGAACCTTGACGATGCGCAATCCAGAAACCTAGAGGTAACCCTAAAGAGAGACTCACTACCATAGCTGCCAAATTCACTTGAAACGACACCCACATTTTTGACACCAACAATGAGCTAACAGATCTTCCTCGAAACCGTAGACTCTCACCAAAATCTCCACGCATAGCATTACTGATGTAATCTGCATACTGAACTATCACAGGTCGATTTAATCCCAGTGAGTCTCGTAGTCGCTCCGCCGTCACTTCATCATATTTAGATCCCAACATGACCTGCACAGGATCCCCGGGACCATAAGTCCCTAACAAAAATGTTATTGCAGAGACGATGCCCAAAAGGAAAGGCATCCACAAAAGTCTCCGGAGTATATGGCGCCACATATCATCGATCCCTCACATATCAATTCAGTTCCACAGACAGCAATTTACTACATATATATCGTTAATTCTCTATATAAACATGGCGCATTCTTGGAACAATCATTGGAGTTATAACATACCCTTTGATATATGGCTTTATCAGTAAATGTCTTTCGCCCGCAAACCAAAGTGGTAACCAAGGCGCATCTTCAACAATCAATTCCTCTGATTTTTTATACAGAGACATCCTTTCCGCTACATCAACTTCTATTCGAGCTTTTTCAAGCAAGCTGTCCACTTCAGGATTCGAGTACGTACCGTTATTGTTATCACTATCTGTGTAAAACAATACATCTAAGAAGTCCTGGGGATCTGGATAGTCGGCTTCCCATCCTAGGCCACCATACGCTTGGAATTTTTGGCGGTCTAAATCCTTCAAATAGGTTGCCCATTCTACTTGTTGTATTTCAACTTCTACCCCTAAAACTTCTTCCCACATGTTTATGATGACCTCCAAATCCAAGTTTGGTGTGCCACCTGTTCCAGGTATGGTGACCTCTATGCGGGGCCTTGTATTAGGATCAGCATATCTTGATTCTGAAAGCAATTTCTTTGCAAGCACCGGATCATAGCGCAGTCCTTCAATATCATCGGAATGTCCAGGAAACCCAGGGGGCAATATACTGTAGGCAGGAACCACAAGACCAGCTAGAACCTCTTCGGCTATAAGCTCTTTGTCAACAGCGTGGTTCAATGCCTGTCGAAATTTAACATCGTCAAATGGCGGTTGGCTCACATTAAAGCCAATATATGTAATGGAAAAACTTGGTTTCGCCACCACTAAATCATCATGTAAAGGATCATTAGGATCCTGTATCCTTTCAAGATCAAATAAACCGACCCCTGTTATATCGATTTCATCATTTTCATACATCGCCATCGATGATCCGCCTGCGAGATTCATTTGAATTTTTCCCAGCTTTGCAGGCTCCATATGATAACCATCATGGCGCTCCAAAATTAATCTTTCCCCGACTACATAATCTGTTAATTTAAATGGTCCCGTGCCATTCGGATTATCAGTCCATGTTCTTCCGCCATCATTAACATTGTCCTTGTCAACTACAAAGGCAGTGGGGTAAGTCAACTTTTGCAGAAAATATGCTTTAGGTGAATCAATACGTATTTGAAGGGTTTCATCATCTATAGCCTGTATGCCACTGATTTCAGAAGTGTTACCATCCAAGACATCTTGAATACCCACAATATCCCCGAGATAGGTTTCAACTACAGGAGAAGCCGTATCTGGATTAGCAGCTCTTTCAAAAGACCACTTGAAATCCTGAGCTCGGACCTTTTTGCCATCATGAAATACTGCAGACGACCTTAGAGAAAATGTATACGTAAGGGAGTCACTGGAAACCTCCCAACTTTCCGCCAAATCTGGCACCAGATTTAAATCTGTATCAAAAGAAACTAAACCTCCAAAAATCTCCACGACTATGGCAGCTGATGTCGTATCTGAAGTTAGATGTGGATCCAGGGTAGGAGGATCAGCCCACAGTCTATTGAATGTTCCTCCTGGGGCAACATCAGAACCAACCGATGCATCCGCTATAGTCTTGATTTCTGATTTTTCTTTGGGTACTGAAGAAGACATAGGGGACGTAGATTCTGATGAGGATATAGAGTCACCCCGGGTGTCTTGTTCACCTCCACCGCATGAAGTAACAACAACCAACAAAAGTACAGAAATTAGGGATCCTAAAATAAATCTAATCTTATAAATATTCATCTCTGTTTGTTATTCCTAAAGTTTGTCATTTTTTATTTGTAGGTGCGGACTCCCGACTTGGGAGGTTAAATAAGCTGTGATGAAATCGTCTATATCACCATCCAGAACATCTTCTGTACCAGAAGTTTCTGTACCTGTTCTGTGATCCTTAACCATTTGATATGGATGTAAAACATAACTCCTTATTTGATTCCCCCATTCGGCAGATATATGTTCTCCTTTAAGTTTCGCAATTTCATCATTTTTTTTCTGCCTTTCGAGTTCCAAGAGTCGTGCAGTTAGTATCCTCATTGCTATCTCACGATTCTGATGCTGCGATCTTTCATTTTGACAAGTAACTACGGTGTTACTAGGAAGGTGGGTGATACGTATAGCCGTAGAATTTTTTTGCACATTTTGTCCTCCATGCCCTCCGGCCCTAAAAACATCAACTCTTAGATCATCAGGATTAATATCCACATCCACCCCTTCTTCCACCCTTGGTAGAACTTCAGCAAGGGCAAATGAAGTGTGTCGGGCATGGTCATTATCAAAAGGAGAAATACGAACAAGACGATGAACGCCTTTCTCTGCTCTTAAATGTCCATATGCATAGTCACCTGACACCTGCATGACGACACTTTTAACACCTGCCTCTTCACCTGAAGATAAATCGAGAACTTCGCTTTTAAAGCCCTTCCTTTCAGCCCATCTTATATACATCCTTAACAGCATTGAAGCCCAGTCCTGTGAATCAACACCTCCAGCTCCAGCATGCAGTGCAATAATTGCATCTCTTTGGTCATATTCGCCAGAGAGAGTTAAATGAAACTCCATATCATCGAGTCTTTCTATAATTTCCTCGCACTCTCGGGAAATGCCATCTAACATTTCCTTATCACCTTCTGAAAATGCTAGTTCCAAAAGTTCAAATGCGGTATTAGCCTGATCTTGAATACTTTTCCAGTTGGTAACCTCAGTATTTAATGTTGATAAAGTCTTCATTTTTCTTTGAGCATACGCAGGAGAATCCCAAAACGTAGAGTCTGAAGCCTGTTTCTCCAAGCTAGCTATTTCTTTCTCTTTTGTAGGTAAGTCAAAGCCGCACCATCAGTTGAGAAATCCTCTCTTTTACATCAAGTAGAGAGTTTTTTAAGTCTTGCATACAAAGTCCCTGTGTATATTTTTGTTCGTGATTTTGTCGATCAAATATTAAATGAACCAACCTCTTAATTATATCAACAGAAACACTAGATAAACCACGAGAATTTCAATCAATGTGTAATATATGATGCTTTAACAAATAGAGTAATAACTTACTACTATCACGTGAATGAAATTGGATCAACGTCAACGGTAATACCTTTGTATATCCCCGATGACGATGTTTGCGCAGACACCAAATTAAGCCTGTCATATAGAAGCCTGGGATTTGGACCTCTTAATATGATCTGCCACCTATAATGACCTCTAACCCTTGCAGGGAAAGCCGGAGTAGGACCAATGACATCTGTATCAGACAAATCAGACCTATCTCTTTCTTGTAAAAATAATGATGCTATTTTTTTTGACTCTTCTAGAGCCTTTGATTCATTGGTGTGCTGATTCACTAGCCTGATCATTTTGCTGTAAGGAGGATAACCGTTAATCTTTCTGTATTGAGATTCGATTTGGAAAAATTGATCGTATTCTTGAGAGGCAGCTGACGTTATTGCGTAATGATCTGGCTGAAAAGTCTGGATGATAACCTTGCCGGGTTTTTCTCCTCTTCCAGATCTACCAGCTACCTGACATAGCAATTGAAACGAGCGTTCCCCAGACCTGAAATCTGGCAATCCCAACCCAACATCTGCCGAAATCACTCCAACTAGAGTAACTCCGGGCAAATGATGTCCTTTTGCAATCATTTGCGTTCCTATTAAAACTTGAGATTGACCCAATCTAAACTTATCTAAAATCTCCTCATATTTGTCAGGCCTGGTCGCCGAGTCTCGGTCCCATCTCAAAACATTAGATTCTGGAAACATGGTGTTTATTTCATTTTCTAGATACTGAGTACCTATCCCATATCTACTCAATAGAGAAGAGCCACACGAACTACATTCCATAAATGGCCTTCTATGGCGACCACAATAGTGACACTGCAATCTATTAGATGCACCATGATATGTATAAGAAATGTCACAGCTAGAACATTTGAAAACATGTCCACAACTACGGCATTGAGTAAACGCAGATGATCCTCTCCTATTCAAAAACAAAATGGCTTGTTCACCTTTCGAAATGGTTTGAGTTAGATGAGAATACAAAGAGTGACTAAGGATATGATCGTTTCCGTTACGCAATTCTTCCCGCATATCAACCACCCTTACAGAGGCCAAATGTCTTGCGTTTGAGTCTCTGTTTCCACCTTCTAAAAATCTACTGCTCAATTGGCTTAGTCTGTAACGACCCCTCAAAGCTCTCAAATATGACCCGACGTCGGGAGAGGCAGAGCCCAAAACGACTGTAGCCCTAGTTAGACCCGCCAACTGCATTGCTACATCTCTTGAGTGATATCTAGGAGAAGATTCATTATTTTTATATGTCCATTCATGTTCTTCGTCTATTACCACTAATCCAAGAAAATCAACTGGAGCAAAAATAGCACTTCTGGACCCAATTACAACGTTGTAGTCCCCATTTCTAATCTTTGTCCATTGATCAAAACGCTCACCAGATGTTAGGGCACTGTGCATTACGGCAACTTGTCCAGGAAATCTGGACTCAAACCTTTCTATTGTTTGCGGTGTAAGTGCTATCTCAGGCACGAGTACAATTGCTTTTTTTCGTAACTTTATGCAGTGACTCACTGCCTCAATATAGACTTCCGTTTTCCCACTACCTGTTACTCCATTAAGCAACAGTGCACGAGGATTCTCATCACAACGATCCATCATATCTATAATCGCGGACAGGGAACCTTTTTGCTCCCTAGTCAATTTTGTTATTGGGGAAGCTTGGTACACCTTATTATCTAATGGATTCCTATAAATTCTTTCCTTCAGAATCTTCAAAAATCCCTTGCCAATAGCGGCTTTTACTACACTGTGACCGTATTTTTTTCTGCAAAACGTAAGGGAATGATTTAAACCTTCCGTTGCAATATGTAGCACAAGCTCCCTCTGCTTATATGCTCTTCCGAAATTTTCACTTTTAAAAAATTCGCTTCCTGCACGGGTCAGCTCCAGACCATATGAAAAACGAGGCCTCACCCTGGAATCACGTACCTCATAAGACCTTTTCAAAAACCCTTTGTGTTCAAACCTTGATACTACTGATCTTGCACCTTCGCCAAATCTCTTTGTCAGAGCATCTAAACGAACTTTTTTTCTTTGAAAAAGATACTTGGATATATCGCTCTCGAATTTACTTAGGTCGGATCCAAGATTATCGATAACTGAAAAGTCTTCTAGGGAACATTCTACCCACACATCGGAGCGCTTTCTCGACCCTGGAGGAAGCATAAGCGCGCATGCCTCAAAAAGAGAACAAACATAGTAGTTACTAATCCATCGAGCAAGTGACAGATTCACTTCATCCAATAATGGCTCATTATCAACCAATGACAGGACTTCTTTTGTATGATCAACAGATGCACTATCCGCGATGTGAAAAACAATGCCTTGCAGGGTCCTTTTTCCAAAAGGAACCAATACTGAACTTCCTAAAAGCAAATTCAAATGCTCTGGAATTTCGTATGTAAAGGTTCTACTATGACCTACAGGGGAATCGACGGCTATTTCAGCGAACTTCAAAGCTTTTAATAAACCTCCCTCACAAGAAATCTGATTGTAAGGGTAAGCTAATCGCTTAAAACTAGGCTCAGTTCACGGAAATCGAGTGTGATCTAATTTCTGCGATCTTCTTTGATACGGGCTGCCCTTCCAGATCTACCTCTCAGATAATAAAGACGAGCTCTACGAACCTTTCCATGGCGGGATACTTTTACTGACTCCACGTTCGGTGAACACATTAGAAAAGTACGTTCAACACCAACCTGATTTGAGATTCTCCTAACAGTAAATGTTTCCCCCTGCCCACTACCTCTTCTTCGAATGACCACACCTTCATATCCCTGGGTTCTAACTCGGTCACCTTCCACAACTCTAACATCAACCCGTACCGTATCACCGGGACCAAATTCTTCTATATTAGGATTCTTTTCAACTTGTATAAGATTATGGGCATCCATTTCAAACCTATTCCGTTTCATCCTGAGTTAATCTTAGATTGACTTCAGGTTAGTAAAATCGATAAAAACCGAACAACAATTCTACCTCGATGATAGTCGCAAAGGCAATGAGCAAGTATATATATATTAGGTCGGTAGATCTAACCTATCACTATAAGCACCTTACAGTTTGATAGAATTGAACCCAATGTCGAACCGACAGAATATTTTTTATTAAGATCTAGTAACACACTGGAGTGCGGACATGCCATTCAGATTTGGGCCTATGGAACTTATAATAGTGCTAGTGGTAGTACTAATCATTTTTGGAGTCGGACGTCTACCAGAGATCGGCGGAGCGATGGGTAAAGCAATTAAAGAATTTAGAGGTTCACAAAAGACGGATGGAGATAACGAGGAATCTCAACTAGAGGAAACAAAAAAGAACTGAGTATTAAATTACAACTGTCTTGAATCGCCTTCTCAGTTACAATTTTCTATTTACTTTACACCAGCGTTTTAATTAGGATTCTCCAATTATTCGCTCTTAGATGTGCGAATTCGCGCACCAAGCTTGGAGAGCTGCACGCCAACCTCATATAAAACCACAATAGGGCCTGCCACAAATGCTTGGTTTATTGGATCCAGAGTTGGTGTTATGAGAGCACCTAGCACAAATGCCAACACGATTGCCCAACGTCTGTTTTTAGATAAGAAATGCGGGCCTACAACTCCTATTCTAGAAAGGAAAAATAAAACTATTGGCAACTCAAAAACAACTCCCATCCAAAAAAGCAGAGAAATCATTAAATTCACATAGTTGCCAATTCTTATCATCGGTATAGCCACGTCATTCCCAAATGTAATCAAGAATTTGACGGCTGGAGGAAAAAGAATGAAATAGCCAAACGAAGCTCCTATTAGGAATACGACAATACTTATAGGCATCAAAGAATAGAGATATTTTTTTTCAGTAGGTTTCAATCCTGGAGATACGAACATCACCATCTGCCAAAGTAGAAAAGGTAGCGACAAGAAAAATCCCACGAATAATGAGGCCTTCATCGCAATTCCAATAAATTCAGTTAAGTCAGTGTATACAGGTTTATTTTGAGGCAAATCAGTGAAATTCCCTGCAGGTGCCATTAATATCTGGAGTATCTGTTGATGGAACACAAATGCTATGACTGTGACCGTAAACAGGACTATTGCGGACCAAGTAAGCCGACGCCTCAATTCAGTCAAATGGAACCCTAGATTCGCACTCTCAGTCATAACTACAAACCTATCGAGCCAGAATCTCGCTCTTCATCTCTTTTTGAGATAGATTCTGGATCAATATCCAACTGAGACTCGCGCTGTAAAACATCTGATCTAAAAGGAACTGGGGCATCACTATTTTCTATATCTTCAGTGTTTTTGTTAGAAATGTCCTGATTGGACACATCTCGAATATTAGAAAATCTATCCTTGTCATTTTTTTCATCATCAACGCTCAGCTCATTATCCAATTCTTTTAAATCAACATGAGGGATCTGATCAGCCATACGACGCATTTGTCCAACTAACTTACCAAGTGATCTAGAGGCCTCTATCATCTTTGCGGGCCCTAATAAGATAAAGGCGACTAGCAATATTACGAGGATCTCCATGCCCCCCATACCCATCATGATAAATCACCTTCATCGACATTATTATCTATTTTAAGTTTCGAAGATGCTGCGTAGTATTGTGAATCTATTCCGACTCCACATTCCACAGTAGAAATTTTCACACCATATCTTCTTAGAGATATAGATAAAGTACAAAGTGGAAGTCCTAACACCGAGGTGTAACACCCTTCAAAAGTCTTCACAGGATGAAAACCTTGATGCTGTATTGCATAAGCACCTGCTTTGTCCATAGGGTCACCGGTCTTCACATATTCTTCGATTTCTGCATCTGAATAGTCTCTCATCGTAACAGACACTGTTGAAGTTTGAATTAGTATATCCTCTCTGTCAGGAGCAATCAGAACCATTGAAGTGGAAACATGGTGCGTACCGTTTCTTAAAAACCTCAACATCCTAGAGGCATCTTGACCACTAGACGGCTTTCCAAAAATTTCGTTGTTTGACCATACGATAGTGTCTGCACCTATTATCAATTCTGCTGTACTCATATTATGCCTGGCAGATTCTGCTTTAAGTATTGCCATTCTTTCGACATAGTCAGTTGGGGCCTCATTGAGTTTAGGAGGCCCCTCTTTCGCTATCGGAGCACACAACGAAACTGGATAATGAAACCTTGAGATTAACTCTCTACGGCGTGGCGATGTAGATGCCAAAACTATCGAATTGTTTTTCTCTGAATGAGACATTATCAATCGATATATTCCA
>CENY01354458.1_pt1 | contig 11200 bp, 11 predicted proteins | sample 356181 | NCBI WGS metagenome assembly CENY01 (sample SAMEA2619840, study PRJEB7988) | marine metagenome | isolation source: saline water (ENVO:00002010), including
TGAGTCTCGAGCTAACTTACGGATTAATAAAGAATTTCCTTGACGACCAAGAATCGCCTGTGATTCGTTGGATGCATGACTGCGACGCCAGAACTGACCCGCAGACTGCGTCATTGCATTCTGCCGCTACTCTGCATAGCGACCATCGGCTATATCAGCTACCACGCCGTGCAGGGCGATCGAGGGTTAGCGGCTTGGCGACAGTTGAGTCAGCAGATTGATCATGCATCTGGAGAATTGCTTCGGGTTCGTTCCGCTCGCATGGAGTTGGAACACCGGGTGTCGCTACTGAGGTTAGATGGATTGGATCGTGACATGCTCGATGAGCGTTCCCGCATCGTTCTTGGGCTTGCCCATCCCGATGAGCTCATATTCTTGACACGTTGATGCAACCGCTTGCCCCATGGGTGCGGTAGTCGGGGTTGCAGCCGGTTAGGTGATGCGGATAATGCGAACAGTGGTAACCCGGACAGAGGCGAATTCTGTTCGATATCGTAATAAGTTAGTGGGTGGGCTCGACTCACAATATGTTGTTCCGTAGCAGACTCCTCTCGCGATATCATCACGCGGCGGATATCCTGAGTTGATGGCCTACGCCATCACTGAGGGCGCTCAATGCGGCGGCGCATTGCCGGCGGCGTGCCCGGAACTGTTTGGTTGAGGGGAGACAATGGCGCAGAGTCGCTCAAAACGTAGCAATGCAACCGCGGGAACGGCGGCAAAATCCGGATCCAAGAAGACCGGGAGTTCAACCCGCACCAAGAAATCTCCAGCGCCTTCGAAAGAACTCATCGAATATTACAGACAGATGCTTCTGATCCGGCGATTCGAAGAACGCGCGGGCCAGTTGTACGGAATGGGACTGATCGGCGGCTTCTGTCACCTCTACATTGGTCAGGAAGCAGTGGTCGTAGGCCTGCAGGCAGCGATCACCGAAGATGATTGCGTTATCACCGGCTACAGGGATCACGGTCACATGCTGGCATGCGGTATGGATCCCAAAGGCGTTATGGCGGAACTCACGGGTCGCAGCGGTGGATACTCCAGTGGCAAAGGGGGATCCATGCACATGTTTTCTCGTGAAAAGAACTTCTACGGCGGACATGGAATCGTTGGCGCCTGGGTCCCCTTGGGCACAGGTCTGGCATTCGCCGAAAGATATAACGGGACCAACAATGTCGTGCTTACCTACTTCGGCGATGGCGCGGCCAATCAAGGTCAAGTCTATGAGTCATTCAACATGGCTGAATTGTGGAGTTTGCCGGTGATATTCGTCATCGAAAACAACCATTACGCCATGGGAACTTCCGTTCAACGCTCCTCAGCGCTGACAGAGCTCTACCGCCGTGGCGAGAGCTTCACCATTCCGGGTGAACAAGTGGATGGCATGGATGTCCTGGCGGTGAAAGAAGCGGGCGAGAGGGCGGTTAAGCACTGCCGGGCCGGCAAAGGACCAATGCTCCTGGAAATGAAAACATATCGTTATCGCGGGCATTCAATGTCGGATCCAGCCAAGTACCGAACGCGTGAAGAAGTTCAGAAAGTGCGGGAAGAGCGCGATCCCATAGATCACGCTCGCGATGTCCTTTTAAAGGCCAAGATGGCGGACGAAGAGGCACTTAAGGAGATCGATAGGGAAGTTCGGGAAATTGTTTCCGAAGCTGCGGAATTCGCCCAACAGAGCCCCGAACCGGACGCCTCAGAACTCTACACCGATGTGCTGATTGAAGCCTGAGGCGCGGGGAGAGGAACATGCCCACTGAATTGCTCATGCCCGCTCTGTCGCCGACGATGACGGAAGGAACGCTTGCGCGCTGGTTGGTCAAGGAGGGCGATTCGGTGACGTCGGGCGATATTCTTGCCGAGATCGAGACCGACAAGGCGACGATGGAACTCGAAGCAATCGATGACAGTGCAATCGGCAAGTTACTCGTCGCAGAGGGTACGGATGGTGTTCAGGTCAATCAACCCATCGCCATTCTGTTGGCGGAAGGTGAAAAGGCCGGCGCAATGGACACGCCGGAACCGGCTCCGCCTCCACCAGAAGAAGCGCCGACGGCAGACACACAGAGTGAACCCGCAGTAGTTCACGAAGAGCCTAAGCCAGCGCAACCTGCTCAGGTGCGCCCACCGGATGTCGACGTTCCGGTCGGAACGGAAATGGTGTCAACCACCGTGCGCGATGCGCTTCGTGATGCCATGGCCGAAGAGATGCGCCGTGATCCCAGTGTCTTCTTGATGGGTGAAGAGGTGGCCGAATATGAGGGCGCCTACAAGGTAAGTCAGGGTTTACTCGATGAGTTTGGCGCTCAGCGGGTCATCGACACCCCGATCACAGAGCAGGGATTTGCCGGCATTGGAGTGGGCGCCGCTTTCAACGGGTTGCGGCCCATCGTCGAATTCATGACGTTCAATTTTGCCATGCAAGCTATCGATCAGATCGTGAATTCGGCTGCGAAAACGCTCTACATGTCGGGCGGGCAGATGACTTGTGCCATCGTATTCCGAGGCCCGAATGGCGCGGCTTCACGCGTTGCCGCGCAACACAGCCAGGACTATGCCTCGTGGTACGCAAATGTGCCGGGTCTCAAGGTGGTGGCTCCTTGCTTTGCGGCAGATGCCAAGGGTTTGTTGAAATCCGCGATTAGAGATCCGAACCCCGTGGTTTTCCTGGAAAACGAACTCCTTTACGGACAGCACGGAGATGTTCCGGTCATCGATGATTTCACAGTGCCGATCGGCCGGGCGAATGTTGTGCGTGACGGGTCCGATGTCACGATAGTCAGCTATTCGATCGGCGTGGAGAAATCCCTGCAGGCGGGAGAAGTGCTCGCAGCGGAAGGCATCAACGCCGAAGTTGTCGACCTGAGGACTATCCGCCCCATGGATACGGCGACCATCGTGGACTCCGTGAAAAAGACAAATCGCCTGGTGACGGTTGAAGAGGCATGGGCTACTTGTGGAATTGGTGCCGAAGTAACCGCCCGTGTAATGGAAGAGGCATTTGATTGGCTTGATGCGCCAGTTGCACGTGTGAGCGGCGTAGATGTACCGATGCCCTATGCCGCCAATCTGGAGCGGCTTGCCTTGCCCCAAGTTGACGACATCGTAGAAGCGGCGAAATCCGTTTCGTACAGGTCCTGAGGAGCCAGTATGCCAACTACCATAACCATGCCAGCTCTTTCGCCGACCATGACCGAAGGAACGCTTGCCCGCTGGCTGATCAAAGAGGGTGACAACGTCAGCGCGGGAGACATCATCGCCGAGATCGAAACTGATAAAGCGACGATGGAAGTCGAAGCGGTGGACGAGGGGGCTGTCGGGCAACTGCTGATCCCGGAAGGCACCGAAGGAGTGCCGGTCAATCAGCCCATCGCAGTATTGCTGGAGGAGGGTGAAGACGCATCGTCCTTGGATGGTTTCCTGCCACCGCAGGCAGCGTCTCCGGCGCCCGCTCCCGCGGGGGAGGCATCGCCGGCCGTGCAGTCAGCGCCGGCCGCGCCGCCTGAAACTGCTTCGACCCCGGTACCCGCCTTAGCACCGATCCCGAATGACGCTGGGTCAGGCGGCGAAAGGATATTCGCTAGCCCACTTGCCCGACGTATGGCCGAGAAGGCGGGACTCGACCTCACTTCTATCCGCGGAACCGGACCTCGCGGCAGAATCGTAAAGGCGGACATTGAAGCGGCACTTTCGGGTGCACCAGTAGAGGCCTCTGTGCCTCCGGCGCAAGCAGCGCCTGCACCAGCTCCTGTAGTGGCCGCTCCAAGCCCAGTCGTCGCGACTGGCGAGAGCCAAGTCGTGCCTCACTCGAACATGCGCAAGGTTATCGCGAGGCGGCTTTTGGAATCGAAGCAAACCGTGCCGCATTTTTACCTCACCGTAGACTGTGAGATTGATCGACTGCTGGCGATGCGCAAGGAACTCAACGAACGCGATGGTACAGACTACAAGATCTCTGTGAATGATTTCGTTATTCGGGCTGTTGCGCTGGCCCTGCAGAAAAACTCGGAGGCCAATGCGAGCTGGTCGGAAGAAGGAATGGTTCGTCACGGATCCATTGATGTATCCGTCGCCGTAGCCATAGAATCCGGACTGATTACGCCGATTATTCGGAATGCGGATCACAAGGGGCTCGCAATGATATCGGCCGAAATGAAGGATCTCGCTGGTCGTGCACGCGACGGCAAATTGATGCCCGAGGAGTATCAGGGTGGGACGTTCTCCATCTCAAACCTTGGGATGTACGGCATTCGCGAGTTCAGTGCGATTATCAATCCTCCGCAATCCGCTATCTTGGCGGTGGGCGCCGGCGAGCAACGTCCAGTTGTCAAAGATGGCGCATTGAGCGTGGCGACCGTGATGAGCTGTACCCTTTCATGCGATCATCGTGTCGTCGATGGTGCTCTTGGCGCGCAACTCTTGGGAACTTTCAAGAATCTGATTGAAGATCCTATGACAATGCTGTTGTAGGCGAGTCGGCAGAAGACGTATGACCGAAAATCAATACGACGTTGTGGTCGTTGGGGGCGGACCCGGGGGCTACGTGGCGGCAATTCGTGCCGCTCAGTTGGGTCAGAAAACGGTCGTGGTCGAAGCAGAGCATCTTGGAGGCATTTGCCTGAACTGGGGGTGTATTCCGACAAAGGCCTTGTTGCGGGCATCAGAGATCCATCACTTGATGACGCGCCTGGAAGAATTTGGCCTATCCGCCAAAGACTTGAAAATCGATCTTGCAAAAATAGTTGAGAGAAGTCGAAGCGTTGCAGGTCAACTCGCTGGTGGTGTCGCTCATCTGCTTAAGAAAAACAAAATCGATGTTGTGGAGGGACGCGGCCGACTAGCTGCTCCGGGCAAATTGTCTGTGTCTCTTAAGGACGGAACTTCCCTGGAAATTTCCGCCTCGCATATCATCTTGGCGACAGGTGCCCGGGCTCGCGACCTGCCGGGGCTCGAAGCGGATGGCAAGCTCATCTGGTCCTATCGTGAAGCGATGGTGCCGGACGTCTTGCCAAAGTCGCTCTTGGTCGTGGGTTCAGGGGCTATTGGCATTGAATTTGCCAGTTTTTTCAACGAATTAGGGTCTGATGTGACGGTCGTTGAAGTTCTCGACCGCGTACTCCCCGTCGAAGATGACGAAATCTCAGCATTCGCTCGAAAATCGTTCGAAAAGCAGGGGATGACCATACATACCGGCGCAACGGTTACCGCGTTGAAAAAGGGCAGGGGGACCGTTGCGGCAACCGTCAATCTCGGTGCCGATGGAGAAAAAGGGCTCAATTTCGATCGTGTGATCATGGCGGTCGGAATAACCGGGAATGTCGAGAATCTCGGGCTGGAGGAAGCCGGAGTTCAAATCGACCGCGGGCATGTTGTGATCAATCAGTGGTGCGAAACGAGCGCTCCAGGGGTTTATGCGATCGGCGATTTGGCCGGCCCGCCCTGGTTGGCGCACAAAGCGAGCCATGAAGGTGTTCTTTGTGTGGAGCGAATTGCAGGTGTGGACGGGGTGCACCCGTTGGATACCACGAAAATCCCTGGATGCACCTATTGTGCTCCTCAGGTTGCGAGTATCGGTTTAACAGAAGCTGCGGCTATTGAGGCCGGGCACACGGTGCATATTGGCAGGTTTCCCTTCCTGGGAAACGGAAAAGCGATTGCATTGGGCGAGGCTGAGGGCCTGGTGAAGACGGTGTTTGACGCCGACACAGGCGAGCTTTTGGGTGCTCACATGATTGGTGCTGAAGTGACAGAACTGATCCAGGGTTACACAGTCGCACGCACTCTGGAGTGCACCGAGGAAGACTTGGTCCACTCCGTGTTTCCACATCCGACCCTGTCAGAAATGATGCACGAATCGGTGCTTGACGCATTGGGCCGAGTGATCCACTTCTGATTCGATATGGCGAGCAATTCCATCACAGACCTCGCTGCGCTCCGACACCCTGAGAAGCGCAATCGGCCGGAAAATCCAGTCCCACGCAAACCTCCATGGATTCGCGTCAAGGCCCCGACCTCTCCGCAGTACCATGAAACGCGCAAACTTATGCGTGATTTGCGCCTGAATACCGTTTGCGAAGAAGCAGCCTGTCCAAACATTGGCGAGTGCTGGACACATGGCCATGCGACCGTGATGATCTTGGGTGACATTTGCACGCGCGCATGCGCCTTCTGCAATGTCGCGACAGGCCGGCCGAACGCCGTAGACCCGGCAGAACCGGAAAATGTTGGGCGGGCTGCTGCACGTCTGAACCTTCATCACATTGTTATAACGTCCGTGGATCGGGACGATCTGGATGACGGAGGAGCGAACCAGTTCGTCCGGGTCATCGAGTCGGTACGGCGCTACGCGCCGGACACGACGATCGAGGTGCTTACGCCCGATTTCCTACGTAAGCAGGGTGCTATCGAGGCGGTGGTGGCAGCCAAACCTGACGTCTTCAACCACAATCTCGAAACGGTGCCACGCCTGTATCCGACAATTAGGCCTGGCGCGCGCTATTTCCATTCATTGAGGTTGCTGGATCAGGTCAAGGAACTCGACCCGTCTGTCTTCACGAAATCTGGCATGATGGTAGGTCTGGGTGAGGATACGTCGGAAGTATTCCAGGTAATGGACGACATGCGGTCTGCAGGTGTGGACTTCATGACCATCGGGCAGTACCTGCAGCCGACTCCGAAACATGCGCCCATCGACCGGTTTGTGAAGCCCGAGGAATTCGAACGATACGAAACCACCGCATGGGCAAAGGGCTTTCTGATGGTTTCGGCCTCGCCGCTCACGCGGTCGTCCTATCACGCTGGCGATGACTTCAAGCGATTGCGTGCGTCGCGGGAAGGCTCGCTGAGGGATTCCGGTTCGTTAGAGCCCCCGCCCCAACCAGCCTAGGGCACTATGCCGACGCACGCCGAAGTTCGGGTACTTCACCATTCTCCCGAACAGTTGTTTGATCTCGTTGCGGATGTCGGCAGGTACCCTGAGTTTCTGCCATGGTGCGTCGATGCCAGAATTCGGCGGCGCGAAGAAAACCTCATTGTTGCGGATCTGGTAATCGGCTATCGGATGTTTCGTGAGCGGTTTACATCAACCGTCACGCTCAGCCGACCCAATCGAATAGATGTTTCGTACTCGGATGGACCCTTTCGATATTTGAACAATCATTGGATTTTCATCCCCGAAGGTGCCGATTCGTGCACGATCGATTTCTTCGTTGATTTCGAATTTCATTCCCGCGTACTCCAACTCATGGTGGAGCGCGTCTTCGGAGAAGCCGTAAAAGTCATGGTGCATGCGTTCGAACGCCGTGCAGACGAGCTCTTCGGTAGCGACGTGCCACCGCCCGAAGAAATCACATAGCGCACCTTGTGGCCACTGACGGTAATCATCCGTTCTCTTGGCGATTTCGGATATTGGACACATACGGCACCGCCGCATCCTCCAAAGTCGACCCGTTCTATCGGGTTTTGTCAGAAGCTTTACAAATGCGTTGCGCTAGTGAAGCGAGAAGTAAATGAGGACAACGACGGTTGTGTTCTGTGCCGCATGGATCCCGATGGGGACCCAGATTGAAGCACTCCGTTCATAGGAGATTGCTAGCACCAGCCCTAAAAATGCGACCAGCAGCATATGCGGAAGGGGGTAGTAAAAATGCGCGCTTGCGAAGAGTGTGGCGCTTATTGGTGCGGCCGTCATCGGGCCCCACAGGTCTTTAAGCCAGCGATAAACCAAGCCTCTGAAGAGCAGTTCTTCGCCGAAAGGCGCCAACAGGCCAATGAACAATACGCCGCCCACCAATCCAACCCAGGTAAACCCGTCCGGCGCAATCAACCATGACGTGAGTTGACCGGCAGAGATTTCGAATACCCGTTCGATGCCTTCAATTGTGGCCACCAGAATGATGCCCAGCGCAATCGCACCAGCAATCCATCTCGCACCCGGCCAAGCGAAACCAAGGGTCTGCCAAGACATTTCACCCGCGCGCATCAGCACGATCTTGACGGCCAGAAATAGAGACCCGTTAAGGAGGAGAATGCTGCCGAACAGAACAGCGAGATTGAGCTTGCGTGAGGTCGCGGCGTTGTCTGCCGAAATCTCCGCCAGCCCGACGATGGCGGCGATCCCAACACTCGTCAGTCCGAAGGTTACAAGCGTAACGTAAAATACATCGCGCCCGCGCAGGCGCATCGACATGTCATCGCTATCGGCTCGCATGTTCCGGCGAATTACCCGCTAGGGTAAGCGGCGACGATTTCTGTCAGCATGTCCAGCGCTTCACGGATGGTGGCATCGCGAATGCCTTCGCGGCCAATCTCGCCAAATTCACATCGTCGATGATGGGAGGCGCCCTCGTTTGAAGCAGATGCAATATGCACCAGCCCAACGGGTTTCTGTGGTGAGCCTCCCCCAGGACCGGCAATGCCGGTTACCGCCACGCTGACCTGAGATGTCGAGCGATCGAGGGTCCCGGCAGCCATTTCCCGCGCGACTGGCTCACTGACCGCGCCATGTGCGGTGAGTGTCTGTCGTGACACGCCGAGATTCTCTGCTTTTGCATCATCTTGATAGGTGACGAAGCCACGTTCGAATACATCCGAGGATCCCGATATCTCAGTCAAAGCAGCAGCAATCAAACCGCCCGTGCATGATTCGGCAGTTGAGATATGTAGGCCTTTGGCTCGACAGGCTTTGAGCAGACTGCTCACCTTGTGGCGAATTTCATCGTCAAACATCAGTTCACACCAGCGAAAATGCGGATCAACAGCAGTACTGCGCTAGCGTAAATTCCCGCCACAATATCGTCGAGCATGATGCCTAGTCCGCTTTTGATGTGTTTATCAATCATGTTTGCTGGCCAAGGCTTCACGATGTCAAAGAACCGGAACAGGACAAATCCCAGAGCGAACATCATTGGATCGAGAGGTGCGACAGCCAGAGTGAGCCACTGTCCCGCGACTTCATCGACGACGATCGCTTTTGGATCCGCGTCATCGATTTCAGCAGCTCGATTGGCCTCGATATATACATTTGAGGCAAGCCATCCAATCACGAAAACAATGACTGCAGCCACTGCCAGACCGATTTCGTTGAACTGGTAGTGGAGCAGCGCGGCGAAAGGCAGCGCACACAGGGATCCCCAGGTGCCTGGCGCCCAGGGCAGTAATCCCGAACCGAACCACGTTGCTAGGAGTGCCGCAGGGTGGGTTGCTGAGAGGCCCGGTGGTAGACGATGACCTTCAGGTGGAACTTGCGTCACTTGAGTTGGTGACCTCGGGGTGTATCGGCCAGATTCGAGTGGGAATACGGTAGCCGGATTGTCGCTGTCGCTAGGGCACTTATCCCTTCGCCTCGACCCGTGAAACCGAGGCGTTCCGTGGTCGTGCCCTTTACACTTACACGAGTCGGATCCACACCAGTCATGGCGGCGAGCCGATTTTTCATGTTCTCGCGGTGGGGCGCGATTTTGGGACTCTCGCAGATGATGGTGACGTCGATGTTTGAAATTATTCCGTTCATTTCGCGGAGGCGTTCTGCCGCGTAGGCAACGAATGTCTCTGAGGGCTCGTCTCTCCACCGTTCGTCCGTGGGTGGGAAGTGGAGTCCGATATCTCCCGCACCAATAGCTGATAGCAGTGCGTCCGTGACCGCGTGCAGGGCGGCGTCAGCATCGGAGTGTCCCTGCAGGCCTTTGTCATGGGGAATGGACACGCCGCAAAGCGTAACGTGATCTCCTGACTCAAAGCGGTGTGTGTCGAAACCGTTGCCTACCCGGATATCACCTCGCTGTGCCGACAAGAACATTTCTGCGCGAGCAAGATCCTCTGCGTTGGTGATTTTGAGGTTTTCCATCTCCCCCGGTACAAGTGCGACGTCTAGCCCCGACGCCTCTGCAATCGCAGCGTCGTCGGTATGTACGTCATTCACGGCCATCTGATGCGCCGCCACGATCGCTCGGAAGTCAAATGCTTGAGGTGTTTGCGCGCGCCAGAGATTACGGCGATCGACAGTCTTTGCGATCAAAGGTTGTCCGGCACTTGTTGTTTCCGTTGTCGATCGCTTGACGGTATCTGAAACCGGTAACGCAGCAATTGCACCGGAAACACCCGAATTCTCCGTTTGGACCGGTGCGAGAACACGTTCGATGAGGGTGGAGGTGAGCAATGGTCGCGCCGCGTCGTGGATGATCACGGTCTGAGGTGAGAGAGGGGCGATGCTCTCCAGGCCAAGTCTTACGGATTCTTGTCGCTCGCCACCCCCTAGAACAGGCTCGAGAATTTTGGGTGAGGCCCTGCGATCAGTCAATGTTTGGGCATAGAGCTGTCGATGATCCTCTTGAATGACTACGCGGACGGCATCGATGGCCGGGTGAGCAACCAAGGTTTGCAGGCTGTGAGACAGTACCGGCTGACCTCCCAACATGGCATATGTCTTGGGAACGGCACCTCCGAACCGGACGCTGCTACCAGCCGCAACGATTAAGGCGATCGTGCTCATATGACGTAGCCTAACGGGCGGGCAAACGGTTGCGCAAAGGGACCTGGCTACAAGGCAAGACTGAAAGTCGATCGATCGCAGACAGCGACGTCATCCAGTGTGAGCGGTGTTTACGCCTGCAGGGCCAAGGCCTCCAACCGGTTCCGGTCTCTAATGTACAGAGATTTCGCTTTTCGTGAGACGACACCGTCGGATGTCAGACGACTGATAACGCGGGCGACGGTCTCGCGTGTCGTTCCCAGTGTGCTGGCAAGGTTTGCTTGGGTCGGGACCGGATATACAACCCAACTTTGGCTGCGGAGGGGAGCGGGTTCCACGAGGCGGAGCAGTTCGAGATAAACCCGCTGAGCGGGTCCGAGTGAACTCAGATCCATAATCCTCTTGTCACAGGCGCGGACGATACTCGCGAGTCTCTGAATGAGGGCAAACGCAAACCCGGGCTGAGTGGTAATCAGTTCCTGAAACTGATCAGCAGCCAGGATGGCGATCTCGCAATCACTCTCAGCAACGACAGTTGCAGATCGAGGTTGTCCGTCGATGGCCGCAAGCTCGCCGAAGAAGTCACCGGGCCCCAGAGCAGCATATCGAACCATCCGACCGGCACTGGAATAGTTGAGAACACGCAGGTGACCTGAGATCACGAAACATACGTGATCAGCGTCTTGGCCTCGCTCCGCGAGCTTTTCGCCACTCCGGTACGTTTGCGTC
>CENY01164258.1_pt1 | contig 11197 bp, 13 predicted proteins | sample 356181 | NCBI WGS metagenome assembly CENY01 (sample SAMEA2619840, study PRJEB7988) | marine metagenome | isolation source: saline water (ENVO:00002010), including
CGGCCCAAAGGGCCGGCGCTATAGGACGAGCCGCGAACGGTGCCGTCCTTGGCGAGAATGAATTCGGCGGGCTGGATGAACTTGCGGTCTTGCTCCCAGAAGGCACCCACAGAGTCACCCTGTTCCCGGCTGACGCCCTGGGCTATGGGGAAGGAGACGCCGTCGGCGATCTCCTGGGCGTGCCAGGCGCTATCCACGCTGCCGGCCACCACGACTTTGCAGTTGAGGGCCTCGAGTTCTGACTTGTGTGCATCCCAGTCGTCCAACTGACGACGGCAATAAGGTCACCAGTGTCCCCGGTAGAGCAGGACGATGTTGTAATCGGTGTCGAGGTCGTCGGGCACCGTGATTGTGCCGCCGCCGCCGACAACGTTGAGCGTCATTGCGGGGAACGTGTCCCCGATGTTGAGCTGGTTGGCCACGCTAACTCTCGCTTCATAAACGACTCGGTAACGTCGAGATGCTAGACCGACAGGCAACCCCCGTAAACGGGGAGGGACAAGGGGGAGGACTCAAGCTGAGCGATCCCGCACCGAGCTGGTCTCCTATCCCTCGGGCAATGGCGGCATGACGAACGGGTGGGCCGCCTCGTAGGCGCGCGCCCCGCGCAGCACCAGGTCTTCGCGGTAGCGTGGGCCGACCAGCTGGATTGCGGCGGGTAATCCAGTCGGCGTCAGACCACAGGGTACGGACGCCGCTGGATGGCCTGTGAAATTGAAGGGGTAGGTGAAGGGACTCCACTCCATCCAGCTTTTCATGCCGCGTCCCGCGGGAACCTCTGCGTCAACTGCGAAGGCGGCGATCGCGACCTGGGGAGTCAGCAACAGGTCCCAGGAATCGAATAAAACATTCATCGAATGGCCGAGATCCATGCGCACGCCCTGGGCTGCCAGCAGGCCATCCGCATCCACGTGCCGATAGGCGTCGACCCATTCCACGAAAGCGGGATCGAACTCATCACGGTGTTCCACCGGCACCGCGTCAATGACGGGCCGCAGGCACGAGAAGAAATTGGTGCGGAATGGCTCCTGCGGGTTTTCGAAACCGGGATCCTGCTCTTCCACTATGGCGCTGAGATCGGCCAATGCTTCCGCCGCCGCTTCAACCAGATCGGCAATCTCGGGGTCCACATCGGCATATCCCAGGTTCCGGGAGTAGGCGATGCGAAGTCCGCGGATGCCATCGTCGAGTCCAACGCGCCAGTCCCGGCCGTCGTAAGGGATGGCGAACCAGTCGCGCACATCCGGCTGAGACAGGGCCGTCAGCATCAGGGCGGTGTCCGTGACCGTCCGAGTCATGGGACCGTGATGGACAGTGTCACCGAGATGATTTGGCGGAAACGTCGGCACACGCCCGGACGTGGCCTTGATACCGAAGACGCCGGTGAACGCGCTGGGCATACGGATCGAGCCACCGCCATCGCTGCCCACGTGGAGCGCTCCCATACCCGTTGCGCAGGCTGCCGCCGCACCGCCGCTCGAGCCGCCGGGTGTGAGGTCGGTGTTCCAGGGATTGCGCGTGGTGCCCGTGAGGGGGCAGTCCGTGACACCCTTCCAGCCGTATTCCGGCGTTGTCGTCTTGCCGAGAAGCACGGCGCCGTGCTCGCGGACGCGGGCGGAGGCCGGTGCGTCGACGTCCCAGGGTCCTTCGGCAGGCGAGGTGCGGGAGCCACGCCGCGTGGGCCATCCCTTGGCGGCGACGACGTCCTTGATTGTTGTTGGGACGCCATCGAGAAGGCCGACCGGCTCTCCGCTCTGCCAGCGTTGCTCTGAGTCTCGTGCCTCCGCCATCGCGAAGTCACCATCGAGGACGCAAAAGGCATTGAGCGCCGGCTCACATTGATCGATGCGCGCCAAGACGGCTTCTGTGACTTCGACCGGCGAGAGTGTCTTACGGCGATAGTGGGTGAGGAGGTCCGTTGCCGTCATCATGGCCAGATCATTCGTCATGACATCGCTCTCCGCCAATTCAGAGGTCCACGTTGATGAGATTCGACAACAGTTTACGCATACACGCCAGGAATGTGGGATCGGACCTCAGATCCGACCCCGGGTCTGACTCGGTGCTCGGCGTGCGCTATGCTGGGCCGAAATAGGGAGGAAGACTACATGGTAGGCGATGTCGTTCTGGACGCGCCGGTCGATTGGACCGGTGAGAACCCCGGCGTTTACCTGAAGGATGATCCCGAGGGAGAGTGGATCACCCTCGGTTCGTTTTTTCGCGTGTTCGTCTCGCCGCACGGGCCGGGTACCGCCATGCTCCTCCTCGCTTCACCCGGCGAGGCGAGCGGGAGTGACACTGCACCCAATGTCTGCATCACCGACAACGAGCCTCTGGCGCGCTGGCTGGTGAACGATTTCGCGGCCAACTTCGGCTTTTTCCGGGGATCACCGGCGCTATCGGGCCTTCCCTACGTCGCACTCGCGTCGGCGGAGCGTGGCGGAGGTGCCGTTACGACCTATAGCGAAACAGTCTCAGGCGGTGGCTATGACGTGCGGCTCGACTGGCGAGGTGTGGGCGAGCCTTTCGCCCTAGTCATCCCCAAGGATACTTCGGCCACGGGCAAGCACACCATCCTCAGCCTGTTCGTCGGCGCTGAGGGAGGTACGGCAACCCTGAACGGCCGACAGCTTCCAGGCGAGGCCGTCCCTCACAACGCCTTCGGCCAGCAGATCACCAGCGCCTTCCTGGCATTCTCCGAGACCTGGGTTCGCCATGACTAGGCCAGTGGTATCGGACCCCAGGAACTCGAAGGAGGGGGATCGGTGAAACCCGCGCCGTTCGAATACGTTTCGCCAGAGAGCGAAGAAGAGGTCCTGGATCTGCTGCACCAGCATGGCGACGACGCCAGGCTGCTGGCAGGCGGGCAGAGCCTGGTCCCCATGCTCAATCTGCGCATCGTGCAGCCCGAGGTGATCATCGATCTCGGCAGATGTCCGTCGCTCGCCTTTATCAGCGCTGAGAATGGGACCCTGGTGTGCGGCGCCATGACTCGCCAGATGACGGCGGAACGGTCGCCTGCGGTGCCGGAGAACTGCCCGCTGCTCGCCAAGGCGCTTCCCTACCTTGGAGGGACCGCACACCGCAACCGTGGCACCGTCGGAGGCACGCTGGCCCATGCCGACCGCCTGGCAGAGTTGCCGGCCGTCGCCCTGGCACTGGATGCGGAGTTTATCGCCCGGAAATCCGGCAGCGAGCGGATGATCGCGGCTGCGGATTTCTTCCTTACGGATCTCACCACGGCCCTGGAAGAGGGCGAGATGCTGCATTCCATCCGTTTGCCACGCGCGGACGGCAACCACCACACGGCGTTTGTCGAAGTGGGAAATCGCCGGCATGGCTTCGCTATTGTGGGTCTTGCTGCGGCATTGGAAATTGCAGCGGATGGAACTGTTGCGGGGGCTCGGCTGGCTGCCATGGGCGTGGGTGCCGCTCCCGTTCGGCTGCACGAAGCGGAGCGAATCCTGGTCGATGGACCGGCCGGCGACGACACGTTACGGGCAGCCGGTGAGGCGGCGGCACAGGCCATCGATCCCGATGACGACATTCATGCCAGCGCCGTCTATCGCCGGCGTCTGACCTCTACGTTGGTGCGGCGCGCCGTGCAGGAAATTCTTGGCAATGAGGCCGGGTCATGAGCTTTTCCAAGGTGGAAGTACGGTTGACCGTGAACGGCACCGAATACGTGCGTAGCGTTGAACTCCGCTATCTCCTGGCGGATTTTTTGCGCCACGAACTCGGCCTCACCGGGACCCATATCGGGTGCGAGCAGGGGGTCTGCGGGGCTTGTACGGTACTGCTGGACGGCCGGACGGCCAGGAGCTGCCTGCACTTCGCAGTTCAGGTTTCAGGCTCGGAAGTTACGACCATCGAAGGAGTCAGCGCAGACGAGAGCTTGAAACCCATCCAGGACGCATTCCACCACAATCATGCCCTTCAATGCGGCTACTGCACGCCGGGTTTCGTGATGACCACCGTTGAGTTCCTGAAAGACAATCCGGCGCCCGATGAGGCGGCGATCCGTCGTGGCCTTACCAACAATGTCTGCCGCTGCACTGGCTACGTGAACATCATCAAGGCGGTCGCTGAAGCCGCCGACAACATGCCCGGCGGGGAGGGTTGAGCCATGGCCGTGCAGGACATCCCAAGCGAAGATTCCTGGAAGAACGTCGGCCGCAGTATTCCGCGCCGCGAGGATGCATGGCTGCTGACGGGCAAGGGGTGTTACGTCGATGATGTTCCCGAGCCGCCGAACACGCTGCATCTGGGTTTCGTCCTCAGCCCCGAAGCCCACGCCCGCGTCGTCTCCATCGACACCGCGGAGGCGCTAGCTCTCCCGGGAGTCGTCGATGTGCTGACGGGTGACGATATCGCGGAACTCGCCCAGCCTATCCACACCAGTTTTCTGCTCGAAGGTCACCGCGACACGTTCCGGGACGCCATTGCTCGCGAAAAAGCCCGTTTCGTTGGTGAAGCCGTGGCCGTGGTCGTCGCCGAGAACCCTTATGTCGCCGAGGACGGGGTCGAGCGCGTGTTCGTATCTTACGAAACGCTGCCTCCGGCGATCGATCTGGAAAGCGCGGCGCGTGACGATGCGCCGCTGGTACATGAAGAACTCGGCACGAACATTGTGCTGGAATCGACGTTCGCGACGGACGGTCTCGACGAAGCGTTCGCCGGAGCCACCCAGGTTATCAAGGAGACCTTCCGCACGGGCCGGATTGCCGGCGTGCCCATGGAACCTCGTGGCTGCCTGGCCACCATCGATCGGGCCGGTGAAGAGCTCACCATGTGGACGGCCACGCAGATCCCCAATCTCGTGAAGACGGCCGTTGCAAACCTTCTCGATCATCCGGAATCGAGCATCCGCGTGATCACCCCGGACGTTGGCGGCGGTTTCGGCACCAAGGCGCACTTCTACCCGGAGGAACTCGTCTGCCCGGCGCTGGCGTTGAAGTACGGGCGGCCTGTGAAATGGATCCAGGATCGGCGGGAGGAGATTCTGACCAATATTCACGCCCGTGAGCACATCTATACGGTCGAGGCCGGAATTGACGCAGACGGCGTCATCGTTGCCATGCGGTGCAACATGATGGCCAATGCCGGCGCCTATTCATCCTATCCCTTCGGCGCGACCCTGGAAGCGGTGGGAGGCGTGCGGTTCGTACTCGGGCCCTACCATATCCGCAACTACGGCTTTGAGACCCGTGCCGTTGCGAGCCATACATGCCCGGCGGGGGCCTATCGCGGGACCGCGCAACCCACGGCGATGCTTGCCATCGAAGGCATGATGGACCGCATCGGGCGGGCCATCGGGGTGGATCCGGCGGAAGTGCGGCGGCGGAACCTGATCAAGCCGGACCAACTGCCCTACACGACGGTGGTGGGCATGCATTACCGAACCGGCAGCTACTCCGAGTCGCTCGAGCGCGCGCTGGAAATGATCGATTACAGCAGGCTCCGGTCGGATCAGACGGCGGACCGGCTCGTGGATGGCAAATACCGGGGCATCGGAATCTGCTGCTACACCGAAAATTCGGGCATGGGCGTCGCTGCCGTGCGGGCCCGCGGATGGTCCGCCATTCCCGGCTTCGATGGCGCGCTCGTGCGGGTCGCTTCGGACGGCAAGGTCAAGGCTTTCATCAGTCACGCGGCATGCGGCCAAGGGTATTACACGTCATTTGCGCAGATCGTTGCCGACCAGTTGGGCGTGCATTTCGAGGACGTCTCGATCGTGGTCGGCGACACCGGTCTGACACCCGAGGGTTCCAACACGTTCGCCAGTCGCGGCACGGTGACCGGTGGCGGGGCGGCGGTCCGCGCCTGCCTGGTCGTCGCCGACAAGATGAAACGGATCGCTGCCGATGTCATGGAAGTCAGTGCCGACGACATCCGAATCGAGGATGGTGTCGCGATGGTCCAGGGCGTTCCCGACATGAGCATGACGGTCCGTGAGATCGCCGAGGTCGCCTACTCCAAGACGCCGCATGCCATGCCCGAGGGCCAGGACTACGGCCTCGAGGCGACCGATCACTACGACGCGGGAATGCCCACAATCTCGAACGCCGTGCACGTCGCTGCGGTCGCTGTCGATCCGGATGACGGAACGGTGGAGGTCGAGCGTTATGTCGTCGTGCACGACTGCGGCCGGGTCATCAACCCGATGATCGTGGACGGCCAGGTTCACGGTGGTGCCGTGCAGGCCCTGGGCGAGGTATTGATGGAAGAGCTGGTCTACGACGAAGCCGGCCAGCTTCAGAACGCGACCCTGTTGGAGTACCTGCTGCCGACGGCGATGGATGCACCGATGATGGACGTCGAGCACATCCAATCGATCACCGACGAGAATCCAGGGGGGTTCAAGGGTCTGGGTGAAGGGGGTGTGATCGGAGGCGTTCCGGCGCTGACCAATGCCATTGCCGACGCGCTCTCGGGTATCGGTGCCAATGTCAACGTCAACCCGCTTCGGCCGAGCCGCATCGCGGACATCATCGACGCGGCGCTCGGCACGAATTCGGCATGACGATCGGTTCCGAGGTCGGTCCCCCATGAAGGCAGTTGTTCTGGACCGTTTCGGCGGTCCGGACGTACTCACCTATCGGGATGTAGCCGATCCGGAGCCCGATCCCGGAGATGTCGTAATCCGGCTCGACCATGCCGCGCTCAACCACCTCGACCTCGACATCCGGAACGGCCATTCCGGCATGACTGTGACCTTTCCGCATGTCCTGGGGACCGAAGGTGTCGGTGACATCATTGCTCTGGGCGCGGACGTTGAGGGCTGGGAGGTCGGGCAGCGGGTCGGCACCTTCGCATTCCGCACCTGTGGTGACTGTCCAGGCTGTCGAGCGGGCCGTGAGAACATGTGTGCCAGGGTTACCACCCTTGGCGGGCAGCACTGGGGTGCTTACGCCGAGCTGATCCGCGTCCGCGAGAACCAGCTAGTGGCCCTGCCCGATGCGCTTTCTTACGCAGACGCGATGGCTGCCTACAAACTCGCCACGGCGTGGGAAGGACTGGTCGAGACCGCCGCGCTGTCGAAAGGCGAAAAGGTCCTGGTCACAGGCGCCGGTGGGGGTGTGGGTTCCGCCGCGGTGGTCGTGGCACATCATCTGGGTGCTCATGTCATCGCGGCGACGGGCTCCGACGACAAGAACGAAAAACTGCGAGACCTTGGCGCGCATGAGGTCATCAATTATGCAACCGAGCCGCTGGCCGATGCCGTGGCACGACTCACCGGCGATGATGGACTGGATGCGGTGTTCGATGTTGCTTCCGGTCCGAACCTGGTGGCCGGCGTGCGGGCCCTACGCTGGGGTGGCCGGGCGGTTGTGGTCGGCGCTCATGGCGGCGAGCGTATCGAGGTCGATATGGTTGACCTGTTCCGCAGGCACGTCGCCATCCACGGGTGCGGGCGCTACACGCGCGCCATCCTGGAGTCGGTGTTCCGGATGCGTTGCGATGATCTACCCAAACCACCGGTCCACGAAACCTTTCCGTTGGCCGAGGCGGCCGCGGCGCAGCGGGTCATGGAAGGCCGCAAATTCTTCGGCCGCCTCTTGCTGAACATCGGCTAGTGCAGGCGCAAAAATGGCGGCCTGTGCCAAGGATCAGGCCAGTTCCTGAAAGAACTTGATGGCTTCGGTGTTGAACAGGTCAGGTTGATCATAATGCACGAAGTGCGCCGCCTCCGGCACCGTGTGCACGTCGATGTTCTCGAAGTAGTTGACCAGGTTATCGCGCCACTCGATCTTGTTTGGCGGGTCCAGTTCACCCCAGAACACGCGTGCCGGTGACGTGATCTTGGGCAGCTTCGGTGGGCCCTCGCGGGAAGCCCGAAGGCGCATCTCGGCCCAGGACTTGTACCATTTGAAGCCCGCCTCGACCCGGCCAGGCGCGGCATAGGCATCGACAAAGTGCTCGAGGTCGGCTTCGCGACCTTCCTTGTCGTGGGACCAGTGCCGCAGGAAATGCCCGAAATAAAGACGGACGGTGTCCCGATTGTAACCCACGAGCTCGTGGGCGAGCGGAAGGCGTTGGAAGCTTTGATACCAGACTTCAATGTGATGATCGGGCTCCGCCCAGCGAGCGCCCACGCCAGGGTTCGTGCAGCTTCCAAAGAACAGGCCGACAACGCGATCCGGAACACGACGCCCCAGTTCCTGCGCCATCCAGGCCCCGATGTCGTGACCCACCGTGCCGAATCGTTCGATTCCTAGGTGATCGGCGAGCGCCAGAATGTCGAGGGCGAAGTCGGAGATCTCAGGTATGCCGGGCGGGTCGTCGGTCTGGCCAAATCCGCGGAAGTCCGGTGCGATGACATCGAAATGTTCGGCCAGGGGCCCGATATTTCGATGGTAGGTGTACCAGTACTCCGGCCAGCCGTGCAGCAGAAAGAGAGTCAGGCGGTCCGGGTCGCCTTCGCGCACGTAATGCATCTTGAGCCGATCGAGTTCGGCGAAGTGATGGGTGAAATCGTCCGGTTTACGCATGTATCCCTCCCTGTCATTCCGGCAATTGTAGCGCCTGCGGCGCGCCGCAACAGCTATCGCTGAATGGGGGTCGGGTCTCAGGCCCGACCCCGGGTCCGACCTGGGAAAGTTCTGGTACAGTTCGGTATGAGAAACTAGGCATTGAATGGCAGACGGGTGCCGGTGCCCGAGGATGCGGCCCTGTTCCCGATCGATGGCGACGTCGATGCCGCAACGCTGGTGGCCGAACTCGGCGACGAGTACGACGAGCTGGCCGATGCAGACACCGACGACCCCTTCCACAACGCCGTTCTCATGCTGGCACGCCGGCTGTCGGACGAGGCATACGACATGACGGTACTCGTGGCGCCGGACACACGCCGGTCACTTGCGTTGCTCCACGCCATTCGGGTCGCCCCGATTCACGAGATTTTTCTGCTCGCGCTCCGCATTCCGGAGTTCTCGCCCCAGCACGGCACCTCGCGCGACGAACTTCTGCAACGGCTGTTCCGTCTCGACGTCGAGGGTGCCGCCATCGTGCTCGAGCGGATTTTCCCGATCGAGGCCGAAGACGCAGACGCGGCAGAGCAGTACGGCGAACCCGCGGATTATCAGGGAGAGGGCGGTCAAACCTACCGGATGGAACACGCCCAGGTTTTCGGACCGCTGAGGAGCCTGTTTGAACTTACCCGTCGTACGAGCGCCACAGTCGTCCACCATGCCGGCTATTTCGGGTAGGGTCGGTACAACAATTCCAGACGAAACAAGGGAGGAGAAGTCATGACGTTTTCGATTGCCGGGTACTGTGCGCAGACGGGCATGTTCGGGGTCGCGGTGTCGACATCGAGCCTCGCCGTCGGCGGTCGCTGTTCCTTTGCGAAGGCCAAGACGGGTGCAGCGCTGATCCAAAACTATGCCGACCCGAGCCTCGGCCCCGTGGCATTGCAGGCACTGAGCGAAGGCAAGGACGCACAGGCCACGGTCGATCACCTGGTTTCTGTCGGCCATGGCATCGCCTGGCGCCAGATCATGGTGGTCGACGGGAACGGAGGCACGGCCCACTTCGACGGCGAGAACTGCGCTGATCCCCACCGCTGTGCCGAGACCACTCATTGCGTTGCCGGCGGCAACATCCTCGCCACCGCCGATGTAGCCCAGGCCACGGTCGATGGCTTCGATGCCGCCGATCCCGGCCTGCACCTGGGAGAACGGCTTCTGCTGGCACTCGAGGCGGGCCTGGCCAAAGGAGGCGAAGCGAACCCGGAACGCTCCGCCCACCTGCTGGTGGTCGACGAACTCGGCTGGCCGCCGGTCGATCTGCGGGTGGACATGCACGAGGAACCCGTCGCCGAGCTGCGCCGAGTCTGGGAAGACTTTCGGCCCGAGATGCTCGGCTTCGTCGCTCGTGCCGTCGACCCCGCCAGCGCCCCGAAACACGGCGAGGGAGAGGCGGACGGGTAGAGCGGTTTCAAGTGCCGGCAAACACGTTCTATTTTGCCCGGATGGCGGCGGCGCGGGATTCAAGACTGGCGGCCTCCTCATCGTCGCCCAGTGAGCAATGGAGGGCGGCCAGATTCTCGAACATGACAGCACTGCCCGGATGCTCTGGGCCGAAAATGCGGACATGCAACCAGAGCGCCTCCATGGCGTATGGCAGGGCATCGCCGTGGCGACCCGCCGCCACAAGCGAGTCATAGCGGTCCGTGGCCTGGATGAGTTCGAGAGACCTGGTACTCGGTGTCACCTTCAGGACCCAGGAGAAGGGGCGGGTTTCCGACAGGGCGCCGAGCAAAGCGTGTGCAACACAGGGGTCGTCGCTGAACTTGTCCCGGTTGGTTTGGCACACGCCGTACCAGTCCACTGCGCGGCTGCCGATCGTCTCAGAAAGCTTGACGGCAGCCATTCCGAGAAGCAGTAGTACGATGACCTTGGAACCTGTCACGGAAGCGAATCTCCTCGATCCCTCCGGGATGAGAATGACCGGGTTATCATTGAATGGGCGCGGACACCAATGTTGGGAGAGAAAACCTTCATGAACAGGATACAACCGCTCACCGTGGATGAGGCACCACAGGCGGCCCGGTCCTTGATGAAAATGCTCGCAGACGACCGGGGACGCGTGCGGGGCTCGGCAGGAATTCAGGCCTATTGCCCGCCGGTGCTCGCTGCGAGTCGCGCACTCGCCGCTGCGCCCGCGGAAAGCGAGGTGCTGCCCGACGAGTTGATCTCGCTGGTTTGCCTGCGCGTCGCACAAATCGTCACCTGCCCCTTGTGAATTGACGCCAATGCTGCCGGGAGCAGCGCGGCGGGGAGTTCGGCGGAGAAGATCGCGGCGGTTAAGGATTGGCGCACCAGTGACCTGTTCTCGGAAAGCGAATGCGCGGCTTTTGCACTCGCAGAGGAAGCAACGGAGACGCCGGCGGTGGTTTCGGAAGAGACCTACGAACGGGCACGGGCGCATTTCGACGAGGCCCAGCTCGTGGCGCTTGCCGCAACCGTGGCCATGGAGAATTACCGCGCCAGGTTCAATCGGGTGTTCGAGGTGGAGTCGATGGCACTCTATGCCGCGGATTGAAGCCGCCGCGATCGTGTTGCCTCCCTCCAGGGAAAATCTCTCCCCCTGGCAGGGGGGTAGGGTGGGGGTGAACCGCTATGACTCTTGCTGAATTGACAAACATCACTACGCACCCCCCTCCTGACCTCCCCCCTTGCAGGGGGGAGGACCA
>CENY01087074.1_pt1 | contig 11186 bp, 11 predicted proteins | sample 356181 | NCBI WGS metagenome assembly CENY01 (sample SAMEA2619840, study PRJEB7988) | marine metagenome | isolation source: saline water (ENVO:00002010), including
TCTGAATACATTAAAATTAGCCCACGGAAGTCACATTTCGGTGCTAATTAAGATTCCCAATACCTCGGACTCCGTGGGGGTAAAAACGCACGAAGATTTAATACATATCACCGAAGAATTGGCAAGTTTGGGACATTTACAGTACGCAGGGCTGATCACTAATGCCAATGCAATTGACTACATGGAACAAGCATGTGCAGTGTTATTATCTGCTGCCAAATATCTCGACAATAATTCGATTTCATCTGATCAATTGCTTGTAAACGCTTCCAATCTATTGTTTCAAAAGGAAATTAAAAATATCTCAAAAGGAATAACTGGATTGATATCTGGTACTTACCCCTTTACTAGGAAGCCAGAGGAAACAGCCTGCTCAGTAATCAGCACTGTGATGAGCACTCCAGAGCCAGGAAGAGCATATGTTGATTGTGGTCAAAAAGCCATAAGTATCGATCATGGTGTCCCAGTAATCACCAACTACGCGGGCGCAAAGATAGAAAAAATGAGTGCTGAACACGGCTATGTCATATTTGATAGTAGCAAATTACAATTTCAAATAGGCGACAAGATTTTGTTATCTCCGGCAAGCTATTCAGATACTTTCAATTTGTACGACTTCGTCAATATCATTGAGGATGACAAACTGAAATCAGTGCTACCAACCAACTCACGCGGTGCTTTTAAATAACTTTAGGAAAATTCTATGAAATTTGAGCAACCCAACATAGGAACCTCTATCGGTGAAATTGAAACTCCCAGTCTGATAATAGATCTGGAAGCTATGGAATCTAATTTTTCTGTGATTTCTGAAACCTATTCAGATAGCACCTGCAAAATGCGTCAACACGCAAAAAATATTAAGTGTCCAGATATTCTCTGGCGTCAAATCGAAATAGGGGGAACACTGAATGGTGTTTGTGCGGCAAAGGTTTCTGAAGCAGAAGTTATGGTGGAAGGTGGAATCAGAGATGTGTTGGTAACTAGTGAAATAGTTGGGGAGGATAAACAGAGAAGACTCGCATATTTAGCAAAGAGAGCCGACATAAAAGTATGCATAGACAACAAAGATAATTTGAAGGCTTTATCTTCGATCACTAGTTCCATCGGATCAAGAATCGGAGTTTTGATAGAGGTAGATACCTCTATGGGAAGAGCTGGAGTCAGAACCCCGCAGGAAGGCCTAGAGCTGGCGATTTTAGCAGACTCTCTAGAATCTGTGGAATTTTTGGGAGTTATGAGTCATCAAACAGTAGATGGATTTGCCGATAAAGAAACGAGGTTCCTAGAGGGGAAAAAATACATAGACATGTGTTTAGAGGTCGGTAAAGTAATCCAAGATTCCGGCATTGAAGTAAAAGTTGTTTCATCAGGAGAGACATTTTCTTACGATGTGGCCCCCAAGATTTCAGGGGTAACTGAGGTGGAGGGGGGAACATATGCGCTTATGAGCGGCCCAACCGCCTATATGGAAGAATTTTCCCTTGCGGGGAAAGTATTGACCACAGTAGTAGATATGGACGATACCCAACTCGTAATAGATGCTGGGATAAATTGCTTGGGCGGGCCTTTAGGAGTTAAACCCGGAATAGAGGGAGATAATAATTTAATCTTCAACGATATGTACGATTCCTACAGTACCTTAATCAGAAAAGGGAATAAAAACTATAAAATCGGGGACACTCTTCTTATCGAAACTTCTCAGCAAGATATATTGGTGAATAGATGGGACCATTTCATAGGAGTGAGAGATGGTATTGTGGAAGTGATTTATGAGATAAGTGCCAGAGGATGCCATCAATAAAATATTTTGCCGATGTCAATTTCAAAATGGTTCTTTGCCGAATGGTACGATTTATTAAACTCCGTTGTAGAGTCTAAAGTTATCCCTTACCGACAATTGACAGCAGGTAAAAGCCAAGGGGACACATTAGAAATAGGAAGTGGTACCGGGGCAAATTTACCTTACTTCGTAGATACCAAATCACTGACTATGCTAGAGCCCGACACTCACATGGCCAAAAAACTTATAGCTCGTGTAAAGGCCTCGGGGAAGAATGTACGAATAGTGAAATCTTCCGGAGAGCATTTACCTTTTGAAGACAATTCTTTCGACTCTGTCGTTACTACCCTTGTTTTATGCATGGTAGAAGATGTTGAAAAAGTGGTTTCCGAAATTCACAGGGTATTAAAACCAGGCGGTAAATTTTTCTTTTACGAACATATAATTGCTGAAAGTCTGCCTGGTCGGTTGCTACAGAATTTATTGGATCCAATGTGGAAATTGGCAACCACAGGCTGCCATTTAAGAAGAGATATATTAGCCACTATAGAGGGTATACCTTATACGAAAATTGATCATCAAAATTTCAACTTAAATGTTGGAATCCCAATTACCATACCCAATATTGTGGGCTCAGCCTCTAAATGAACATGGATGCCAGAAATATCCATTCCCTTTTCGACTGTAGGGGAATTGCTTTAACAAAAGTTCCTGACGAAATCGGCGTTTCAGCCTCAGCAGTAATTTTTGATCGCTTCGGACAGGTACTCCTGCAAAAACGATCAGATATAGGATGGTGGGGACTGCCAGGCGGCAAGTTAGAAATTGGTGAGAATTTTCAAAATTGCATCGTTAGGGAAGTGAAAGAAGAGACTAACCTAGTGGTAGACCCTAAAAATTTAATCAAAGTTTATTCTGATCTTTCCGACTATACAGCTATTGAATATCCTGACGGAAAATTGGTTCAATACATAACCGCTCTATTTGTATGTAAAAAAATATCGGGTTATTTAAATCTTTCGAAAGAGAGTACTGATATCGGATACTATGATCCTCAAAAATTACCAGAACAAACATTATTTTCAGCGAAGTTAAGGGTAAAGGATACTCAAAAATTTTGTAAGCGTAATCAAGGAGAGTTTGATGTCGTTAAATTGGAAGAACGATCCTGATCTTAGTTCCAAAAGTGATAAGGATTATTTGGAGGATTTAATAGAGTCGTTAACCTCAATGCTGCATTCAAATCCAGAAGATACAGCACTCCTATTCAAAAGGGGGAATGCATATCTAGACAAAGGTGTTTACCAAGAGGCTATATCTGATTATTCTTCCATACTAGCTATTAACCCGGAAGACCAAATTTCTCTTAATAACAGAGGTATTTGCTACAGATGCATTGCTGATACAGAAAATGCCATTCAAGATTTCAATGATGCCATATCTATCGATCCTCTATATCGCGATGCTTACAACAACCGAGGGATGGCTTTATCAGATAAGGAAGAATATACCGATGCCGTAGATGATTTCACCAAAGCAATATCAATTGACAGTCAATATTGGTACGCTTACAACAATAGAGGCATGGCACTATGGGCCCTAGGAAATAAGGATGCCGCGGTAGCTGATTACGACATTGTGAGATCTTTGATGAGATCCTAGTTCTGTGAGTTATAAAGGATCCCTTTTTTACCCACAATATGAAGGGTTTTATGCGGGTCTATTACAGGTGGACCATCACATCTCAACACAACAGTGACTGATTCTCCTTCACGAAGTGGAATTGATCGTTCCCCATCCAATGCTATTGTGCAAGGGGAAGTATCAACTACATATGCCATTCCAGGCTCCATTTGGGCAACGCTTTTTATCCCAACCTTAGAAACATTTCCAGCCGTCACTGGTGCAAAGACAAATTTATTTGTGGGTAGAGGGTCTATCTCCAGATAAAGGCCATTCAAATCACCTTCTGGTATAGGCGAGGCCATGCCACCAATTGATGACAGTCCTATACTATCAGGCCTAGCTAATGCCAAGAAAATCTGAGATACGGTATCAATTTCCCATATGGCTCTGGCACCGACATGACTTTTTCCTGAAACAGCGATGTCAACCAAAGCGACATCAAGTAAATCCATTGCCATATCCCTGCTTTTATAGACGCTAAGCTTTTTGCATTTGGGGGCAGATTCTTCCTCATCTACTAAGCCTAATGCTATGGTTCCGGCCGCTATGCCCGCTAAAGTACCCTCTATAAAAAATGGAAAGACGTTATTGGTCCCGGTAGATAAAGGCAGTATCGGAATTTCACATGTTCCCAATGCAACAGCACGATTGGTTCCATCCCCTCCCAAAGTAACTATGGCCGCTACCCCCTCTTCTTTCATCTTTTTAGCCGCAGTAATGGTATCCAGTTCTGAATTAAAGATCGGCATTTCAAGAAAACTAACAGTAATCTCGTCTCCTACCGTCGAGGCGGCCTCTTGCGAAATACGACCATAATCAGGCATAAGAACCACTTCTTCAATTCCTACACCTGAAAGACCTTTAATAACCCTACGAACAATATTCACTTTCTCTTGATTGGAAACGAACCTACTTTGCGAAATAAGACGCCTTATATCTTTGCCTGCCGAAGGGTTCGCAATTATTCCCACCCTAGCCATCAGAATTTCTAAACACCTTTCCTTTTCAATGAAATTAATTGATTATAGTGTTTAAAAGGATAGATTGTTTATATGAACCGAATTAAAAGCGGATCCAAAGCCAAACAAATTAAGGTAAAGGAGGTGTCTTCTCTACTTTCCCAAATCTACGGGCCCATCCCATGGGAACCTAGATACAACGCCGCGGAAGAACTTGTGTACACCATTTTGTCACAACATACCTCCGACATAAATTCTGAAAGGGCCTTTTTAAATCTAATGAAAATTTTCGGTGATTTGGACAGCATCGCCGACGCGCCTATTGAGAAAATAGAATTTGCGATCAGACGGGGAGGTTTGTCAAAAACAAAAGCCCCAAGAATTAAGTCCATACTCAACGAGGTAAGGGACGAACTGGGATCCTTTGACTTGAGTTTTCTTTCTGAAATGCCCCTGCAGGATGCAAAAACTTGGCTGATTAACCTAAAAGGTGTTGGCCCTAAAACAGCTGCAATAATTTTATGTTTTTCTTTCGGTATGCCTGCAATGCCAGTGGATACACACATTTACAGAGTTTCGCAAAGATTGGCTTTAGTAGGTAAAAAAATTTCGGCTGAGCAAGCCCATGATCTGCTTGAATCTATAGTGGAACCTGAAGAAATATTCCAGTTTCATATGTACTTGATCAAACATGGTAGAGATACCTGCAAAGCTCAAAGACCAAGGTGTACTGACTGCACACTTACAGACCTCTGCCCAGCTTACAAAGAATATAGGTGAAGTTTTATTTATTCTAATGTACTAGAATATATGTCCTCGAAATTAAATATCTACACGATGAAGGTTTGACATGAAAGTAGGAATAATTAATGTTACGGGTTATGCGGGAGCGGAAGTTGCTCGGATACTGAGTAGACATGAAGAAGTCGAAATAACCTGTGTAACCGGTCGAAGTGGAGCTGGAAAAAATCTTGGAGATATATTTCCTCACCTTTCAAATTTAGACATGGAAATATCACCTGATGTAGACAAAAGCGTTGATTTTGTATTTTCAGCATTACCACATGCTGCTAGCGCTGAAGCGCTAAAAGATGCCGTATCGTCAGGAATTAAAGGTGTTGATATCAGCGCTGATTTCAGGATTAGGGATTTAAACACCTATTCTGAATGGTATGACGTTGAACATCCTTGTCCTGAACTTATGGAATCCAGCGTGTACGGATTGCCTGAACTGCATCGATCTGCAATTAAGGATTGTCAAATCGCTGCCAACCCAGGTTGTTATCCTACTGCTTCCATTTTGGGGCTAGCGCCAGCGTTGGAAGCTGGAATTATAGAACCTGAAGTTATTGTGGATGCAAAATCAGGGGTGTCTGGGGCAGGCAGAAGTTTGTCATTAAAGATCCATTATTCTGAAGTAAATGAAAACATAAGCGCTTATGGATTGGATGGGCACAGACATATGCCTGAAATATCGCAAGAATTGGACCTGCTATCACAACAGCATGTCAATTTAACTTTCCTCCCTCACTTAATTCCTATGACTAGGGGGATTCTTGCGTCTTGCTATGCCCCATTGAAGGATAGCTACATTGCAAGTGCCAAGGATTTAAAAACGGAAGTAAAATCCTTATACAAGGATTTTTACAAGGATGAAAGGTTTACTCATGTGGTAGATAGCCCCCCTATGACGAAGCATACATTAGGTAGCAATGATTGCATAATTTATCCCACGGTCGACGTTAGGGCTGGAAGATTGATGGTTGTAAGTTGTATTGATAACTTAGTCAAGGGCGCAGCGGGACAAGCCATTCAAAACATGAACATCATGTGTGGTATGCCTGAAGACTCTGGTCTAAATCAACTAGCTATATATCCATAGTATTTTTCGACTAAATAATCGTTGCTCTCTCAAACTTTAGGACATAGACTATTTAGTGTTGTTCGGCTCTCGAACAATATTTAATGCTTAACTAGGCCCCATCGTCTAGTGGTCAAGGACACCGCCCTTTCAAGGCGGAGATCGCGGGTTCGAATCCCGCTGGGGTCACCAACAATTCCGCAAGAGGCACGTATTTTGCAATTTAAATCCCTTGGTTTAGACGATAGGCTAATGAGAGGTATCACTTCAGTAGGATATGAAACCCTCACCCCAATACAAGACAAGACAATTCCAATTTCAATGGAAGGACGTGACGTCCTTGGCCTTGCACAAACAGGTACAGGTAAAACAGCAGCTTTTGCAATACCAGTCCTGGAAAAATTATCAACTGGCTACAACGGAAAGATACGAGCTTTGGTAGTTGCTCCTACGAGAGAATTAGCCGACCAGATCCACGACAACATATCCCAACTTAGCTCCTCCATGAAGACCAAATCAATCACATTATATGGTGGAGTATCGAAAAACCCTCAAGATGACAAATTGGCAAAAGGAGTCGACATAGCGGTGGCATGCCCTGGGCGTCTCCTAGATCATATCCGGGAATCGACTATTGATTTATCCAGCATTAATATTTTGGTATTAGATGAAGCAGACACTATGTGTGATATGGGTTTTCTTCCTGATATTCGACAGATCATTAAACACCTCCCGAAGAATCGACAAACACTATTTTTTGCAGCCACCATGCCCAAGGAAATTCGTAACCTAGCAAAAGATATACTGAATAACCCGACGGAGGTTCAAATAGGTGTGATCGCCCCCGCGAAAACAGTTTCACATTCTCTTTACCCTGTTACCGAAAAATTAAAACCAAACTTGTTTTTTCAGTTAATTGAAACAACCGCAACGGGTCAGGTAATAGTGTTTACAAGAACAAAGCATAGGACAAAAAAGCTTTTCTCCGAACTCGAAAAAAGGAAGTACAAAGCTGCTGCCTTACAAGGAAACATGTCCCAAAATCGGAGAACTCAATCAATCGAGGGGTTCAGAAAAGGTAAATTTGACTTTCTTGTTGCTACCGATATTGCCTCTAGAGGTATAGACATACCAGATGTATCCCATGTCATTAATTATGATATGCCAAACACTGTGGATGCTTATATACACCGAATTGGCCGGACGGGTAGGGCAGAAGCTCTTGGCCAAGCGATCACAATTACTACTCCTGACGATGAATCAATGATAAGGAAGATCGAACAAGTATTGAAGTCCTCTATAGAAAGAAAAAAAATTGATGATTTTGATTATGGTAATCAGCATTCTTCAGAGGAGCGCAAAAAATCAGCCCATAATAGGGATCGGAATAACCCGTTCAAATATCGCAAAAAATCCTTTAATCAGAAACAGAGAAATATCGATTCCAGCAGAACAAAGAAAACTGTGGGCTAAAAGCAGTACCAAATTTTTAGTCAGATATCGCTGAATACACCAAGGAACGCAATTCTCTACGCACATTAAACTGACTAGACGGTAATAGTTGGGTTAAAAAGACGACAGCCAAATCTTCCACTGGATCAATCCAAAAAGCTGTGCTTGCAGCCCCACCCCATGCCAGTTCACCTATACTTCCCGACACCTGTGATGCTCCAGGATCTAGTAAGACGGAAAAACCTAATCCGAAGCCGACTCCAGTATAAGAGGTTTCGCTCCAGCGTCCATACGCACAACTTCTCAAATCTCCACCATTTACCAAATGATTCGAACTCATCAAATCCAAAGTCTTACGACTGATTATCCGATTATCAACAGCGTCCCCACCATTCAGAATCATTTTGCAAAAAGACATGTAATCATCCAACGTAGAAACAAGTCCCCCTCCCCCCGAAAGAACGTTTGGTCTATGTAAATATGTACCGGTGACAGCATCATCCACTAATTTTGGTGGTTCTGATTCATTGTACTCGTAGCAAGATGCTAAACGTGACTTTTTATCAGCAGAAACATAAAACCCTGTATCAACCATACCCAATGGTTCAAATATTTCTCTTTGAAAAAATTCATCCAGAGTTTTGCCAGATATTACTTCTATAAGATGACCACAAACATCTGTAGACACAGAATAATTCCAAGCCGTCCCAGGAGAAAATTCTAAAGGAATACTGGTTAACAGTTCTACAAATTCCTTAAGATTTCCTTGTGATTCTTTCTCAATACCTAGCTCCCGATATGCGTGGTCTACATTGGTACGCTCCATAAACCCATAGGTGAGGCCAGATTGATGAGTCAACAAATCACGTATGGTCATTTCTCTTTCAAGGCTACTTGTTTTGAAATTTCCTAACATACCCTCTTGGTACACTTGAAATTTACGAAAAGATGGTATGTACTCTGAAACTGGGTCGTCTAGTTGAAAAAGTCCCTTTTCGTAGAGGGTCATTAACGCTACAGATGTTATCGGCTTAGTCATCGAATATATACGAAATATGGTATCTCGATTCATCCGTCTATTGCCTTCTCGGTCCATCAATCCCATACTAGACACATAGCCAAGTTCGCCTCTCCTATATATTCCCATCAAGGTTCCTATATATCGGTTAGTGTCTAGGTAATTACGCTGTAAATGCTCATCGATAAAGCAAAGCCTTTCTGGCAAAAATCCGAAATTATTCATGTTTTATTACTCTTTACTAACTCCAAATTTCCTCTTATGGGAATTTTTGGCCAATATCCTTATTTGATTTGAATATATACCCTTACAACCAAAACTAGACTTTTAATGTAGTATCCAGCGACAATTATATAGAAGGTTGTTTCCATTCTATTCGCGATTAACTAGTGATGAGAATTACATTTGTACAAAAAGTCTTTTTACATATTACTCATCTACTTTTCTTTGATATTTTGTCAAGTTGATTCCTCTAGTATCACGCAGGATAGCAGCTATATTCTCAATTCGCCTACAGCTGAGACAATCAGTAGCTACAACAGCCCTGATAAGATAGTTAAAGCAACGGTGCAAGCTCGACTAAATAACTTTGAAATTAGCCAGGCGGTAAATAAACAGTTATCACTAGCGTTAACAGCAACATCTATTGCTATTAATGGAACTCCTACTACCACCAGCACACCTTCCCCACTTCCTACAGGTACTCCAATACCAACCGTTACGAACTCTCCCACTCCTCTCCCCACATATACCCCCTTGCCGACTTATACTCCTATACCAACTAATACTTTGATTCCTCCTACTCACACCCCAGAACCAACATATACCCCTTCCCCTGAGCCGACTACGATTCCGACAAATACTCCGACACCTACGCTCCCTCCAACCGCTACTCCAACATCTACCGCTACTGCGATGAATGTTTTAGAAACCGCTAACAAAAAGGTGGTTAGAATCATTTCCGGAACAAGCGGCGGCAGTGGAGTATTGGTATCAAGTGGGAATGACCAAACTACTCTGGTCATCACTAATAAGCACGTTATAGAAAATCCTGGAAACATGCTCATTGAATTACATGATGAAAGCAAATATGAGGGTCTTGTCCTTTTCGAAGACAAAGAAATAGATATCGCTGTAATTGAGATAAAAGCCGGTAACTTAGCCTATTTCCCAATAATCCTCGGAGGTTCAACCCATATCGGAATGGATGTATATGCTCTGGGGTACCCACTCAACGCCAATTACTCTGTTACTTCGGGAATTGTCTCAGCTAATCTTTACGGAGAGGATAACGGCATACATATGGTCCAAACCGATGCAGCCCTAAATCCAGGTAACAGTGGAGGCGCTTTGATTAGTAGGGAAGGCAATCTAATAGGGATCAATACCAGCAGAAAAGAGGAAACATCATCTGGACGAATCATAAACAACATCGGTTACGCAACTCTAATAGATGAGGTATATAACAGGACTCCTCATCTCTTTACTATTAATGTGTCCGATTAAGTTTTTTTAATTCACTTATCCTTGCAACAACTCTGACTGCCTTTTCATTCTCTCCGAATGCTCACTGGCAAATCTAGCAACCGCATCAAAAATTGATCTCGGGTCTAACCGAGCCTCTTTGAGAACTTCTCCTTCAGATCCGCCACTCAGCCAAACATTGTCATGATCTGAAACAAGGGAATATTCTTCCGTAAGTGGTCCGACCCCAGTAACGGGCCACATCCTCTTCGTCCCTGTACTTACTATCATCATGTTGTACTTAGCTGATTCTGGAAGGACTCCATCTCTATATTCTTTAGGCTGTCTGTTAAACAATTCTTCAGAGACTGCCGCTATGATTCGGACATTATGGCCAGCCTCTTCTATGGCGTCCATTTGTGCAACTAAATTGCTAGTACACGAAGAACCTTGAGTCACTATATATCCTTCCTTTGGTTTCGAAGGATCAAAATCTTTCAATATGTAAAACCCTTTGGCCGCCGCTTTTATATCTGAATCAGCAAGCTTAGTTCTATCTATTACAGGGAAATCAGGTCGCGCTACTTCTAGCACTATCACTCCGACTTTAGAATCTCTTGCTGCTATTTCCGCAGCAGCCAAGTACCCTGGAGCCACGTCATTGTAATCCCAAAAATTCAGATTTATGACTTGATCCCTAGGAAAAAGTTTCCAAACTTGTGGGGAAAAAATACCAAAATGAGTACGGGCATCTGCCGCCGTTTCAGGTCCCGAATGACCCGCGAGAATATTTAGCACTCCCAACCTAAATGGGCTATCCTGATTTTGCTGGCTCCACACTCTAACAGGTAAATACATAAGTGGGGTAAAAGCACCATATGTACCACTTAAGGCCCATACACCCGAATGCTTTTCTGGATCGAGCGAAGCAGATTGGCTAATCAGCCCAACTGCGGTGGATACATT
>CENY01046094.1_pt1 | contig 11179 bp, 11 predicted proteins | sample 356181 | NCBI WGS metagenome assembly CENY01 (sample SAMEA2619840, study PRJEB7988) | marine metagenome | isolation source: saline water (ENVO:00002010), including
TTAGATTATAGTTACTTATCGCCTTAAGGCAGTTTTCCACTGCATCCATTACCATTTCTTCTCGATAAGTATATCTTATAAAGTTAGCCTTATGTGATAATCCTTCAGCTATCTTAAGAAAACACGTAGCAATATAATCAGTTACTTTAGGAACTTCCTTTTTATTTTTCTTAGCGCTTTCTGCTATTTTAACGTATTCTACAACTGCATGAGAAAAGTCAGCGTTATTAACGTAATGTATATTTCTTTTTTTTGGCATAGTTTTATCCTTAATTCTATTCTATCATAATTTTGCAGCAATGTAAACAAATTTTTTTCACTTTTTTTGAAAATAACTGTTTACACGAGCAAAAAACTGTGATACAATAAGACTATCGTCTGGTGGGGAGGAGGATATACTACTAGTGTAGGCGTCCTTTAGGGTTATCCGGAAAATGAATTATCTTACCCTTTAACTCATTTTCTTCGGTCTTAGCTTTTTCCATTAGCTTTTCAACTTCTTTTAGTTCATTGCGTAATTCTTTTAATACACTTTGTCTCGTTTTTTCATCTAGTTCACTTAAAGTCGTCCTAGTTATACTCTTTCTATCTGATTCTGTAACCTTATCCATTTCTTCCAGAAACTTATTGTATTGAGTAGTTAGGTACTCTGAAGGACTAGCTTCTACTACGATATGCATGCTATTTAAGATCTGCATGTTATCTTTGTGTTCTTGAAATATCAGCCATGGCCTGAATGCGTAATACCTAGCGCCTTCTTTATAGTTTTCCATGCTTATCACTTTCATAGGACGACGTATTACCATTGAAGGTTCTTCAGGTGTTGGCCACTCAACAACCTGACATACTATTTCTTCGTCATTTGTAAGTTTAAATTGTTTTATTTCAAGAGTCATGTTAAATCTACCTTGTGTATTTTAAAATTAAATTTTTCTTTTTTATATATCTTAATTCTTTCTAAAGCGTGTATATATGAATAGTTAGTTTTATCTTTAGATCTTATATCATCTGCTATATCAAAAAGTTTAGTATTAACGTTATTGTCGCTTTTTCTTAGTCCTCTTCCGATACTCTGTAAAACTCTGATTTGTGACTTACTTGGGCTAGCGAAGATAATGTTATGCAGGTTCCGAATATTAATACCAGTAGAAAAAGTACCGAGACTGGCAACAATAATAGCGTTATCTTGTTTTTCAACTATACCTCTTATCGCTTCTCTATCAGTAGTATCGACTTCACCGGACACGAAAAAAAGTTTTCTTTTTTCATCTATCCTGTTATTTATTAAATCATAAAGTACCTTACCGTGCTTTTCAACAAACTGAAATAATACTAGGGTATTTCCTTTTTGATCAGAAGATAACTTACTTATAAAGCTATTTCTATTAGCATTATTTATCAAATAATCTATCTCTTCATGATAGGTTTTTTTGCTAAAATCTTTTTTAATCTCATTCGAATGATTTAACATTACCATAGAAATATTCAGTTGAGCTAATGTATCTGAATCTTGAAGCTTACGAGTAGTAGTTACCTTAAATATTTTTCCAAATAATCCTTGTAAAACTAGTTCATGAGTCTGACTTCCGTCCAAAGTACCGGTCGTTCCAAACCTATACTTAGCCTGCCTAGCCTTATGCATTATTGAAGTCAGTGACTTTGCTTTAAATCCATGACACTCATCACCGAAAACTAGACCAAACTGATCGAACCAATCTATATTTAACCTATGAATAGATTGCCAAGTGCTTATCATTACTCTCTTATCTGTATTCTTATCTTTTCCGGAATAAACTAGATGACTATCATGATATCCGTAACTTTTAAAATCACTGTTCATCTGTTCAACTAAAGAAGTAGTAGGAACTATAATTAAAACTTTATCATCATAATTATCTAAATACCATCTCATCAAGCAGTATATTATTAGAGATTTACCGGACCCTGTAGGAGATACTAGTATAGCTCTCATTCTCTTAATACCCTCAACGAAAGCATCAAACTGATAGTCTCTAATCTTATGAGGAAGGTTTAGAGACTCTATGAACTCCATGAGAAGCTTTAGGTTTATAGGATTCTCTTCATCCGGAGAGCCATAGCTAGAAGATACATGCTCCATACTATAGTTTCTTTTCTCACAAAAAGATCGTAAATAAGGATATAGTCCAACTGGTAATTCTCCTGTTATCGAATTAAATAGTTTTATCTTACCATCCCATATCCTTCTTCTAAAGGCAGGCATGAATTTATGCCCCGGTACGAAAAACGAAAAGAAGTCTTTCAATTCTTCTGCAATACTAGGATCACACTTAATATCCAGCACGCTTTCATTTTCTTTGGTGACTAAGAGTTTATCCACCGCTCTCAAAAACTTTCCACTTTATCATATTACCTATGGTCTGGTGTCTCCACTTTATGGTGTCGACTATCTCTGTTAGTACTGAAACAGTATTCTTATAGTACTCTATCTTTTCTTCTGATTTCTGTATTTCTGGATCTGCATCATAATAGTAATCCATTTCACCTTTGAGAATCTTAAGGCCGTTGAATGGATCAGGGCTCCATCCTTTTTCACTTATTTCTTCCTCGGACAACTTTCCGTTATAATACAACCATTTATCTTTCAGTAGAGTTTTCTGCTCCATTTCAGCTTTCTTTAGCTGAAATTTTGATAAGCTTAAAAGCTCAAGATATTTGGAGTGAAGCTTTGGTGTTTGTCTAGAGGATTCATCGAGAGGCATCTCGATTAAAGAGTCAGTTTTCCACTGCTCTAGTATATCATTCAATTGTAACATAATATTCCTTAATTAATTATTTCAAAATATGAGAATCTAAAACTTGCTGGAAATGTTAAAAAGTTTTCAGCACCACCTATAGATTCAAAATTCAAATCACCTAATAATGTCGGTACACAATCTATATATCTAAATTTCTTAGTAACATTATTATGGCTATTTAATATACCGACCGTAATATCTGAAAGAGATGATTGCTCTGTTGCAGTTCTTACGGAGCTTGGTATATTATTTTTCTCAATTAGATCTTCCATCCAATTGTATAATTCTGTGTATGATTTCACTTCTTCATCAACAATGATTGTTAATATTAACTCACCGAATGTTAATTTGTCCGCCTGGAATGGTACACTGCCAATTCTCTTAAACGGTAGTTCTGCAGCAGTCGCCGTCATGCCAGGATGCTGAAATGTCTGGCAGAAAAATTCTAAATTAGGATAGTACTTACGATCGATTATGACTTTATAACCGGTAGGTTGTAAGTAATTTAGATTTTGTGCTAATGAGGATACTGACGCCATGTTCTTATTTATATGAAAAATAGGGGATAGCTTTTACACCATCCCCTAAGTTTTAAGCATTCAGTAGTGATAACTTTTAGCTATCGAGTAAGTTATCTACTCTGAAAATTCTATAGTACTGGTTAGTTTTAGCAGTTGCTAAACCGTCTGCAGGAGTTGATCCTACAAATGGGTTTGAAACCATTCCATATCGGGTTTTGAAGCCGATTCTTGGCTGGAATGTGTTCTCTGCCACTGCACGTACCATTGTTAGTGGAACGTATGGGCAGTAGAATAGACCAGCATCGTATGGATTTGTACCTTTATATCCAACGTTAGCATAATCGCCTGTTGCATATGGGTCGATATAGACTCTCATTCTACCATTTATAGTACCTGCGAAAGTGTTGCCTGTATCGTCAACATTTAGGTTAGTACTCATATTTGGAGCGTAGTCCATCATACCTGAAGCATTCAATGCTGAAGCTACGTCTGAAGAACACACGACGAAGTTACCTTTACCTCTACGAGTTTCTTTAGCGATTGTGTTGGCTTCACGGTCTAGTTGAAGAATTAGACCCTTGAATTTTTCAGCTGACCATCTGCCATCTGCATCTGTCTTAAGGTTGAATATACCCTTAACAGAAATGTTTGAAGCTTGTAAAGCACCTAGCTTAGCTTGTGAGTTAATTGTTCTGACAACTTCACGGTTGATCTCAGCCATGATTTCAGTTGAAAGAATATTAGCTAACTCGGACTCAGCATCTAGGCCATGAATAGCTTTAAGATCCTGAGCAAGTTCTAAACTGTATTCAGCTTTAAGCGCTCTTGTCTTTGCAGTAACAGTTGCTTTTTCGATTGTGAATCCCATTTCTTTGAATGTGGAACTCGGTCCTGAACCTGATGATCCTAAACCCTCAGCATTGGCTGTTTCCATACCAGTGAAGGCAAGGTCTGTTACTACTGAGTCAGCAATTGTTCCTGTATTGTTAAGATCTCCTGGACCTGGATCACCTGAATCTAAACCTGAAACGTTGTTTGTTCTAAGTGAAGCATTGGCAGGGTTTCCGTCAGGGTTATTATCAGCACCAATAATAGAATTAGCTGAATCACCTGAGTGTTGTGTGTCTGCTTCGTTAAACAGCGCTTCAGTGTTACTTGTTGAACCACCGTCGAATCTTGATTTCATTGCGAAAATCAATCCTGTTGGTCCTGACATAGGTTGTACACCACAGATGTCGTATGCCATTAGGTTTGGCATTGCACGTCTGACAAGTGCGATAAGAACTGGATTCCAGTTCGCTGCAGCAGAAGTAGCGTTTGCAGGTGCCGCTTCTGTCATAAAGTTCATTTGAGATGCTTCTTCTCTAAGAGCAATCTCTTGGTTTTCTAGAATAGCAGCTGTAACTGCCTTTCTATGTGGATCGGAAATTGCACCGGCTGATTCTTCATTAAGAACTGGTGACCATTTTTCGATCAACTTATCATATGATACTGTATTTTGCATCATTTTTTAGGCTCCCTTATTTTTCGGTTTTTCTAATAGCCTCGAGGTACTTAGCCATTGGATCAGAAGCATCTAATGCAGGTGCTTCATTCTCTGATGGATTATCTTCCTCTGAGACAGATTGAGTTGATTTTTTAAAGTAAGATTCCTTAATGGTTTTAACTTTTTCTGAAAAAGTTTCTTCATTGACGAAATCTATATCTTCAGCAAGCTTTTTAAGTTTTTCAACTTGAGTTTCAGCTAGACCATTTGAATGTTCTCTTACGATATTATCTCGCTTGAGTTCTTCAAGTTCTGCTGATTGCTCGATAGCTTGTTCTGTTTGTTTATTGAGTTGCTCTTCTAACTCATCGACCTGACTAGAAAGATCATCTACTAGATCTACCTTAGATTCAGGAACCTCAATATAAGATTCTTCGAATAATCCTTTCAGGCTATTCATAAATCCTTCTGCGATTTCTGTTCGTAGACCACCTTGGATAGCTAACTTATTTTCTTCCATCCAATTCTCTACAACGTAATTTAGGTAGTTATCAACTTTCTCAACGAGTTCAGCCTTAGTAGATGCAATTTCTTCGCTGAGTTCAGTTTTGTATTGTTCTTCGATCAAATCGATTTCTTCAGAGAGTTTACTTTTCAGTGCTGCTTCAAAGATAGTAGCTGCCTTGGTCTTGAATTCTGCAGAAAGTGTTGCTTCAGATTCTACTAATGCATCGATATCTTTAGAGAAATCATTATTTTGGATTTCAATATCATCAGCATCTACAAAATCTTCTTCTTCTACAGATTCATTTGTTCCATGCATTGCAGTATAAGCCTTCGTAAGATCAGCTTTATTCATCTTACTAGCTTTTAAATACATTGCATTTAACATACCACCTTTAGTCTTTGGCATTGGATCTTGAGTAGTGTTATCACTTGCACCACCTGCTGCTGATCTCTTTGGAGCGACTTTACCGCCCTTTTGAGCTGCTGCAACGGATTGCTCAGATTTCTTCTCATCTGGTTGATCCACTTCTGCTGAGGCTTCCTGAATTTCTTCCTCTGGAGAGTCTTCGAGTTCGATATTTTCTTTATCAGTCATTATTATGACTCCCTTTTTGCTAAATGTTTATTGTTTTAGTAACGAGAGGAAATTCTTAAACTCACGAACTTCGGTAACATACCTATTTGATCGTGGAGCATTTTTAATTTCTGTCTCCATTTGTTCAATTGCCTTTTGCTCTATGATCCCGTTATTCCAAACCCATTCTACACCTTCCATTATCCCATTAACGAAAGCTCCAGGAGCAGATGGATCTTGTACGATGTCTATCGCATTTAGATTGTAATCTGGTTTGACTACCATAACGTTACCCTTTGGCATAAGACTTCCCATACCACGAGTTGAAACACCTAATTTTACACCTCCTTCAAGTAATTTCTTAGCGATATTACCGTTAGGAGTATCTAAAATTTTTGCTTTTCCCACAACATCATTACCTTTAAAGTTTAACTCAGTAACGAGATGTGAAACCTTGTCGAGATTAATAGTAGGACCGTCCGGATGATTTAGTTCTCCGACTGCTCTACCATTACCTACGAATTCTTTTTTATACTTACCGACAGCCTGTTCCATTACATCCATAGGATACATTCTGCCATTTCTATTTGGTTGTTCGGCCTGTGCAAAAACCCCTTCTATCATGTAGGATTTTTCACCCTTTTCATTTTTCTCTACGATGAATTGTATATCTTGATCAACGTGTTCTGATATCAGTTTCATATTAACCTCTTGGATAACCTATAGGTGTAAAGAAAGTTGTATTAGCACCAGCATATAAAGTTTCTGCTCTATCTTTATTAATTACAATAGCTTGATTTGAGTGTAGATGAATAGATCCACCAGTACTAGATGTAACAAGATCATTTGCTCCTCTAGCTACTACATATACGCTCTGTGCGAATCCAAAATTAGAAGCAGCACCTGAACCTGTTGCATTTGCTCCTGCGGTTTTGAGTAATGTTATATTCATTTGCTCTTCCTATATTGTTTTACGAATTCTTTGGCCGTTTTCATTGCTAGGTTCTGGTTATCATATTGCGCTAACTTTTCCCCATCAATATATAGATCAAAATATGTTCGACCCAATCTTTTCCCCGTTGTAATCTTAACAGGTACTCCCATTAGTTTTTTTCTGAGAACCGGTCTAGAATTATCTTTAGCAGCTTCTCTGATATATTTGAAATCTAACATATTAATCTAATTACTATTATTTATAACTTTTTACTTTTCTACTTCTTCTTCATCATCAAGATCTTCTTCTTCCTCATCATATTCTGACTCGTCTTCTTCATCTTCTTGATCATAATGAAGTCCATCATTTCCATTTTGTCCTATGATATCGATGCGTTTATTTGATTCATCTTCATCCCATTTTTCTGAATCTTCCTCTGCGTCATCGTCAAGATCTTCTTCTTCATCATAATCATTTTCGATGTGATCTTCCTCTTCTTCGTCTTCATCCTCTGGTGGAGTTTCACCATTAAATATCTGACCAGCTAAGTTGATCTTTTCCTGTTCCATCGATGTATCAATTTTAGATAGCATCATTTCTTCAAATTCTTTACTTGCAGCAACATAGTCTTTTGAAGTTATTGCATCTATAAAGTTTTCTGCTGGTGAAACCTCAGGAGTTTCACTTTCAGTATCTACTGTATTTTCTTCACTCATTATTTTTTCTCCTTTAAATTAATTTTTTATCCTTTTAGTGCTAGTGACGGCGGTGTAAAATCTGTATCATATATTGCAGTACCATTAATAACTCTTACATTTGACATATAACCAGTAAAATGTCTTCCATTATTTTGATGTCCTATATCTAATTGAGTATAACTAGTTATATCACTATTATTACTACCATTTGAATATTTGCATCCATTAAGAAAAACGTAAATAGTTCCACTATTTCTTACCATAGCAACATGATGCCACCTATATAATTCAAGTGCATATGTTCCGTTAACTTCAAATGTCCAACTCCCTGTATATATTATTTTTGCATTAAGATGTCTAGAACTATCTATTGATAACCAAGCACCATTGTTAGATCCATTTCTTGTCATGAATATTATATCCCCAACAGCATCTCCTCCAGCCGCAGTTGGATATATCCATGCTTCTAATGTGAAATTATTTCCTAGACCAAAATCATTATCAGTAACTGTTGCTGTATCATTGCTTCCATCAAATAACGCAGATTTCATAGTTGAGTCAGGACCAAAGGTACTTGCTGTAACACCACTAATAGTTAACGCATTACTTTGTCCTGATGCATCAGCAGTCAATGTTGCAGTAGAAAAAGCTATAAGTTTAGTATCAGAACCACTATTACCTACTACTGTTCCTTGAAATGTAGTAGTAGCTGTTAGTGTTTCTTTCAAAGGTAAGAAAGGATATCTAGATACACCTTTAGTAATTCTAAGATCTGAAATTGCTCCATTCAGTGAACCCTGACTTCCACTATAAGCACCTATTCTAGATAAATTGTCGTATCCTCCCATTTCATCAGTATGTGTGGATCTTGCCTTTTCAACTCCATCAAGGAAAAGAACTACTTGATCTCCTGATCTTGAAACTGCTATATGTTGCCACGAATTTCCAGTAAGTGCCGTTGATGATGTAACTATCGCATTACCATTATCCCACAATAAAGGATTTCCACTAGCATCAATTGCAAATTGAAATTGACTACTAATTCCTACATAAAAGAAAGTCCTATACCTGGAATTTTGATAATTAAAATTTCCGGAAACTACATATGCCCAACATTCAATTGTAAAATCTTTTGGAAACCAAAATGGCCGGCCAAAAGCTTCTACATTTATTACATCATCGGATCCATCAAACAACACTGAAGGTACGCTATACTTTTGATTTCCGGTGTCTGATTGAGCATTTGAAGCGGCTGAAAATCCGAAGTTAGATGTACCAGAAAGATCTATGATATCTCCATTTGTAAAGTTTGCTAAGTACTTTGTTTCAGATGCTGTTGGATCCGTTCTATTTGTGTTATTAGGATATGTTCCACCAGTTTTTGTTAGAGGACCGGTTGGAGGAGAGAAAGCTCCTGTATAAACTGCTTTACCGACTACAAATCTAAAATCAGAAATATATCCTTTAAAGTTCTTAGTGCCATTAGTTTTATATCCTATTCCAAAAACTCCAGAAGTATTGTCATTTGCCAGTGAGGAATGAGTGTTACTATATTTCTCAATGCCATTTAGGTAAAACTTTAAAACAGATCCAGTATGAACAAAAGCCATGTGATACCAGTTTCTCGGTACGATATCATAATCTTGATTACTAATATAACCAGTACCTCCAGAATTCATGTATATATTGCCGGCACTAGTAAATTCCGCAGTTATTCCATTTCCACTACCATTTGCTCTAAAATCAAACATGACATTTCCGCTACCATCAAATTGCTGTGGATATACCCAGTATTCAACTGTCCATGCCTGTCCTGCACCAGTATTCGTGTTAGCTGTACCAGAAGTGGTTAAATAATCTGTTCCATTCATGAAAACAGATCCACCATATAGAGATGCATCATATATTTTATGTCTGAAAGGAGTAAATGGACGAGTCATTACAGTAGTAATAAGACCTGATCCGCTAGCTTGTACACTAATATTGTGATCTCTTGTTTTGTCTGTTGAAGTATAAGGTAGAGATCCTATTAGCAATTTAGTGTGACCAGAACCTATTGTAGCGATATTCGTACTCGAAGGATATGTACCTCCTGTAGTAGTTAGAGGTTCAGATGGAGGAGTAAAATCTCCAGTATAAACAGCAGTTCCTTTAACTACTCTAAAATCATATATGTACCCGTTATAATTATAAGTAGAATCAGTAGAATATCCGCTGTGACCTATATTAAACGGTTGAGATGAATTATTTAATGTTCCTGTCCTATTGGTGACTTGAGTTGCATCTTTCCTACCATCTACATATATATCCCAGTTTCCGGAACTTCGAGTAACTGCAATGTGAGTCCACTCATTCAGTGGTACACTGCTACTAGTAGATATAATTTCAGATCCTGAACTGATGTAGTTAGTACCGTCGATTCTTCCACCAACTGTTACAGTTCCATCATCTTGATATCTTCCAAAGATTTGGTAATTCGCATTTCCTCCTCCTGTATCAGTATCACCAAAAATCATTCTTCCGTATGATGATCCTATAGTTGTAGGGTACATCCAGAATTCAATAGTAAAAGTACTTCCTAGTGTTTTCCAATCACCATCAGGTATCACTAAACTTTTGCTTGTTGTTCCAAACCATAATGAGTAACCTCCAGAATTATACGGGCTAAATGTTCCTTGATATGGGGTTCCGCTTACTGTAATAGTATTGTTAGTATCAGATACATCATCAAAACTAGCATTCTTTGTTGTACTATCTCCTACACCTCTCATTAACAATACTGTTGATTCAGAACTTGCCACTCTTGTATCAAATACCAAGTTAAAGGTAGAAGCAGCTGTAGCAATGTTAATACCATCTGTTGCAGTAAAAGTCAATGTTCCTGCGGCCGGAGTAGGCTCTCCAACTGAATCTTCTGATTTAGGTTCAATCGTAAATATAAATCCGGCAGCTGAATCTTTTTCGACATGGGCTATATTATTAAATGCAGTATTTCCGGTAGCCGCATAAGTTATAGGAAATCCTTCAGAGTCTCTTGCTTGAATCGTAACCACCGTAGCAGTACCATTCTTATAGGCTGTAGCATCTGATGCTAAATCGTAAGAGGCATTAGGAACAATTGTATTTCCAGATCCATCGAATATAGGAGTCGTATTGACTATCGCTATGTTGAACCAGCCTTGACCTGTATGTACATAAAGTCTGTCTGAATCTTTCGCAAATCCTAGTGATCCTGCATTATTTGAATCATAACTTACAGGAAGTAAACCTGCAGAATCATAAGCCGTCACTCCTATTATTGCTAGTGAACCATCAGAAGCAATGTTATCTGTCTTTACAGCCTGTCCTAAACTCTTCGCTAAATCTCTTGCTCTTGTCTCTGCCATATTAATTAATCATCTATGTTATAGTTAAATGGGTGTATTGGGACCTGGTACCAACCTCCGTAATCTGTTTCGTCATTACCTACCCAGATATATAATCTTTCTGTGACACCTCCACCCATTTCTAGGTCTTTATTACGATAGGCAAATGCTAGATCACCGACTGAGTTTCCACTAGTAGGTAAATTAACGACACTGTTATACACTGTCACCGCGCTGACGTCGAGCGCACCTGCAGGAGTTATAGTGTTAGCTGCAACTGCCTTTGATGCTCTCCTTGCTATCTTTCTTGCTCTTGT
>CENY01160714.1_pt1 | contig 11153 bp, 7 predicted proteins | sample 356181 | NCBI WGS metagenome assembly CENY01 (sample SAMEA2619840, study PRJEB7988) | marine metagenome | isolation source: saline water (ENVO:00002010), including
GGCGTCCAGACGCGGGTTGTTTTCCATCAGGCGGCGCTGGGCTTCGCTGCTGTTGGCCATGGCGCGGCGCTGGCTGACCGGGTCCAGCAAGCCGTCGACATGGCTGCGCCAGTTCTGCTGCAGGAGCGTGGCGGGAAACGACTTCGCCAGGTTGGGCGGCCCCAACCCGTCGATGAGTACCAGCCGGCTGGGCACCTCAGGATGCGTGGCGCTGAATATCCACGAGATGTGGCCGCCGAGGCTGTGTCCCACCAGTATGGGCCGATCCAGCTGAAAGTGGGCCAAGAGCGCCCGCAGATCGGCGATGAAGTGCATCATCGTGTAGGTGGCGGAGTGCTCGCTGTGCCCGTGCCCGCGCAGGTCCGGCACCAGCACCCGATAGTCGGAAAATTCGTCTGCGATTCGAGACATGGCACCGGCGTGGTCGCGCATTCCGTGCAGCAGCACCATGGCCGGTGCGCCCACGTTGCCGTTGTCCAGGACAGACAGGCGGCAGCCGGCCCCAGAGTAGTTGTATCGAGTGGGCATGCCTCATGATAGCAACCGCATTGGAACGCGTGCCACGCTTCTCGCCTTGAATCGGGTTGAAGTGCGCAGCTTCGCACCGGTAGGCTCACAATAGGCATTGGCTATCGGGCAGCAACCATGAATGAAGCCGAGAGATTGAGCCTGCTCAAACAGCTGACCCTGGCGGAGAAGGTGGAGTTGCTGTCGGGCAAGGGGATGTGGGTTACGGGTTCGGTACCCAGGCTTGGCATTCCTGCGCTGAAGGTCACCGACGGCCCCAATGGCGCGCGCGGCGATGGTGCCAGCGGCAAAACGGCGGCTTCGTTCCCCGTGGGAATCTGCCTGGCCAGCACCTGGAACAGAACGCTGCTGGCCGAGGTGGGGGTCGCCATCGGCCAGGAGGCGAAATCCAAGAACGCTCAGGTGCTGCTGGGCCCCACCATCAACCTGCACCGCACGCCCATCGGCGGGCGCAACTTCGAGTGTTATGGCGAAGACCCGCTGCTCACGGGGGAGCTGGCGGCTGCTTTCGTTAACGGTGTGCAGTCACAGGGTGTCGGTGCCTGCATAAAGCACTTCGTGTGTAACGACACCGAATATCAGCGCCACACCATATCCAGCGAGCTAGACGAGCGGACCCTGCGTGAGATCTACCTGCGGCCCTTCGAGATAGCGGTGAAGCGTGCGCGTCCTTGGGCGTTGATGAGCGCATACAACCGGGTCAACGGTACCTACGCCTCCTCCCACGCCCGCCTGCTGCGCAGCGTGCTACGCGAGGAGTGGGGCTTCGAAGGCGTGGTGATCAGCGACTGGGGCGCGGCGCTGGAAACCGTGCACAACCTCAATGGTGGGCTCGACCTGGAGATGCCGGGTCCCACCCGCACCCGCGGCCAGGCGCTGGTAGACGCAGCAAGCTCGGGTGCGGTGGCGGAGTCGCTGGTGGACGACGCGGTACTGCGAATGCTGCGACTGATGGAGGACACCGGTCGCTTCGCCGCCCCTGACCCCGTGCCAGAGGAAGCCGTGGATCGGCCGGCGCATCGAGCACTGGCACGCCGTGCTGCGGCGGAAGGCATGGTGCTGATACGCAACGAGGGCTTGCTGCCGTTGGATTTCAGCGGCGCCGGGAAGGTGGCTGTGATCGGGCCGAACGCCTTGCGCGGACAGATTCAAGGTGGCGGCAGCTCGGGCGTTTCGCCGCACTATCAGGTGATGCCTTTTGAGGCCATATCCGCCGCGCTCTCAAATGCGGGAAACAAGCCAACCTACGCTGTTGGATGCCACGCACACAAATATCTGCCGCTGCCCCCGCAGGGGGCCCTCAGCGTGGATGGTAGGCCCGGCATGCGCTTGCGCTGTTTCCAAGGTGACGGGCAAATGCCAGTTTTGGACCAGCTCATTCAGGCCGAGTACGGCTTCATCGGGGGCCTGGTGCTTGGGGGCTTGAACGGCGAGCGGATCGCACACCCCTTCACTGCCACCCTGGAGGCCGATTTCCTGCCCGAGCAGGATGGTGAGCACGAAGTAGGGCTGCTCAGCGCCGGATTGACCAAGTTGTTCATCGATGACGAACTGGTGGTGGACAACTGGGAGCAGCAAACGCCAGGAGATTCTTTTTTCGGCATGGGCTCTGCCGAGCAACGTGCCAGGGTGAGCTTCTCGGCGGGTCGTTCCGTACGGCTGCGAATCCAGTTTGCCAGCGTGGAGGCGCTACTCACCGGTTTGCGCTTCGGCATTCTGGCGGTACCCCTAAAGGACCTTACTTCTGAAGCGGTCGAGGTTGCCGCAGGTGCGGAATCTGTGGTGCTGGTTGTGGGAACCAGCGCCGATTGGGAGAGCGAGGGCAACGACCGGGGCAGCCTGGCTCTGCCTGGTGAGCAGCAGCGATTAATCGAAGCCGTTCTGGATGCCAACCCGCGCACTGTGGTGGTGATCAACGCAGGTGCGGCCTTGGAGATGCCCTGGCTGCAGCGCGCGGCCGCCGTAGTGCAAGCTTGGCTACCCGGCCAGGAATTCGGCAACGCCCTGGTCGACGTGCTCACCGGCGCCGTCAATCCTTCGGGCCGGATGGCGACCACGTTTCCCAGCCGGCTCGAGGATACGCCGGCCTATCCGTACTATCCGGGGGAGGATGGCAAATCCCCTTACGGTGAGGGCCTATTGATGGGATATCGGTGGTACGACGCTCAGGAGGTAGAACCCCTTGTGCCGTTTGGCCACGGGCTTTCCTACACCCGGTTTGCCTATTCGGACCTGGAGATCGAGCGGCGCGGCGGGGTCGTGACGGTCCGCTGCTCGCTTGCCAACGTGGGTGAGCGGGCAGGCCAGGAAGTGGTGCAGGTCTATGTGGGGCCGGCCGATAGCGTGCCCGGCCGACCGGTCCTCGAGCTGAAGGCGTTCGACAAGGTGCATCTGGAGGCCGGGGAGCAGACCACGGCGACACTCACCATTGCCGAGGATGACCTGGCCTGGTGGAGCCTGGAGTCAGACGCCTGGACCCCTGCCGATGGCTCATATCGAGTCGCGGTGGGCGCTTCTTCCCGGGACGTTCGCCTGGTTGGGGAGCTGGTACTTCCCTGATTCCGCGAAGCGGAGTGCTACGTCAATAGCGCAGGTCTTCCGGTTCGTGGATAACCTCGTTTTCGATGTGGCCCAACCCTTCGATTTCCACTCGCACCCGATCGCCCACCACCAGGGATTGCGGGGGATCCATGGCCATACCCACCCCGCTGGGCGTCCCGGTGACGATCAGATCTCCGGGTTCCAGGGTGAATGCAGTTGAAAGGAATTCCACCAGCTCGTAGCAATCGAAGATCAGGTCATCCGTGTTGCTGTCCTGACGCAGCTCGCCGTTCACGTAGGTGCGTAGCTGAAGGTTGTGTGGCTGGACCTCGTCGGCCGTGACCATGGCAGGGCCGATGGGGCAGTGGGTGTCCCACGACTTCCCCATGGTGAACTGGGGCGGAGCGCCGCGCATCTGCCAGGTGCGCACGCTGACATCATTGGCGACGCAATAGCCCGCGATGACCTCATGAGCCCGTTCACGTGGCACGCGGCGGCAGCGTTTGCCGATCACCGCGCACAGCTCGCCCTCGTAGTCCAGTGATGTGGAATCTTCGGACCAGTGGACGGGATCAAAGGGGCCGTTGATGGAAGTGGCTTGCTTGGTAAATACCAGGGGCACCTCGGGTAGCGTCATGCCCGCTTCCTCGGCGTGCGCCCGGTAGTTCAAGCCAATGGCGAGGATCTTGCCGGGCCGCACAATGGGGGCCTCGAGCCGAACCTCCTGCGCTGATAGGTGAGGCCCTAATCCGCGTGCCTCCTGCGCCGCCTGCAGAGCAGCGTCACCGGCCGCAAGAAGGGCAGCCAGGTCCGTGGGTAGCGTTGGTGCGGCAACGCTCAGATCGATGATGTTGCCCTGCTCGAGCAAGCCGATTCGCGTATTGCCGCCCTGTGTGAAGGTGATCAGTTTCATGAGTGCTCCTTGAGTGAAGGTGAGGGTGGCTAGCTACACGCGTGCCAGAGGCGTGGGCAGACCGGTGGCTCCCGGTCTGCAACGCCATACGCACCCGCCCAGGCTCTTGTCGTCGGTGTTGTCGGCGCTAACCACGTAGAGATCGCCCCAGTCCGAGCCGCCGAAGGCGCAGCTCGTGACCAGTCGCGCGGGAATGGTTAGCTCATCGAGCAACCTGCCTTGGGGATCGAGTATGGCAACGCGCCCACCCAGAAAATGCGCGACCCAGAGATTGCCTTGGGTGTCTACGCACAACCCGTCGGGAATGCCTTCGGAGAACGTCTGCGCGCCGATATGTCGGCGGCCGGACAGATTGCCGGCCGGGTCGATATCGTGTACCCAGATCCCGCAGCTACTGGAGTCGACGTGATAGAGCGTGCGACCGTCGGGGGACAAGCCGAATCCATTGGAGATGCCGACGTCGCCGTACAGCCGGGTTATGCTGCCGTCCAGCTCGATGCGATAGGCCTCGCCCATGGGATCGGGGTGCTCGCGCACGTGCTTGATTTCGCCCAGCACCACGCCCACGTAGATGCGCCCTTGCGCGTCCGGGTGCAGATCGTTGTAGTGCGGCGATCCCTCCCTTTCCAGCAGCACGCGGAAGTGCCCATCTTTCCAATGAGCGACGCTGGGACCGGACATGATCAATCCGCCATCGGCATGCGGTGCCAGGCCACCGATGTAGGTGCGGTCGGTCACCGCCACCTCAATGTGGCCGTCGGGGTCCACGCGGCTTACCGTCCCGCCGGGGATGTCGCTGAACCACAGCGCCCCCGCGGCGTCGGTGCGGGGTCCCTCAACCAGTCCGTAGCCGCTGGCCACCAGCTCCAGGTCGATGTTCATGGTGCGATCCGCCCTCCGCGGTGGTAATGGGTGCTGGATTGATGATACTGCCGTTGTGGAAAGCACACTAACTATTGCGCGTTGGCCGCTGCGGCTTCTTCTCCTGGCCATTTGCATGGGTCTGGCCGCCGGATGCGGGCCGTCGGTGGAGCCGGAAGATCTGCACACCGATCATGCCGGCCAGCCTGTTGTGTCGAGCACCTATGTAGGTTCTCAGACCTGTGCCACCTGCCATGCAAGCCAACACGCGCAGTGGTCTCAGTCGCATCATCATCTGGCTATGGCTGAAGCCACGCCCTCCACTGTGCTGGGCGATTTCGCGGGACAGACGCTGGGCGATACTCAGTTTCGGCGCGAGGGCGCCGCGTTCCTGGTACGTGCGGCAGATGGGACGGGCGAGCTCGCGGATTATCGGGTGCGTTATGCCTTCGGCGTTCAGCCATTGCAGCAATATCTGCTGGAACTCCCCGGTGGTCGCCTGCAGGCGCTGGATAAGGCCTGGGACAGCCGGCCCGAGGCCCACGGTGGCCAACGCTGGGTCTCTCTGCAGTCCGCGGAAGACGAGCGGTTGCTGCATTGGAGCGGGCCGGCCTACAACTGGAATCACATGTGCGCCGATTGTCACTCCACGCGCGTGACGAAGGGGTACGACGGCGAGACCGGCGCGTACCAGACGCGTTTTGCCGAGGTGTCCGTGGGTTGCGAGGCATGCCACGGGCCGGCATCGGCCCACGTGGCGGATCCCGTTGGCCTACGTCCGCAAGCCTTGCGCTCGGGGCCCGAGCAGATCAACGCCTGCGCGCCATGCCACAGCCGGCGGGCGCAGCTGGCGGAAGGCTTCACCCCGACGGGGAATCTACTCGACCACTACCTGCCCGCGCTGCTGGATGCAGGCTTGTACCACCCGGACGGACAGGTGCTGGACGAGGTATACGTATACGGTTCCTTTCTGCAAAGCCGCATGCATGGCGCGGGTGTGGTTTGCGCAGACTGCCACGAGCCGCATTCGGGCCGGCTGCGTGCAGAAGGCAACGCGCTGTGCGCCCAGTGCCACAACGCGAAGGGCGTTGCTCGCTTTCCCTCCCTGCGCAAAGCGGACTATGACTCCGAAGCGCACCACTTTCACGCGGGCAGCGAGGCGGCTTCCCGTTGCGTCTCTTGTCACATGCCGGAATCCACGTTCATGGTGTTGGACGCTAGGCGCGATCACAGTTTCCGGATTCCGCGCCCGGATCTGAGTGTAGATCTGGGTACGCCAAACGCATGCAACGGTTGTCATGAGGACCGATTGCCGCAGTGGGCGCGCGATGCCGTGGCGCGTTGGCATGGCCCTGAACGGCCCTTCCACTTCGGGCCGTTGATCGCTGCGGCTCGCAGTGGTGACCTGCGCGCAGAGGGGCAGCTGGCGGTGCTGGCCGACGATACGTCCCAACCAGCCATTGTTCGCGCAACGGCATTGTCGTTGATGGTGAGCTTTGAGCAGCGAACCACCACGTTTGCGCTGCAGCGTGGGTTGCAAGACGCGGACCCGCTCGTGCGGATCGGCGCGCTGCGTGGCGCGGCGCGCTGGGAGCCCCGACGGCGCTTTCAGATAGCCCGTGGGCTGCTCCGTGATCGGCTGCTGGCGGTGCGCATCGAGGCGGCGAGAATCCTGGCGGAAGCCTACCCCCTGCTGACCGGATCGGACAGGGAGCGGCTGGGTGAGGGCATCGACGAGTATGCAAGGTCGTTGCGGTTGCGGGCCGATCGTGCGGAGGGACGGTCGAGTATGGCAACCATCTACCTGCATCGGGGCGACCCGGCGGCCGCGGAACGCGAGCTGAACGCGGCGCTTGCGCTGAACCCTTCCTGGGTGCCGGCGCTGGTCAATCTGGCAGACCTGTATCGGACCACCGGGCGCGACCAGCAAGGCGGAGAGCCGTTACAGCGCGCGCTCGAGTTGGCGCCGGACTCAGCCGACGTGCTGTTGGCCAGGGGGCTCTGGCTGGTGCGCCGCCAGCGTAGCGACGACGCCCTGGGGCTGTTCGCCCGTGCCCATCAGCTGGTGCCTCAGCATGTGAACTATGCTCGCATCTACGCCATCGCCTTGAACTCCGCCGGGGAACCGCGCGCTGCGCTGCAGGTTCTGGAGGCCGCGCTGTCCGGGCGGCCGCGCAACGAAGAACTGTTGCGATTGGCATTTACAATAGCCCGCGACGCGGGAATGCAGCAGGAGACCGGCGACTATCTGCGCCGGCTCGAGCTGCGGTGGTCGCCATAGACTCAGGGGAGATTTGATGAACGTCGCGAGCCTACTCAAACAGCCGCTGCTGCATTTCCTTGCGTTGGGGCTGGCATTGTTCTGGCTGTTCGACCTCGTTGCCGATGACGAGAGCGTGGATGACTCGGTAATCGTGGTGGATCGCCCGGCGCTGCTCACCTTCATTCAGTACCGTTCCCGATCCTTCGACCCGGGTGTCGCGGCGGCGCGGCTCGAGGCGCTCTCTCCCCTGGAGCGGGAGCTGCTCATTGCCGATTTCGTGCGGGAGGAAGCGCTGCATCGGCGTGCCCTTGAGTTGGGTATGGAGGCGGATGACTACATCATCAAGCGGCGTCTGGTACAGAAGCTGGAGTTCGTCACGAACAGCTTCGTCGGCGAAGGCCTTCAGGCCACTGAGGAAGATGTTGCCGCGTATTACGCAGAAAACGTCGATGATTACTACGTGCCGCCATCGGCTACGTTTACCCACGTGTTCTTTGACAAGGAGCGTCACGCACCCGAGGAGCTTTCCCGGTTGGCGCGCGCAAAGCTCGTGGAGCTGAATGAATCTGGCGCTGATTTTTCCAGCAGCGTACGCCACGGAGACCGGTTTCTGTACCATGTGAACTACGTGGAGCGTGACCCCGAACTGGTTGCCAGCCATTTTGGCTCATCGATGAGTGGGCACGTCTTCGACCTGGAGCCCAACGACCAGCGTTGGCGCGGGCCTTTTGAATCGCCGTTCGGACTGCACCTCGTCATGCTCACACGGCGGGAGGCAGGTCGCACGCCGCCGCTCGAGGAAATACGTCCACGGGTGGATTCCGATGCGCTGCGTTGGCTCGAGCGGCAACACGGGGATGCGGCGGTGCAGTCAATCGTGGATGGCTATGAGGTGCGTTTGGACTTTGAGGATGAAGTGCCGCCAGGCGTCGGTGGTGTGCCGTGATCCGCTGGGCCGCGCTGCTGCTCAGCGCCGCGGCCGGTCTGGCGGCGGCACACGATTCCCGCCCCATCTATGTGCAGGTTGATGAGGCTGATAGTGGGTTGGTGAGCGTGCGCTGGAACGTGCCGCTGCAGGCCCCCGCCGCCAGGCTGCCGGCGCCCGTGTTGCCGGCGGGATGCGAAGCACGTGACCAAGCCGTGTACCAGCGCACGGACGGTGGCACCCTGGGGAGGCGCGACTTCGTGTGCCAAGAGGCGTTGTCGGGTCGAGAGGTGGGCATGCACTTCGTAACGCCCAATCCGTCGCTGAGCATGCTGTTTCAGGTGCACCTGCGAAATGGCGAGCAACATCTGCAGGTGCTGAGCCCAGGCACGGACCTCTGGCGCGTGCCGGACGCGGAGGCGCCCCTGGCGGTGGCAGGCGAGTACACCCTGCTGGGCATGGAGCACATCTGGATCGGGGCCGATCATCTGCTTTTCGTGGCGTTACTGGTATTCGTGGCACGCTCGCTCAAGCGTCTGCTGCTGACAATAACCGGTTTTACTGTCGCGCACTCAATCACCCTGGCGTTGGCCGCTCTGGAACTGGTGCGTGTGCCGACGGCACCCGTGGAGGCTGCTATCGCGTTGAGCGTGGTGCTTCTGGCGGTTGAGGTTGCCCGGGCTGATGCGTCCTCCCTGACATTCCGGTACCCCGTATTGGTGTCGAGCTCGTTCGGGCTGCTGCACGGGTTCGGTTTTGCGTCGGTGCTGGCCGACATTGGCCTGCCTCAGACGGCCCTGCCAACCGCGTTGTTGTTCTTCAACGTGGGTGTGGAGGTAGGGCAGATTCTGTTCGTGTTGGTGCTGCTGGTCGGCTGGTGGGCGCTTGCAGGCAGACGGCAAGGCGCAGGGCAATCCGATCAGTTCGGATTGCCCACGCTTGCCACTGTGGTGGTGTACGCGATCGGTGGGATCGCAAGTTACTGGGTGATCGAGCGCATCACCCAGTTCTGGAGCTAGTCGAGACCGCGCCGCTTGAGCTCATCAGGCATGCGCTTGGCGTCTGCCTCCAGCATCGGTCCGCGCTCCTCGTCGGTGAGCTGGCCCATGGTGTCTTTGCCCATTTTTTCGCTGTCCAGCATGATCCACTTTTCGGGCACGATCTCGATGATCACGCGTAAAGGGGAATTGAGCCGGCGGACGAAGTCGTCCGCAGCCGCTCTCTCTTCGTCTGTCATGTCAGACTCATTGCCGCCGCGCGTGTAGGGGCCATACGCCAACGCTGGATAAAACCATTCCTTGGTTTCGTCATCGTCGTGAATGATTGCTCTTCCCTTGAAAGTGATAGCGCCATTGGGGCCGTTCGGTGCCGCAGCACCGCTGACTACGACGGAGCAGCGCGGATCGCGGCGGATAGCGGCTACTCGGTGCCTATGTACGCCGCAGGTGATCCAACCGCTGCCTTTAGCCCAAACGAATGCGTGAATTACACCAACGGCCCAACCGTCTTTGGTAGTCCAGTTGAACGTACACTCACCTGCCTTGGTCAGCAGCTCTTCCTTCTTCTCATCGGAAAAAGGGTAGATGGATACCATCTCATGGTTTTCGCTGGACATAGCACCTCCCCGTGCCTTTAGTTATTACCCTTAGCATATCCCACAAATTCCAGGCGGCGCCAGCTTGGCCTTGGGTTTAGGTTTGAACCTGGCTGAATGACGACCGCCAAACGATGTAGTATTGGGGCGAAGGGAGCGTGATTGGGGGAGATATGGAGCGGGATTACGATGTCATTGTGGTGGGCTCGGGTGCTGCCGGCCTGTCTGCGGCGGTTTCCGCGGCGGATGAGGGCGCCAGCGTGCTCATCGTGGAGGCGGGCACAAGGGTCGGGGGTTCGTCACGTCTGAGCGGCGGGCATTTTTATGCCGCGGGCACCAGCGTCCAGCAGCAGCAGGGCGTGCAAGACAGTGCTGACGCCATGTTCGAGCATTACATGACGTTGAACCAGTGGCTGGTGGAGCCTTCCGTGGTGCGCAAGTACTGCGATCTGTCGGCGCCCACGTTCGAATGGCTCACTGGGCTTGGTGTCGAGTTCAAACCCGAGGGTCTGTACCGCTCGGGTGTCGGCAGCACTCCGCGGGGGCATCAGCCCACCGGCGAGGGCGAGCAGGTGGTGAATGTCCTGGATGCCCACAGGCAGCAACGGGGCGTGGACATCGTGCTGGATGCCCGGGTGGACGGCCTGCTGACCGACGATGACGGCGCGATCTGTGGCATTCGAATTGGCGAAGACCAGGCCACCGCCGGCGCGGTAGTGCTGGCTACCGGCGGGTTCGGCGCAAATCCCGAGATGCTCGAGGAACTCTATCCCCAGGCGGCCGCTAATGGGGATTGGAGTTGGTACATCGGTACCGAGCACGCTCAGGGCGACGGGCTCAAGCTGGGCCAGGCGGCGGGCGCGGCCATCGACGGACGTGATCGGGGCCTGCTGCTGGTGACACCGGGGTTCAGCCGCGATCTCGAAACTTTACTGCCTGGTTGGCTCATTGTGGTGAACGAAGACGGCCGCCGTTTCTGCAACGAGATGGCGCCCTACACGGTGCTCGCAGGCTTGATCAAGCATCAAGGTGGCAAGGTATATGCTGTATTCGATGAAGGTGCGCGGGCCGCAGCGAAGCCGAATCCGGCATCCCAGGCGTACTGGGTGAACGAAGTGCTGGAACGCAAAGCGGACCAGGGCATCATCACTCGAGCAGACTCACTGGATGCCCTGGCTGCCGAGGTAGGCATCAATGCGGGGGCGCTGAAGAACACCATCGAGCACTACAACGTGGATTGCGAGACGGGCGAAGACAGCATGTTCTTCAAACCGGCGGCTACCGGCATGCGGCCCATCGTTTCACCGCCGTTCTACGCTGCCGAGGTGCGGCCGGCCATTATCTGCTGGACCGGCACCGGGTTGCGTATCAACGCGGATACCGAGGTGATCGGCGTGGACGCGAAACCCATTCCCGGGCTGTATGCGGCCGGAGAGACAGTGGGCTCGCTGCATGGCGACCGCTACATCGGAGGCGGCGGTTCCTACGGGCCGTGTGTGGTGTTCGGCAAGGTGGCCGGAGCCAACGC
>CENY01039177.1_pt1 | contig 11115 bp, 6 predicted proteins | sample 356181 | NCBI WGS metagenome assembly CENY01 (sample SAMEA2619840, study PRJEB7988) | marine metagenome | isolation source: saline water (ENVO:00002010), including
TTAGAAGCTCTCGGTTTTGTTTTTATAAATTATCACGAAAAGTATGGTCAACATGAAAAACCATTTTATGAATTTCTGAGGATCGCCTAAATGTGTTCTGTACCAGCAGCTATTAGTGGAGGTTTAGGTCTTTTTCAAGGGCTTGCTATGCGTAGTGCTGCAAAGCAAAGAGCAAGAGCTACATTTGAAGCAGAAAAACAAGGTGTTGCTTCGGCAGAAGACAATAAAAGAAATAAACAATTAGCTTTAGCTGAAGGTAAACAAGAAAAGAAAGCTGCTGCTAGACAAAATAAATTTGCTAAAGCTATTGATACATTAGTAGCAACTAAAACTTTATTAGCAAAAGGACAAGCTGGTAATACCACAAATTTATTAGTAATGGATCAAATAAGACAAGGTGCAAACTACAATGAAAAAATAAGACAAAGCATTGAATCTATGGACAGACAATATTTATTTGATATAAAATCAACTGAAGCGGAATATCAAAACATAAGAAACAGATTAAGTGTTAATACTATAGAAGCATATAGTAAAGTACCTTCAATAGGTGAAGCTCTTTTAGGTGGTGTTGCAAGTGGTATAAGCACTGAACTTGGTAGACCTGAAGGAGCCTTCTCATGACATCAAGTTTTCAAAGTACATCAGGCGAAAGTTTTAGAAGACCAGTAGATACTTTTGTTCAACCAGTTAGCGTTATTCAAAGTGACAGTATGCTACGCCTTGCTGAAACTTTAAAAACTATTAATCCAGTATTAACAAAATTTGCAATTAGAAAAGATGATGAAAGAAATGAAGCAAAAATGGTACAAGGTCAAGAATTTATATTGCAAGCAGATGATGAAGAATTAAAAAATGCAATGAAAACAATAAATGAAAGAAATGGTAGTAGAGCTAAAAAAGATTTTTTAGGTAATAATAAATTTTTTCAAATAGGTGCAGAAAGGCAAATAGCAATTAACTTGGGTAATGCTGCGGAAACAAATACAGAAAAGTTTTTTAAAAATTACACAGTTGAAGTGCCAAACAAATCTGGTGGTGTTGATTATGTACCTTTATCAGACTTTGATGTAAACTCTGCTGTTTTTGATAAAGCACTATCAGACTTTAATAGAACGTCATTAATAAATACAAAAGGAATAAGACCAGCAATTTTAAATAAATATTTTTTACCAAAACAAAATGCAGCCTTAAAAAAAGTTTTTGATAGACAAGTTAGTAATTCAGCAGATAAAAATATTGCTAAATATTCCAGTATTATTTCATCAACTTCTTTACAAAATTTTCGTAATATAAAAAAATACGATAAAAATATTGAATTAGATATTATTGATAATGATGGATCTATAACAGGTTATGACCATGCTGTAAATTTAACACAAGAAGATATAGATTATGCTGTTTCATTAGGTTTGTCAGAAGTTGTTTCTCCTACAGCTTTAGTAGAAACAATTAAAAAAAATGCTTACACAATATTGAATGAATACAAAGAAGGCAATATATCTTGGGTTGAAGCACAGGAAGAGCTAGATGATTATATAGATTTTATGAGTGATTTAAAAGTAGGACCAAAAGGTAGAACTAAAACAGGAGTAGAAGTACAAAAAACATTAGGAGAATTTTTAGAAAAAGATGATGCAATTTTAAATTTAAAAAAAGATATATATAAATCTTTTAATGATGCTAATAAGCAAGAACAAGATTTTGTTGAACAGGAAAAGAAAATAGATATACAAAATACTTTAAGTAGTATGGATTGGTCTTCTACTGATGATACTAAAACATATAAAAATAATGTTGCTACTCTCAAAACTTTAATAAAAAAACACCCAAACCTTAGAGAATTTATTGTTAAAGAATATGATTTAAGAAATGATAATGTAGATCTTTGGTGGGATAGATTTACAAGAGATTACAACAATGGCAAGTTTGGAGATAAAGCAAAAGCAAGAACAAGAATAGATAGCTTTATGGCTTTATTAGGTTCAACTGCAAGTGAAGATGATAGGAAAAGATACAAAGAAGCTTTAAATCTTATTAACAAGGAAAGTTCACAAGGAGTTTTTAAAGCACACCCAGAATTTAAAAGGTATTTAGATTTTGGTAAGAAAGCATTAAGAGAACAAAACAGTTCTGGAATAGTAATAGTCAAAGCACAATTTGAACAACCATTTTTTGATTTAACAGAATACTATAGAAACCAAATAGATATATGGGCTGGTACAACTTATGCAAATCCAGCAGACAAAGCAAATGCAAAAGCAGCAATAATAAAAGAATATTTAGAAGAGATAAGAGCTATTGGTAATGGTAATTATGTTTATAAAAATCCTGTTAATGAAATTTTTAAAGAAGGTGATACATATTTAAAAAAATCAAGTATCAACAACAACAAGTTAAATCAACTTAAAGGATTAGCAGAAGGTGGACCTGTTAAAAAAGATAAGCCTGTAATTGTAGGTGAAGAAGGACCAGAAATACTTGTACCTAAAACTGATGGTTTAGTTATACCTAATGAAGTTTTAGAAAATACAACACAAATAGTAAATGATGTTGTTCAATCAATGAATGGTGTTGATGAAGAGCCAGAGAAAATGACTATTGTAGGAGAAGAAGAAACAAATGGTATAAAAAGATTTGAAGCTAATTTTCCAATCTTTTACAAATTAGCAAAAGAAGCAGGTCATAAGTTTCCAGAGGTTACAGCAGCACAAGCTATGTTAGAAACAAGCAATGGTGCTGATCCTTCTGCTGTGAATAACTATCTTGGTTTGAAAGCTACCAAGAGTGAAACTAAACGTGGCGAGTCAACTCTACAAAATACAACAGAAAATGAAGGCGGTAAAGTTATTTCTATTCAAGATAATTTTAAAAACTTTAGCAGTTTGATAGATATGATGAATCAATATAAGACAGAATGGAATGATGACTTTATGGATAGAAAAGGTATTGTTAATGTAGATACTGCGGAAGAAGCAGCAAGGTTGTTACAAGCAAATGCCTTTGCAACTGATCCTGATTATGCTGATAAAATTATTCAGATAATCAAAGATGCAAAACGTAATCCTCCATTATTTTAAAGATGACAAGTTCAACTCCAAACTTAGGTTTTCAAGAAGAAGACGTTACTGAAGATATAGGATTTTCTGAAGAACCAACTACTGATATAGGTACAGACAATACTACTACAGTAAATCAACAAGAACCAGAGTTTGAGTTTACTAATAATTTTGATAATAAAAAAATATTTAGTATGAATAAAAGCTGGTTAGATTGGGATACAGAGTACGATTTTAGTGATTATACAAATACTTTCTTACAACAAGGAGATGAAGAGTTTGATTTATATGCAGAACCAAATGACAAGACAAGAAACATATTTAGTAAAACTATAGACTTTTCAGTTGGAGAAGATACTGCTTCAAACCTTGACGCACGTTTAAGATTTTTAAGTGTTTATGATTTTATAAAAGGTAATCAGTTTACTAACTTAGGTTTTAATAATAAGCCAATTAAAGGTTTAAGAGATAGACAGCAGTTCTTCAAGTTAATAAAACAAGAAACAGGTTTTACAGGTGAAGAGTTTTTAGGAAACAAGATACCTAGAGAAAAAGTAGAAAGCGAAGAGTTCCAAAAGGGTCTTGCAAATGTAATGAAACATTATGAAGACAAAGGTTTTACTATTAATATGCTTGAAGCTGATGACGAGTCGCAACTAAATAAATTAGCAAAAGGTATGGGTATAGAGATAGGTGTAGGTATGACAGCAGATTATGTCTTTGCACCTTTACTAATGGGTAATGGCTGGTCTAAAGCTATATATGCTCTTGGTCAATGGTCTGTAGGTTATCTTGCTAATGTAGAAGCACAAAAACAAAGAGTAAAAGAAGAAGATAGAGTAAATTTTAAACCCAATCAAAATGAAGCTTTTGCTGCTGGTTTTACACAAATTATTCCTTTTGGTGTAACTCTAAAAGGTTGGAAAGGTGTAGCTGCGTCAGGTGCTTATGGTGGTACGATTGCTACTACTGAAACTTTCTTAAGAGATATATTAGGAGATGATGTAAGTTTAGATGAATACTATGCTTCATTTGGTTTAGGTACTGCTTTTGGTACTGGATTGAAAGGCTCGATTGAAGGTTTAGATAAAATATTTACTAAATACAAAAACTTTAGATACGACAAAATAAACAACATATTTAATTTAAACAAAAAAGATGTTCAAGTTGTAGAAGAAGCAGCAGAAAATATTAATAAAGCAAATAAAATTTTAAAAAATGATATAGAAAGTAAAGGAGAAAATTACGATAACATTGGAGAGAAGTTAAAAAATGAAGGTTCTGGTACAAGTAGTCAAACAAATACAAAACCTATAGATGGTTCTGTCAGAACATATATAATGCCTAGTCAATTTAAAAGTACAAAACCTAACTATGGTAATGCTCCGATAATATTTGAATCTGACTTTGACAAGATGGCTTGGTATTTAAGATACAAAAAAACAAAACCCCCTAAAAATGCAGATTTAATTTTAAAAAGTTTTATTACTCAAGGTTTTACAGAAGCAGAAATAAGACAGCATGGCACTAATTTGCATGAAAAGATTAAACAGATAGTTATTGATAAAACAGGATCAGCACAAGCAGGTCAAGGCAATACAGTAGGGCTTACGATAGAAGTACCAGCAGATGCTAAATATTCTCAAGAAGTACAGACAACTATTACTGGTAAAAAACAAAATTTAGGAGATCTTAAAAAAAATCCACAATCAGTTGCTTTTATCAACAAGTTAGAAAAGCCAAGACAACAAGAGTTAATAGAAGGAATTATTAGACAGTTAAAAGATGAAAATGTTTTTGTAGGTTCTAAAAGTCAAGTACAGACAAGACTTGAAGGTTTAGGTTTGTTTAACGAAGGAGTTGTTAAATTATCTAATTCAAATGCAATAAAAGAATATGCAGAGATGTATGCAAAACTTTATAACTTAGTTCCTAGTGACTCATTAAATTTTGCAGTTTCACAAGTTATAACACTTGCAGCAGAAAACGTAGCTAATAAAAACCAAGCTTTGATAGATGTTATTAAAACAAAAGATGCACCAAAAATAACTAAAGCTATTGATGATTTGTTTGAGTCATTAACAGATGTAGAAGAATGGTTAACACTTGGAATCCCTTTAAGAACACAAACAGCCAGAACTCTTAAATCTTTTGGCATGAAGCCAGAGCAAGGTATAGAAGGTAAAACAGTTGAAGAAATAACAGGTATGACACCAGCAGAAAAAGCTGCTGCTACCGCCAAAGTACCTGATTTACAAATAGATGTTGATGAAGCAATAGCAAGAAATCAAAACTTTAAAAAAGAATTACAAGAAGCTTTAACAAGAGCAACGGAATCAGGAGACTACTCAGAGCTAAACAGAATGACAGTTGTATTAAAAGCAGCAAGTGGAGATCCTAGAAAATTAGTTGCAGTACAAAATGAAGATGCTCTTACAAAACTAATTAATAGTGGTTTTGATAAATCTGTAAGAATTATGAATGAGATTGGTATTAATGCTGTATTATCTGGTCCTACTACTCAGGCAGTAAATTTATATTCTGGTGCAATGATGACGTTTTTAAAATCATTAAATAATTTTGCAGGTGCAAGTAGTTATTCAGAACTAAGAGCAGCTAAAGAACATTTATTTTATTTATTTTACAATTTAGATTTTGGTATAAAATCATGGAAAAGATCATGGGATATGGAGGATAATTTTATAAATATTGGAAGTATAAAAGGAGATACAGGTCAACGATTTATTATATCTTCAGACTCTAGCTTCTTTCCTTTAAGAGCCTATGACGAATTTGGAAAGCTTATTAGATTACCTAGTAGGTTAATGACAGCAAATGACGCTTTAGTACAAGCACCTAATATTATTGCTGCTACTGCATTTGAAGCTTTTAATGAAGGTATTGCTAGGAACTTAGATGGAGAAGATTTAAACAAATACATCAAAGGAACTGTAGATGGAGTTATATCTTATTTACTTAGAGGTCAAGAAGGACCACTCGGTAGAATAGATCCACTTGATGAAGGTGTAGTTGGACCAAGACAAATGCAACCAACTGATGCAGTAATTCAAAGAATACTTGCAAGAGTTAAAGAAGTTGGTAAGAATGTTACCTTTACTCAAGATATAAGAACAGACAGTCTTTTTGGACAAGGTGCAAAAGCTATTAATGACGCTGCTATTAATTATCCTGTTCTTAGATGGTACTTAAAATTTACTAGAACTCCAAGCAATATGTTTTTAGAAATGATGAGATACTTACCAGTTATAAATTCACCAATGATGATGACTTTGCCAAATGGTAAAAGAGTAAATATAAACCGAATAAATGCACGTCTTCTACCTGATATGGTTGCTGATCTTGGTAGTCCTGATCCTTTTGTACGTCAACAAGCAAATGGACAAATAAGAATGAGTTATGCTCTAGGTATGTTGATGATGTTGTTAACTAATAAACAATTTGAAGATGTAGATGGGGAATATAAAAAAGAATTTTTAACAGGTGGTGGTCCTAATTTTTATACAAAAGAAGGTGCAGCACAATGGATTTCTATGTATAAAAATGGTTGGCGACCTTATAGTAAAGCTATTTTGCAGTTTGATGAATATGGTGAACCTTTAATTAGAAATGGTAAACCAGTTTATTTATATAAAAGTCTTGAACATATCCCCGATCCACTAGCTTCTTTGGTAAGACTTTGGTTGGATTTTGCAGAGATGTCTCCACTTTTGCCAGAAGAAGGAGAAGGAATACTTGAATATACAGGAACTTGGCTTGCATTTATGGGTCGTAATATGTTTAACAAAACATACACAAGTCAAATAAATGAACTTATTAATGTAATATCAGCAGGTTTTACTTTGCAACCACAGACTACAGATGAAGGTTTAAAATATAAAGATAAAAAATTTCTTGATTATATAGGCAGACAAGTATCTTCTTCTTCAGTTCCTTATTCTGGTTTGTTAAAAAGATTATGGAGAATACCAGCAGATGTTTTAACAACAATGGGATTTTCAGAGAGAGAAGCTAGAGAACTAGCAGAGTCGGAAGGAGACTATAGTAAATTAAAATGGTTTATTAAACGTGATTCAAGCACTTACTCAGGAGATGGTGCTAATGAAAGTTTGCCATATAGTGACGAAGACTTTAACAAAGCAAATCCTATTATACAATTTCTTCAAAATATAATTGATAAAAGTTTAAAAGAAATTGTACCTTTAAATTTAGGTGGTAAGTTGCCAGCACAAGTAGAACATATAACTAATCATGTTATTACTTATCCACAGAAAGAAGGCTTTGATTTATTTTCTACAAGAGGTATAAGTGAAAGTAACAACTATAAAGTGCTTGACGTACAAGCAGCAATAGGAAAAATCTTACCTTCCCCACCAGATATAATAAGAGGTTCAGTATTTCCAAATCTTCAATCAAAAGATTTTATACCAAAAAAATTAGATAAGAATGAATACAATACTTTAAAAGTTTATACAAATACAGTTGAATTAAAATATAAAGGTAAAAACATGAACATAAGAGAAGCTATAAATGCTGAGATAGATTCTGATTATGTTCAAGTAAGATTATCAGGTATTAAGAAATTTGGATTAAATAGTGAAGAAGGAGAAAGATTTTCAGAAGAAATCTTCCAAGTATTATCAAAAATAAATACCAAATTTATAAAAGCAGGTATGATAGAGTATATGCTTAATGAAATGCCAGAAGAAGACAGAAACAATAGAATAAATGCAGTAGAGAACAAAAATATCAAGTTCAATGATATATTGCTAGAAGAGTTTGAAAGACTTAATCTAGGTACATTTAGTAACAGTTCCTTTTAATTATGGCTACCAACACAGCAACATCTTTTACTAATCATACTGCCCCTTCTTCTGGTTCTACTGCTGGTCCTTATCCTATTAGTTTTAATTACTTAGAACAGTCTGATGTTGATGTAACTGTTGATGGAGTGTTGCAAACACTAAGTGTTGCTTATACCTTTACTAGTGGTACTCAAATAACATTTACTTCTGGTAATGAACCTGCAAACGGGGCTGCTATTGTTATTAAAAGAGATACTAATATTAGTGCTAAGAAAGTAGACTTTCAAGATGGTTCTGTTCTTACTGAAACAGATTTAGATACTAATACTGAACAACTGTTATTTGGTCTTCAAGAATTTACTGACAAGATAAATGGTATAGAAGATCTCTCTACAAGAGATATGGACGCATCAGAAATCAGGGCTGCTGTAGAAGCTGCAACTGATAGTAATGTTTTTACTGATGCAGACCACGCTAAGTTAGATTCACTTTCTAATGTTAATGATGCAATACTAAACAGTGACCTTGATGGTAAAGGTGAATTGTTAGTTGGAGATGGCTCTGGTAACCCTACAGCTTTACCTGTTGGTACAGATGGTTATGTGTTAAAAGCCGATAGCAACGAACCAACAGGTGTTAAATGGGTGATTGCTACTGCTAATGCTCCTCTTAACCAAAGTCTTAACGCTAATAATTTAACTTCTGGTACAATACCAGATTCCGTATTTCCAGCAACTTTACCAGCAATTAGTGGAACTAACTTAACTAATTTAAACGCATCTAACTTATCATCTGGCACAGTTCCTGACGATAGATTTCCAGCAACACTGCCAGCAGCTTCAGCAACAAACCTTACATCTATACCAGCAGGGCAACTTACAGGTGCTTTGCCAGCAATCGATGGATCTGCTTTAATAAACTTACCTAGTGGCGGTACGACATATTCTGCTGGATCTGGCTTGATACTTACTGGCACTACATTCTCTGTTGATACTTTAAACCAAAACACAACAGGATCAGCAGCCACACTAACTACAGCAAGAAATATAGCTGGTGTTGCTTTTGATGGTTCAGCAGATATTTCTCTTAACAATAATGCAATTACTAATGGTGCTGGATATATTACTGATTTGATAAATGATACAACACCACAATTAGGTGGTGATTTGGATATGAATAGTAAGTTCATATCAAGCGGTATTTTAGGTGTTAAAAATACAGGCTCACAATCTGAATTACGTCTTTATTGTGAAGTAAGCAATGCTCATTATGCAAGTATAAAAGCACCAGCCCATGCTGATTTTTCTGGTAATATCACTTACACCTTACCTTCAGGATATGGGTCTAACGGGCAGGTCTTAAAATCAGATGGTTCGGGTGGTACTAGTTGGGTAGATCAACCAACAGCAAACGCAACACATACAGGAGAAGTCACTGGTAGTACTACTTTAACTATTGCAGATGACGTAGTTGATGAAGCTAATTTAAAAGTAAGTAATTCACCTACAAATGGTTATGTTTTGACAGCACAATCAGGAAATACTGGTGGTTTGACTTGGGCTGCTGCTGCTAGTGGATTAGTTGGTAGTAGTAATGAAAAATTATTTGTTGAAGCAGAAAATCAAATGGACAACAGCTTTACTACAACAGCAAACTTTAACTATGTAGCAGCTAGTCCTATGACTATTGCTACTGGTGCTGTTCTTACAGTCAGTGCAAATTCTACCATGACATTTATTTAAAAGTAGATATATTTATAAATATGATTTACAATAGAAAAAACAGTTTTTAAATATGTCAAAAATAATTGTTGATGAAATACAAACTAATACAACAAACGGAAATGTAAGAATTATTCCTAACGGAACTGGTGTATTAGAAGTAAATGGGTCTTGTACCGCTACTACTTTTTCAGGGTCTGGTGCAAATTTAACTTCTATTCCAGCAGCAAATATCACAGGTACATTACCAGCTATTGATGGTTCTAATTTAACTGGCGTTGGTGGTGGTGGGTTTGAATTTGTTAAGAAAATAACAACATCAACTGCTGTCTCATATATCGATGAAACAGGGCTTGATTACGACAGGCTTTATAGATTTGTTTTTAAAAAATTTACATTTTCAGGTGCTGATGAAATTCGTGTACACCCAATGGTTGATAACGAAACAACACCTGTAAATCGATATGGTTGTCAAAATATAAATATAGCCTACGGACCTACTCACTATTCAAGAGGTGGTAATCATGATTGGCAGTTTTATAATGGGAACTATGTATATACAAAGCAAGCAGGTTATTTTGATCTTTATACAACTGACCAAGCATGGATAATAGGAAACATTAATTCTTACCCATCAACGTATGGTTACTGTTTACTTTGGGGTGATTATAATTTAACTGCTAACACTAACAATGATTCAAACCAAACTGGTACATATGCCAAAGTAAATGGTTTTAGGCTTCAGTCAGGTAGTCAAGCTCAAACTATTGGAACAGATCTTGAAATTTTAGTTTACAAATATAAGGAGTCTTAATGAATAAACTAGTAAATGGAGTAGTAGTACCCTTAACTACTGAAGAAATTGCCATAATAGAAGCTGCGCAGGCTGCTGCACCTTCAGAAACAGAATTAAAATGGCAACAAGTAAGAGGTAAAAGAAACTCTTTACTTGCAGAATGTGATTGGATAGTTACAAAAGCATCTGAAACAGGAGTTGCTGTAAGTAATGAGTGGAAAACATACCGTCAAGCATTAAGAGATGTTCCCACTCAATCTGATCCAGATAATATTACGTGGCCGACAAAGCCAAGTTAAGAAGGTAAAATACAAATAATGCACTTTTAATTACTATGTCAACAATAAAAGTAGAAGAGATACAACATCCAAGTAATTCTAATAATGCAGTATCAATTGCGTCAGATTCATCGGTTTCTCTTAAACACTCTGCATCCACTAAATTAACAACAACAAGTACAGGCGTAGATATTACAGGAGTTGTTGTAAGTGGTGAAGCTGTTTTTCAGAAAGAAATAACCGAAACAGTTTTTGCAATAACAGATGCTTCTTCTGTTGCTTTAGATCCTATTAATGGAATGATTCAAACTTGGACATTAGGAGCAAATAGAACTGCAACTGATTCTCTTACTACAGGTCAATCTATGTTACTTATAATTACGGCAAGTGGTTCTAACTATACTTTGACATGGCCTACAATGAAATGGTCGGGTGGGT
>CENY01075488.1_pt1 | contig 11054 bp, 11 predicted proteins | sample 356181 | NCBI WGS metagenome assembly CENY01 (sample SAMEA2619840, study PRJEB7988) | marine metagenome | isolation source: saline water (ENVO:00002010), including
AGCGGAAGTGGTCGTGGCTACCGATCACCCGGATATTTTTGCCGCTGTCCGTGACCACGGCCTCGACGCGGAAATGACATCGCCGGAGCACCTGTCGGGCTCCGACCGGGTGATGGAGGTGGCGGCCAGACGTGACTGGCCGAAGGACGCCGTGGTCGTCAATGTGCAGGGAGACGAGCCACTGATCCCCCCCGCGGTGATTCGCCAGGTGAGTCGAGCGTTGCACGATGATCCCGGTACCGGAGCTGTCACGCTGTGCGAGCCTGTTCACGATCCCACCAGGGCAGCCGATCCCAATGTGGTCAAAGTGGTGCGTCGTGCAGACGGATGCGCGTTGTACTTCTCCCGCGCCGCCGTGCCGCACGTGCGCGACGCTGCCGGCGAACCGGCGCCGTGGCTGCGCCATATCGGTCTGTACGGGTACCGTCTTAGAGTGTTGCGCCAATTCGTCTCCCTGTCGCCGAGCTCGTTGGAAAGGCTCGAGCGACTGGAGCAGTTGCGCCTGCTGGAGAACGGCGTCGCGCTTAAGGTTCTGACTGCCTGCGAATCGGTGCCGGAAGGTGTCGACACCGATGCCGACGTTGCCCGCGTGCGGGAACTGCTCGCGCGCGAATAAGGTTCCTGCTACTTGGGCGCCATCCGGATGCCTGCATCCAGACGAATGGTCTCCCCATTCAGGTACGGATTCTCGATGATTTGTCCGGCCAGCTTGGCATATTCGCCAGCGTTGCCCAGTCGTTTCGGAAATTGCACCATTTCAATGAGCGGATCGCGCACGCGGTCTGGTGCGCCGGCCAGCATGGGGGTTTCGAAGATCCCGGGCGCAATGGTGCATAACCGGATGCCGGAGCGCGAAAGGTCCCGGGCAATCGGCAATGTCATTCCCACCACGCCAGATTTGCTGGCACTGTAGGCGGCCTGACCGATCTGCCCGTCGAAAGCGGCTACGGACGCGGTGTTGATGATCACCCCACGCTCTCCGTCTTCGTTCACCGGTTCGTTCTGCTGCATTTCGTTGGCACACAGCCGCAACGTGTTGAAGGTACCCACCAGGTTTACCTGAATGACAAAATTGAAGTGATTCAGCGGCAAGGGACCCTCTCGTCCCAGGGTTCGGCCCGGGGTGCCCACGCCGGCGCAGTTCACGTTGATGTGAATGGCGCCGAAGCGCTCCATGATGGCCGACACCGCCTGGGCTGCGGATTCGTCCTCGCTGACGTTGGCCACGAAAGGAGCCGCATTCTCGCCAAGTTCTTTGGCGGTCTGTCCGGCCAGATCTTCGTTCAGGTCAATGATGGCGACTTTGCCACCGTTGTTGATTACCATTTCTGCCGTCGCTCGGCCCAGCCCGGATGCACCGCCCGTTATGACCGCCACCTTGTCCTGTAGATCCACACAACCCTCCATAGTGAGCATTTGAGTTATTCAGCATCGACCAGTGATCCGACGCGGCCGCGCATTATAGCCCAGCCGTCACTGCTCTTCGTTCCCGATTACCTGGATCGGCCAGACGCCGATTCGCTGTTGCAGTGGGCAAACCGATCGGTGCCTTGGGGGAGCGAGCAGATTCGGTTGTTCGGTCGCCAGCGCGTGGTGCCGCGGCTGGTAGCCTGGTTCGGCGATGCTGGTGTGAGCTATCGCTACTCTCAGCTTGAGCATCCTTGCCACGGTTGGCCGCCGGAGCTAAACCGGCTGCGAGGGCGCCTACGGGAGGATTTCGGGGTCGCCAGCAACTTCGCACTGTTGAATCGATATCGGTGTGGTCGCGATTCCATGGGCTGGCACGCGGACGATGAGCCGGAACTGAGCGGGGCGGTAGTCTCGGTGAGCTTGGGAGCGACCCGAACCCTGCGCTTGCGGCCATCCCGTAGCGGAGCGAGCGGTGGCCTGCAGTTGGCGCACGGAACCCTGCTCATGCATGACCGTAAGCTCTATCACGCGTTGCCGAAAACCTCCCGGCCTGTGGGTGAGCGGATCAACCTGACGTTTCGCCAGGTTCGGACGCGATGACCGATATTCCCAACACGCTGGGTGTACCAGCGACAGCGGATCAGGTGGTCGAGGTGGCCGACATCGACCAACTGCGTGGCGTACTGCGCAGCGCTCCGGACGCGCTGGTGCTCGGCGGTGGCAGCAACGTTGTGTTGGGCCGGCACCTGCAACAGACCGTGGTGCTGATGTGCAACAGGGGCATTTCGGTGGCCGCCGACGGGGAGATGGTGGAGGTCACGGCCGCTGCAGGGGAGGGATGGCACCGGCTGGTTCGCCATTGCCTCGATTGTGGCTATTTTGGATTGGAAAACCTGGCGCTGATACCAGGCTCTGTGGGAGCGGCACCGCTACAGAACATCGGTGCCTATGGCGTAGAGTTGGCGCAGAGACTGGTTCGATTGCGGGCGTTGCGCGTCTCCGATGGGTCGGTCCGGGCGTTCGACGCCAGCGAGTGTGGGTTCGGCTATCGCGATAGCTGGTTCAAGTCGGCAGGCGCAGGGCAATATGTCATCTTGGATGTCACCCTGAGGCTCAGCACGCAACCACAACTGGTACTGGACTATCCGGATATTCTTACTGAGCTGTCGCGCATGGGCGTTAAGCGCACTCGACCGCAAGATGTGGCGCGGGCGGTGATCCGGGTGCGTCGCCGCAAGCTGCCCGATCCGGCAAAGGTGGGCAATGTGGGTAGCTTCTTCAAGAACCCGGTGGTGTCACGAGACGTGGCGCAACATGTCCAGTCCCTGGGTGAAGGACTCAGCGCGCACGCTGCTGAGCCGGCGGGAATGGTCAAGCTGTCAGCTGCGCAGCTCATCGATCAGGCCGCTGGCAAGCTTGAGACGCACGGGGGCGCTGCGGTGTGGCCGCGTCAACCACTGGTACTGATCAATCAGGGCAAAGCGACGGGTAGCGACTTCGTGGCGCTGGCAGAGAAGATTCAGGCCAAGGTAATGGCGCGGTTCGGCGTGCCGCTGGTGCTCGAACCGCGCACTTATGGTCTCTAGTCACCCGATTTCGGGATCACTCCTTCGTTCTTGAGCTCCGCTTCTCGCTGCCGACGACGAACCTCTCGCGGATCGTTATAGGCTCGAGACGGGCGGGCAGGCGGCTGTGAGGCTGCTTCTTCAGCCGGCTCGGCCGATTTTGTGGGCGCATCGTCGGGCACAGGCTCAGTAGCCGGCTCGGCCGCACTCGCCGAAGGCTGCTCTTCAGCATGCGGTTCGCGTGGCGTGGCGGCGGCGGGCGGAGCAGTAACGGAGACCGTCGAATCGCTGGAGATTGACGGTGCGTCGCTCGATGAGGGTGCCTCCCTGATCTCCGCCGCAGGTGCGGTTGCTTGTGCTGGCTGCTCGGGTTTGCCGGGTTCCGTGACCGGCGTCGTTTCCGGACTTGGCGCCTTCGCGGCCTGCTCCGTTTCTATGGGCTCGCTGGCGGCCTGTCGGGCGGGCGAGCCGTCTCTCGGTGTGTTGGAGGAACCTTCTCCCAGTGCGCTGCGATCGCGCTTGGGCCGACGTTTGCTGGCCGCCAGGCGCTCTTCGCTGGGTGGCTGCCCACCCACAGAGCGCTGTTCGGCTGCCGCTTGAGGGTCGCTTGCGGTCTCTGCAGCTGCGCGTTCAGTATTCCGTTCGGGCTGGCGGCTCTTGGCATTCTGGCGCCGCTTGCTGTCGCGGCGTTCGCCCTGGCCGTCGTGGTTCTGCTGGCGTCTCCGCCCTTCCTCGGTGCGCTGTTTCTCTGCACCTTGAGGTGGTCGTTTGTTGCCGTCTCTTCCGCCTCTCTGGCCGGCTCCACGATTGCGTTGATTGCCGCCGCGGTTCCGATCGTCGCGGCGGGAACGAGAGTCGCCGCGCTGGCGCTGTCGGTTGCCCCGCGATTGCGCCTTTTTCGCTTCCGACGCTTTGGGCGCCGGTGTCGATTCATTGCTCTCGCCGGAAAACAGGGTGCCGATTAATCGCTTGAACAGCCCGGGTTGTTTGCTATCCGTTGATGGCGGCTGTTTTGCGGACTTGCTCACTACCGGCATGGGCTTTTCAGGGGCAATGCCTGTCACCGCGGGGCGGGGCGCCGGAGCAGGGGTGGGCGCAGGGTTGCTGCTCGACTCTTCTTCGACCTGCATCGCATCGGCTAACTCGTAGCTGGGCACCTCGGCTTCCGCGCGGGCGTGGTCGTCGCGCAGGCGCTGCACTTCGTATTGCGGCGTTTCCATGTTCGGATTGGGCACGATGACCAGGTGGGTCCCGGTGCGGCTCTCGATGTCCTGCACATCCTTGCGCTTTTCGTTGAGCAGAAATGAACCGATGTTCATCGGCACCAGCGCGCGCACGAGGGAGCTGCGCTCTTTGAGTGCTTCTTCCTCCATGAGCCGCAGAATGCCCAATGCGGATGATTTGGTATCCCGAATGCTGCCCTGGCCGCTGCAGCGTGGGCAGACCTCGGTAGTTAGGTCGTCCAGTGATGGACGCAGGCGCTGGCGCGACATCTCCATCAAACCAAAGCGGGAAATCCGGCTGAGCTGGACACGCGCGCGATCTGCTTCCAGAGCCTCCGTCATTTTTGCTTCCACCGCACGCTGAGCCTTGGTGCTGGTCATGTCGATGAAGTCGATGACGATCAACCCCCCCATGTCGCGCAGTCGCAACTGGCGGGCAATCTCTTCGGCCGCTTCCAGGTTGGTGTTGAGCGCCGTTTCTTCTATGTCCGCCCCTTTGGTGGCGCGGGCGGAGTTGATGTCGATGGAGACCAGTGCCTCTGTAGGGTCGATGACCAAACTGCCGCCCGAGGGCAGCTTCACAGAGTGTTGAAACGCGGATTCGATCTGGCTCTCGATCTGGTAGCGGCTGAACAACGGAATGGGGTCGGAGTAGTACTTCACCCGTTGTTGGTAGCTGGGCATGACCTGATCGATAAAGCCCTTGGCTTCCTCATACGCCTCTTCTCCCTCGATGAGTACCTCGCCGATGTCCTTACGCAGGTTGTCACGGATGGTCCGCAGGATGATGTTGTTTTCCTGGTACAGAAGCTTGGGGGCTTTGGCTTCTTCGGCGGCCTGGCCGATGGCTTCCCACAGCTTCAGGAGGTGGTCGAGGTCCCAATGGAGTTCCTCGGGTGCACGGTCGATTCCGGCAGTGCGCACGATGACGCCCATCCCGTCGGGAATGTCTAGCTGGCTCAACGCCTGACGCAGGTTGTCGCGCTCTTCCCCTTCGATCCGTCGCGAAATGCCGCCAGCGCGAGGATTGTTGGGCATCAGTACCAGGTAGCGTCCGGCGAGACTGATGAACGTGGTCAGCGCCGCACCCTTGGTGCCACGTTCTTCCTTGTCCACCTGCACCAGAATTTCCTGTTTTTCCTCTACCAGCTCACCGATGAGCAGCTTTCCGTCGGAAGGTTTCTTTTTGAAGTACTCTCGGGAGATATCCTTGAGCGGCAGAAAGCCGTGACGCTGGGCACCGAATTCCACGAACGCAGCCTCCAGACTTGGCTCCACGCGCGTGATTCTGGCTTTGTAGATGCTCGCCTTTTTCTGCTCACGGCCACGATTTTCGATATCAAGATCGTAGAGCTTCTGCCCGTCTACCAAGGCAACTCGAACCTCTTCCGATTGAGTGGCGTTGATTAACATTCTTTTCATGTGTGTTCCTCGTTGTGGCTCACGTCACCGCTTGGGGTGCGCAGCCGTAAAAGAGCCCGAAACCGAACGCACGAGCGACCACAACGTAAGCGAAGGTGGGACAGACGAAAAGCGGCGGCCTGGAACAAGTGACCAATAATCGTGTCCGGTGCGCAAAGGCCGCCCCGGGCTCGTATGGATCAGCGCCGATTGCGCTGATGGCGAGTGCTCACATGCTGGCGAGCTGGTCTCGCATCGATCGGCGTACTGCGAGCTCGCCGATCGGTTATTTCGTCAAGGTGGCGTCGGGTTGTTGCGCGACGTCACCGGTCTTGTTCGTTTTCGTTGCCGGCCGGTATTGTTTGTCCGATCACCCATCTGTTGGGGTCAATCAAACTGACATCTGGTGTTGGGCTAGCTTCCTATTTGTTTGCTGACTGTCCAAAGACAGTGTGTTCAAAGTTCTAAAAGTGTCGACTCATGGGGCTAGCATATGGATCGCCGGTAACGGCAACGGATCCGCACGGATCCATGTAAAGTGTTCACCTCGTACCGGCTGCCGAGCCCAGCGCCTTACGGCGCGTGTTAGAACGACGGCGGCATGGTAGCAGTCAAAGCTAAGTGCATCAAACAGTTAGAGAAAATTATGCAGGGAGAATCCGGCTTCGGCGTGCGTTACGTCGACATCGATGAGCAGGAAGGGCAGAGAATAGACAATTTTCTGTTGGCGCTGCTTTCCGGTGTGCCCCGCAGCCGTGTGTATAGACTGCTGCGCAAAGGGGAAGTGCGCGTCAACGGCGGCCGCGTGAAGGCCACTTACCGACTGAAAAGGGCGGATCGCGTGCGCGTTCCCCCGGTTCGCACCAAGGCGCGCGCTGAGCCGGCGCGGCCCAGCCAGGCGGCCGCTCGGGCGCTAGAATCGGCGCTGCTGTTCGAAGACGAAGCGCTTATCGCCCTGAACAAGCCGGCAGGTATGGCCGTGCATGGGGGCAGCGGTATTTCCTATGGGTTGATCGAGGCGCTGCGCGCCATGCGACCGGGCGCCTTCCTGGAACTCGCGCACCGGCTCGACCGCGATACTTCGGGGTGTCTAGTGGTAGCCAAAACCCCCGGGGCGCTGCGCCAGTTACACGCAGTCTTGCGCAAGCGCGAAGCGAAGAAAGCCTACGTTGCCATCGTTCATGAGCGCTGGCCGGCAAAGCTCACCACTGTGCGCCTGTCACTGCACAAATACGTGACGGCATCCGGCGAGCGCAGGGTCCGGGTATCGTCCCAAGGCAAGCCCAGCAGGACCGACTTTCAGCGAGTAGCGGATGCCAAGCGAGCCACCCGGCTGCACGCGTTTCCCCACACCGGGCGCACCCATCAGATTCGGGTTCATACGGCGGCGTCGGGTCACGCTGTCTTCGGCGATGACAAGTACTGCGATGAGCAGGGGCTGGACTTGTCGCGCGACCTGGGAATCCGTGCCCTGTGTCTGCACGCGCACAAGTTGAGTTTTTCCTGCGCCGGAGATGAGTACCGGTTCAGCGCGCCGACACCGGAGGCCTTTGAATCAGCCTGGGAAGCGTTGGTTCAGGACGGATAGGCCTTCTTCGGCCAGCAGGTTGCACAGCTCGATGAGCGGGAGCCCCACAAGTGCGTTGGGATCGTTCCCGCCGATGGCGGTGAACAGGGCGATACCCAGGCCTTCGGATTTGAATGCTCCCGCACAATCCAGGGGTTGCTCGCGTTCCACGTAGTTTGCGATCTGGGCGGCGCTGAGCGACCGGAAGGTCACGGGCGTCACAGCCAGCGATACGTGCTGGGCGCCGGTCGCGGCGTTGACGAGACACAAACCGGTGAGAAACTCCACCGTGCGGCCGGACAGCATGGCCAGCTGATCGCGGGCATTGGACTCGGTGCCTGGTTTGCCCAGCACCTGCTGGTCGCAAACGGCGAGTTGATCGGAACCCACCACCAGGGCGGTGGGGTGCGATTCTGCCACTTTGCGCGCTTTGTCCACGGAAAGGCGTTGGACCAGTTCATGGGGCTGCTCGCCCGCACGGGGCGATTCGTCCGCGTCTGGGGGTTCGCTGCGAAACGGAATTCCTAGCCGTTCGAGCAGGCTGGCCCGATAACGCGAGCTCGATGCCAGGATCAGTTCCGAGGCGCCGTTGGAAAGCGGAAAAAATTCCAATGAATTTCGGGGGTTAGACGGCAAGGGGATCGACTGCGTGCTTTACAGGGGTCGGTAGGGTACCTATGATTGCGCCCGCTATGAAGACCCGCCCGGACCAGCCCTTAGCTTATCGTGAGTTGGCCAGGCGCAGGGCAGCGGTTACGCGCCGGTTGGGTCCGTCCAGCTTGCCCCGTTGGTCTGCCCTTGCGGGGGAGAACTGGAGCGTGGATACCAAGCTCGAGTTCAGCCTCGACGAGGACGGCGTGGTCTGGGTGCACGGTGAATTTGCCGCTCGGGCGGAGCTGCTCTGTCAGCGCTGTCTGGAGGTGCTGCCCAGCGAGTATTCGGGCCGCGTGGACCTTTGCCTGGTGGAAGACGCGCAACGGGCTGATGAGCTGGCGCACAGTTGCGATGTGCTGCTGGTCTCGGGCGATCAGATCGATGTGTCGGAGATCGTTGAAGACGAGTTGCTGCTGGGCGTTCCCGAGCAGCTCTGCGAGCAGGAGCCGTGCGTGCGCCTGCCCGATTTGAGTTATCCGGCGCCCGGCGTTGAAGAGGAAGAAGTACAAGGCAACCCTTTTGCGGCGCTGGGTCGGCTGAAGGCGGATTAGAGCAACAAAAGCTGAACACGAACAACTATGGAGACCAGCAATGGCGGTACAAAAGAGTAAGGTGACGCGGGCGCGCCGTGGCAATCGGCGATCTCATGATTCGCTCGCGAAGCCCGCGCTGTCTATCGACCCGACCACGGGGGAAACTCACCGGCGTCATCAGGTGACGGCGGACGGGTTCTATCGCGGCAGAAAAGTCGTCGATCGAGACGACTAGCGCGCATGAGTCTGGGATTCGTTTTCCCGGGTCAGGGATCGCAGAGCGTGGGCATGTTGTCCGACGTGGCCGACCAGCATCCGCAGATACAAGCGCAATTCGAAAGCGCCGGTGAGGCCATCGGGCAGCCGTTGTGGGATATCGTTCAGAACGGCCCCGACGAACGCCTGAACAGTACCGAGATCACACAGCCCGCCTTGCTGGTGGCCAGCACGGCATTGTGGTCAACCTGGGTGGAGCAAGGCGGGGCGCGACCGGCCCTAATGGCCGGTCATAGCCTGGGCGAATATTCGGCGCTGGTCTGCGCCGGAGCGCTGCGCGTGGAGGACGGTGCGCGACTGGTGCACCGCCGTGGGGAGCTCATGCAGCAGGCGGTGCCCAACGGACAGGGCACCATGGCGGCGATCCTCGGGTTGGAAGACGACCAGGTGCGGGCGTGTTGCGAATTGGTGGACGGCGTGGTGGCGCCGGCCAACTACAACGCGCCGGGCCAGGTGGTCATTGCTGGTGCCACCGAGTCAGTGACCGCCGCGGTGGAGGCCTGCAAGAGCGCCGGGGCGAGACGTGCCACACTGCTTACTGTGAGCGGACCCTTCCACTGCGAGCTCATGGAGCCCGCCAGGGACGCTTTCGAACAGGTGCTGGCCGATGCGGTGATATCCATGCCCGACATTCCGGTGGTGCACAACGTCGATGGCCGGATTGCGGCGAACGAGTCGGAAATCAAGGAGAAGCTCATTGCGCAGGTTGCCGCACCGGTAATGTGGACCAGCTGCGTAAGCGCCATGGTCGAAGCCGGGGTGGACCAGATGATCGAGTGCGGGGCCGGTAAGGTGCTGGCGGGCCTGAACAAGCGTATCGACCGAGGTCTGAGCACTCAGTCCATCGGTAGCGCAGAAGCGCTCGCCGCGGCGTTGGACTCGTGAGTGACGCTAAGGTAGCCCTGGTTACCGGCGCAAGCCGAGGTATCGGCGCCGCTATCGCCCGCCGCTTGAGCGAAGATCATTTCGTGGTGGGTACAGCGACAACGGCTGACGGAGCCGCTGTGATAGATGCGGCGCTGTCCGGGTCGGGTCGCGGTCTTGTGATGCGCGTAGACGACGATCAGTCGGTGGATGAGGCGCTAGGCGCGTTGGGTGCTGACGAGCAGCTTCCGGCGATATTGGTCAATAATGCCGGGGTAACCGCTGACAATCTGCTCATGCGGATGAAGTCCGAGGAGTGGAACAGCGTCATCGAGACCAATCTTGGCGGATTGTTCCGCGTCGTGAAGCCCTGTTTGCGCAGTATGATGAGAGCCCGTTGGGGGCGCATCGTGAACATCAGCTCGGTGGTGGCGCGCATGGGAAATCCAGGGCAGGGCAACTACGTCACCAGCAAAGCCGGAATTGAAGGATTCACGCGCTCCCTGGCCCTGGAGGTGGCTTCGCGAGGTATCACGGTGAACGCCGTGGCGCCGGGATTCATAGCAACGGACATGACCAGTGAGCTCACCGAGGGCCAGGTTGCCCAGATGCTCGAGCGGGTGCCTGTGGGTACGATGGGCGCTCCGGAAGATGTGGCCGAGGCTGTGGCCTTTCTTGTTAGTGACGGCGCTGGCTATATAACCGGCGAGACGCTGAGCGTCAATGGCGGGCTTCATATGCACTAGAGGCAATTGCTGTGGAGGCAGCTTGAATTGGCATATCGCCCTCTATAAAATTCGCCCCGCCCTGCCCCCCGGGAACCTTATTAGGGAGACGTCTGTAGCATGAGCAGTGTAGAAGAGCGTGTCAAAAAGCTGATCTGCGAACAGCTTGGAGTTAAAGAAGACGAAGTCAAGGATGAAGCCTCTTTCGTAGAGGACCTTGGCGCAGATTCGTTGGATACCGTCGAGTTAGTGATGGCGCTGGAAGAGGAATTCGAAACTGAGATTCCAGACGAAGAGGCGGAGAAGATCACCACCGTGAAAGAAGCCATCGACTACATTCTGGCGCACCAGTAGTCGATTCGGGCTTTTCCCCACCTTTCTAAGAGAAGCCGCATCTACTAAAGTAGTGCGGCTTTTCGCTTGTTGGCGTGGTGTTTGGCGCCGCATCAAACGAACATCGAGAACCCTACGATGGCTGAACGACGTGTGGTAGTGACCGGGCTCGGCGTGCTTTCCCCGATCGGTAACAATCTGGAAACTGCTTGGGCCAATGCCCTGGCCGGGAAAAGCGGCGCGGGGCTCATCGACAACTTCGACACCGAAGACTACTCGGTGAAAATTTGTGCGGCGGTGAAGGATTTCGATCCCACCGAATTTGTTGATCGCAAAGAAGTGCGCCGCAACGACGAGTTCATCATTTACGGCATGGCGGCCGGCATAGAGGCGATACAGAATGCCGGCCTTGAGGCCAACCCGCCCGACGCCCATCGCTACGGTGTGGCGATCGGATCGGGTATTGGCGGGATTGGGACGATAGAGACTACCTCGGTTGCGCT
>CENY01138299.1_pt1 | contig 11039 bp, 9 predicted proteins | sample 356181 | NCBI WGS metagenome assembly CENY01 (sample SAMEA2619840, study PRJEB7988) | marine metagenome | isolation source: saline water (ENVO:00002010), including
TCTAACTTGGGGTCGATTAAATACTTCTAGATTGGCCTGTCAAATAAGAGTAACTGATGAACTTAACGGGATGGTAGTTTTGGTTCCTGTGGAGCAAAAGAACCTACTAGATTATTAAACTCTTTTTATTTAAAAAATCCTTTCAATCAAAATTAGTCGTTTTATATTTCGATACATGAAAAAACCAATTTTGGATACAGTCCCTACAAATGGTAGGGTGGTGGTGGCTATGTCGGGGGGCGTAGATTCTTCAGTTACCGCGGCCTTGCTAGCGGAGGAGGGATATGAGGTCGTAGGTGTAACACTTCAGCTTTATGATCATGGGGCATCATTGCATAAGAAGGGAGCATGTTGTGCCGGTCAAGATATAGAAGATGCGGTAAAAGTGGCTGATAAAATCGGCATTTCACATTATGTACTAAATTATGAAAATCAATTCCGAGACGAGGTCATTGATGTTTTTGCGGACTCCTATATTCGTGGAGAGACACCCATTCCATGTGTGCTTTGCAATCAAACAGTCAAATTTAGAGATCTTTTGGGTGTAGCCCGCGATTTAGGAGCCGATGCCTTGGCCACGGGGCATTATATTAGGCGCGTCCAAGGAAAGAATGGACTAGGTTTGTTTAGAGCAATCGATGAAAAAAAAGATCAGAGTTATTTTCTCTTTGCCACCACGCCCGACCAACTAGAATTTTTAAGGTTTCCACTAGGGGAGCTTACCAAGGAGGAAACTAGGAAACTCGCAGAACGTTATGAATTGCCGGTTGCTGCGAAGCCAGATAGTCAGGATATTTGTTTTGTTCCGCAAGGTCGCTACTCCGATGTTGTTCTTAAACGTCGCCCAGATGCCGCTCAAGTTGGAGATATTGTTGACATTCATGGAAATGTTCTCGGTCAACATAAAGGTGTTATTCATTATACAGTCGGACAGCGTCGCGGGCTAAATCTTGATAGTGCAGGTGAAGCTCTCTATGTCCTTAAGATTGAACCAAATTCAAAAAAATTGATTGTAGGTCCTAAAGAGGCATTAAAAACTAAATTGATTACTTTATCAGATGTTAATTGGCTTGGAGATAAAATACTTGTAGGGAAAACAATTGAATGTGAAGTCAAGGTCAGGTCAATGCGGCCGCCAGTAGCAGCCGCATTGAAAATGTTAGAAAAATCTAAAGCAGAAGTAGAACTAGCTGTTTCGGAAATAGGTGTCTCACCAGGACAAGCTTGTGTTTTTTACGAAGGGGACCGTGTACTAGGTGGTGGGTGGATTAATCGGGAAAATGCGAATACTTGAGTTTCTTGGTACTTGACTAGATTAGATTTAAAGGACTAATAGGGCTCGCTTTATTAGTTAGCCTTACGAATCAATTATTGTGGCGGGGTAGCTCAGCTGGTTAGAGCAGCGGAATCATAATCCGCGTGTCGGGGGTTCAAGTCCCTCTCCCGCTACCAATAATTGTTAGGTAAAAATATTTACTGTCTTAATCAATTAGTTAATTGTTTTTAATTCTTAGGTTTTATCCCTATAAATTTGTCACGTAGCGGCGTTTTATGGCTACCAATAGATTTAATCACTATGGGAATAAAAAGGTTTTGATGTTATTTCTCTATAGAAATCCACGGCTTCAGATTTTATGATTGTCACCTAATCTGAATGGTCGAAAGATTTAGATGTCAGAAAATAGGACAAAAATATGAAAACGGCTTTAATTACCGGAATAACCGGACAGGACGGGTCCTATTTGGCGGAATTGTTGTTGAAAAAGGACTACATTGTCCACGGTGTAAAAAGGCGATCTTCTAGTTTTAATACCCAAAGAATTGACCACCTTTTTAATAGTCATTATTCAACCGATGGCCAGTTTGTTCTGCATCACGGTGATATGACGGATGCTTCGAGTCTTCTCCATATTATGGAAAAAGTAGAACCGAACGAAATATACAATTTGGCAGCTCAATCGCATGTAGCGGTGAGTTTTGAGGAACCGGAATATACTGCTAATTCAGATGCGCTGGGAACGTTAAGGATCCTAGAGGCAATGCGGACATTAAAGATTGAAGAGACCGCAAAATTTTATCAAGCCAGTACATCGGAACTTTATGGACTGGTCCAAGAAAGCCCTCAAACTGAAAATACGCCGTTTTATCCCCGAAGTCCTTATGCTGTTGCCAAACTTTATGCTCATTGGATTACGATCAATTATCGTGAAAGTTATGGTTTGTTTGCTTGTAACGGTATTCTTTTTAATCACGAAAGTCCGGTTCGAGGTGAGACCTTTGTCACACGAAAAATTAGTAGGGCCCTCTGCCGTATCAAGATGGGTTTAGAGCATGATATGGGTATAGGTAATTTGGAGGCCCTGCGTGACTGGGGTCATGCAAGGGATTACGTAGAAATGCAATGGCTTATGTTACAACAAGAGTTTCCAGAAGATTTTGTTATTGCAACTGGAGAACAGTACTCTGTAAGAGACTTTATCAATGCAACTGCTGATTGTCTTGAAATGGAAATAGAATGGCGCGGCGAAGGTACTGATGAGAAGGCTTTTTGGCTGAACCGCGATAAAGGAAATTCAGAAGAACCAATAGTTAAAATTGATCATCGTTATTTGAGGCCCGCAGAGGTAGCCACTTTGCTTGGAGATGCAACGAAGGCAAGAAAAAAGTTAGGCTGGAAGCCTAAAGTTAAGTTTGAAGAGCTTGTTGAGGAAATGGTTGATTCAGACATGAGATTAACTCTACGTCAAATAGACAGTAGTGTTTGATATATTTGTCCTATTAAATAATTAAAATTGGGTTAATTAGTAATCTACTAAAATTGCCTATAGTGAGTTATTTTATGAGAATATTATTAACAGGGGCAAGTGGAATGGTGGGTCGCAACGCATTGGCCCATACTAATGCGCGCCATTTCCAAATTCTCGGTCCGACGAGACAAGAGCTAGACCTGTTAGACTTTGACGCTATTGTTGACTTTCTATCAAAGAACAAACCAGACGTAATTATCCATGCTGCTGGAAGAGTAGGGGGTATAAAAGCTAATATTGCAGATCCTTATGGATTTTTATCGGAAAATCTTCGGCTAGGTACAAATGTCATCACTGCAGCAAAAGAATGTGGCATAAGTCGTTTATTAAATCTTGGAAGCTCTTGTATTTACCCGAGAAATAGGAATGTTCCGCTACAAGAAACCGATATCCTAACCGGTGCCCTCGAACCAACAAATGAGGGTTATGCGTTATCTAAAATTCTAGCTATACGGATGTGCGATTATATTTCTAAGCAATTTAAGGAATTAAATTATAAATCCATTATCCCCTGCAATCTTTATGGCCCATTTGATAAATTTGACGGTGAAAACGCCCATTTGATTCCTGCAATTATTCATAAAATTCATGAAGCAGTTGTTAATGGGAATAGCAGTGTAACTATTTGGGGCGACGGAACAGTAAGAAGAGAATTTATGTTTGTGGGTGACCTTGCAGGCTTGATATGGGAAGCATGTGATAGGTTCGAAAGCCTTCCAACAATTATGAATGCTGGATTAGGCCAAGATTATACAATTGAAGAATATTATGAGGCTGTAGGTAATGTGATCGGATTCCAGGGTCGTTTTGTGTTTGACAGTGCGCAACCGGTTGGGATGAAGAAAAAACTTAACTGCATAAAAAAATCGATAGAATGGGGTTGGTCACCTTCTACCGACCTAATTCAAGGTATAAAGAAAACTTACGATTATTATAAAGGTGTATATAATTGACTAAAGTGTCTTATCCGCTTGCAACGTCTACCTGGAATAGCAAAGAAATTGAAGCTATTCAGCGTGTAATTAATAGCGGTCATTTTACGATGGGCCAGGAAGTGTCGAATTTTGAGAAAAGGTTCTCGGATTTTCACAATCGAAAATTTGCAGTAATGGTAAATTCGGGTTCTTCAGCTAATTTGTTAATGATTGCAGCCCTTTTTTTTAAAAAAAATTTACCATTAAAAAAGGGTGACGAGGTAATCGTACCCGCAGTTTCATGGGCGACTACTTACACACCTTTGTCACAGTATGGATTAAAAATTAAATTCGTTGATGTTGATATTAACACTATGAATTTCAACTTGGACCAACTTACGGATGCAATTAGTAAAAAAACCAAACTGATTTTTTCTGTAAATCTTTTGGGAAATCCTAATGATTTTAATAAGATAAACTCGATTATAGAAGGTAAAGATATTTATCTACTTGAAGACAATTGTGAGTCTCTCGGAGCAGAATTTGATGGCAAGAAAGCCGGGACCTTTGGAATTTTGAGCAGTTTTAGCTGTTTTTTTTCTCATCATATCTCCACCATGGAGGGTGGATTAATTTTAACTGACGATCAAGAACTTTATCATATCTTGTTATGTCTGCGTGCCCACGGATGGACTCGTGATCTTCCGGAAAAGAATCTTGTGACTAACGGTAAAAGTGCAGACTTTTTTGAGGAGTCCTTTAGGTTTGTTCTTCCTGGTTATAACTTACGCCCATTGGAATTTTCAGGTGCACTGGGAGCAGAGCAACTGAAAAAATTACCCTGTTTTATAAAAGCCCGACAAAAAAATGCAGAAGTGTTTAAGGAAATTATGGAGGAACATCCTCGGATTATCATTCAAGCTGAGATCGGTAAAAGCAGTTGGTTTGGATTTAGCCTAATTGTACGCCCCAATTCTGACTATAGTAGAGATCAATTGAGACAATTCTTAGATAAAAACGGTTTTGAATATCGTCCTATCGTTGCTGGCAATTTTACTGAGCAAAAGGTTTTAGAATATATGAACTTTGAGTGTATGGGCTCTTTGCCTAATGCAGATTGTATCCAGCGCAACGGTCTGTTTATCGGCAATCACCATCGAGATTTTTCTTCCACATTACGTTTGCTAAATGACCTGTAATAAAGTTTTTAATTTTTGACTAAAAAAAATAGAAAAAATTTGAAAAGGGCCTCTGCAAGGCATGGCGTTGTAATTTTAATCGATCCGCCGTCCTATCATTATTATGATAATTTATTTTTTGATTTAGAAACTCCGCTGAATCGTGATAATACATTGAAGCCAAATTTTGAACTTAAGCAGACTCTGGAGGAAAATGGTTATCCGGTGTTTACGGCCGATTTATATGTAGAAATTAAAAATAGTTATAAAAATTGTGTGTTTCATTACTGGAGTTTGGGAGCTCCTGCTAGAAGAGCGTTAAACTTTAATGGGAAACGGTTAGAAAAAAAGGCTGCTATTCTTTTGGAGCCTCCACTAATCAAACCCGATGATTATATTAATATAGGATCACTGGCGGATGTATTTGATAAAGTGTTTTTACATAATACATTTGGTGATGGATATAAGTTACCACCCCAAAAGGTAGCCAAAAAATTACACAAATTTTATTGGACTAATAGAGATTATTCGGCCTTGCAAGAACCTAAGAAAGGGACCGATAGACTGCCCAATGTTGCGCTGATAGCCGGAGCGCATTTTAAGAAAGCTAAATGTTTTAATGGTTATGGGAAAAGACTCTCAGCGATCAAAAAATTTAGTATAAAGGGAAAGCTTGATCTTTATGGGTTTGGCTGGAACCGTATCCATTTGCGGAGTCCTTTCTCGTCGCTTTATTGGTTTTTAAAATTTTTTAAAGCTGGTATAAAGGTTGCCCAACCATCTTTTAAGTCCGAAATATATCGGCGCTATGACTTTTCGCTGTGTTTTGAGAATATGTCCATGTCGGGTTATATAACCGAGAAGATCTTCGATTCATTTTTTTCCGGGTGTATACCGATATATTGGGGAGCCCCTGATATAAAAGATTATATCCCAAAAGATACTTTTATCGCTCTAAATGATTTTGAAAACCTAGAATCCTGTCTTAACTATTGTTTCCGTTTAACCAGCGAAGAAAAAGAAGACTATAGATTAGCAATTGATAGGTTTTTAGAGTCAGAAAGTTTTCAAAAGTTTCAAAATGGTATTCACGGTTTTCTTTGTGATTTTTATCAAACTGATAGCAAGGTTTATTGATTGCAATTTAAAAATGATAATGATCAATAGCTCGAAATATCAAAACGCATACTGATGCCTAGATATGTAATTATAGTACAAAAATGTCGTTAACTAAAACTGAAAAACCAAATAAAAAAAGAGTTATCAATATTGATGACATAATGGTTTTTTGCCGGATTCTAAAGAAGCTAAAATTTAAATTTTGGAGGCTCAGTATATCTGGCATAACACTAGCCGTCCTTGAAGTTGCCGCTTTGCTTTTGTTAGCTTCGTTTGTAAACACAGCTCTGCAACAACCAAAAACAGGAATAGAAAATGCAGGTATTTTAAATTATTTACATTTATCCTCACTGACATTTAATGAGCAATCTACCATCTGTGTTGTTGTTTTTCTTCTGCGTTTCTTAGCAGGTTTAGCTCTACAAAATTTTATTTTGTTGCAGTCTACCCAGTTGCAGACCTCCCTTCGTTTGCTTTTATTTAGCAACACACTTGATAGTCGGAGCCAAGCGAAAAATGAACAGCAAAAAGCGAGTGGTGCTATGTCAGATGTGATTGTCAGGCAGGTTACTCATGTTGGGAAGGGTATTCTTGAGCCTTTCCTCAGGGTTATCGGGGAACTCGTTATTTTGTTTGGAATTTTACTAGTGGTCCTTCTAGTGTCACCCGGATTTCTTCTGTTGATGGTAGTAGTGATCACGCCAATTGTTTTGTTGTATTTGCTTAAATTTAAAAGTCTTTCTCGCCGGTTTGGAGATAAATCAAATCATTCCCTCGAGGAGCTTAGCGAATTGTCCGTAGCCTTTTGTAACGGATGGAGACAACTCAGCGTTCTCAGTTTACATGAGAACGCCGTTTCAATGCTTTTGAAGTCATCAAATAATTTCGCTAGAAACGACAGGTTGGCGAATCTTCTCTCTGGGGCTCCAAGGTATTTCTTAGAGCTATTTCTTGCATTTTTTATAATTATAATTGTTGCTTGGGTAAGTCGTTCAGAAGAAATGGGTTTTTCTGAATTAGTATTTGTTGCTGGTGCCGGGCTAAGAATTTTGCCGATTGTAACCTCCATCTCAAATGCCCTTATAAGCTTTCAATATAATAGGGCAGTTCTTCATAATGTAGTAACTTTATTGGAACCAAGCACAGCGCATGAGCTAGCTCCAAAGCAGAAAGTTAAAGAAAAAATCCAAGATGACTGTCTTAATAAGATTGAAAGTAGAATTTCGTTAGAAAATGTAGGGTTTCAATATAGTCCGCATAATCCCTTATTCGGAGGTGTTAATGAAGAATTTTGTGCAGGCGATTTCGTTTTAATAACAGGAAAGTCTGGGGTCGGAAAAACAACATTAATGGATCTAATTTGTGGAATCCGTAAACCAACAGAGGGCAATGTTGTAATTAATGGGGCCATTGGCGATCCGCCGGTTATTTGCCCACTAAATATTTTTTATGCGCCGCAGGACCCACTAATTATTCCGGGAACAATTCTGGAAAATGTGACTATGTTAAAAACTGAAAATATCTCAGGCTCGGAAGAGGTCTTGGCTACATCATCGTTGGAGCAGGTGGGTTTAATAGATGAAGGTATTTCCCAAAAGAATTTTTTAAACTCAACAGTTGGCCCAGATGGAGACAAACTCAGTGGTGGGCAAAAACAGCGCTTAGTCTTAGCTCGCGCTCTATATCATGGGGCTGATGTTTTGGCCCTGGATGAAATTATTTCCGGTTTGGAGATGGATAGCAAACGCAAGGTGCTTAAGTTGTTACAGGAATTAGCGGCAAGCTCAAAGTTGGTAATGCTAATTTCACATGACCCTGTGGCTAAGGAATTCGCATCAAAGTGCGTGTCTCTGTAATTTTTATGGGCGCATAACTAAAAATAAATTTGAATTTTTCTATTAAAAGTCGGTGAGATATTCAACGAATGAAATCAAATATACCAAGAATTTGTGTTATTTCAGCTACTCCTCTGACAATGTTTTTCTTTTTTTCTGAACATTTAAGGAGGTTATCAAAGTGGGCTGATGTCACCGTAGTTTATAACAAAAGTTGTGACCTTGAAGTGCAACCAATTAACGCCCCAGTTGCAGTGAAACATATAAATATAAAACGTAGTATCTCGTTGGTTTCGGATATCTGTGCGGTATTTTCACTGATATTTTTTCTAAAAAGAAATCATTTTGATATGGTGGTTACGTTAGTTCCCAAGGCGGGTCTAATTGGAATGGTAGCAGCTTGGTTTTGTCGTATTCCTATCAGATTAAATATATTTCAAGGTGAAGCGTGGTCTATAAAAGAAGGGGCTTCACGGCTTTTATTAAGATCGACAGCAACTTTAACGGCTATTTGTAGCACCGATTTATTGGCAGTAAGTAAATCTCAGAGAGATTTTCTTATTAATGAAGGTGTAACATCAGCAAGAAAACTGTCTGTGTTGGGTTCCGGATCAATCGCTGGTGTTGACCTTGGAAGGTTTAAACCTGATAAGGAAATTCGAGCTAAAATACGTAATCAATATAATGTTGCTGAAGAAGATAATCTTCTTTTGTTCGTGGGTCGCATTACACTCGATAAAGGTGTTGTTCATCTGGTGAAATCATTTGCTGAGGTTTTGACTCTTGAACCCAATACTTTTTTGGTGCTTGTGGGGCCAGATGAAGAAGGGTTAACTGAGCAATTAAAGTCCTTTATTAGACATGAAGATCAACACAAATTAATATTTACCGGTTTTTCTCGTGAGCCAGAGAGTTTTATGGCGGCGGCTGATATATTTTGTTTGCCCAGTCGACGGGAGGGTTTTGGAATGGTTGCCTTAGAAGCCGCCGCTTGCGAACTACCTTCCATTGGTACCAATATTTATGGGCTACAGGATGCTATCGTTCACCAAAAAACAGGTCTCCTCATACCTAGTGGTGATATAGCGACTCTTATAACAGCGTTGAAAACCTTGATTAGGGATCCTGCATTGAGGTCTCGTTTTGGAAGATTTGGCAGAAACCGAGTGCAGTCTGACTTTGAAGCGCATTTGGTGATTGAAAATTACTTAAATTATTTCAGGAAACGGGTGGATGACTGCTATCGTTTCAAGAGTTAATATGGACACACATGTAAATAAAGTTGGTAATTTTTTTGATGTCTGGAAATTATAAAGAGAAACTTTCTAATTGTTTTTGTTGATGCTTAATAACTTTTTTACTAATAAAAACGTCATAAATTAGGAAAGGTGAAATTTGTTTCCTAAAAAGCTATTCAATCAAAAAACAGAAAAGTTGATTAAGTATCTTGTGGCGGGGGGGTTTAATACGGGGTTAGGCTATACTATCGGTGTTTCTTTTTTGTTTCTTCTGCAAGATATTTTTATAACACCGGTGATAGGCATCCTTAGCTCAGGCGTTTCTATTACGTGTAATTACTTTATTTACAAATATTTTGTTTTTAAAACAAAAGATAAGGTGACTTGGGAGATAATAAGGTTTTTTAAAGTGTACGGGGTTTCAACTTTGATTGGTGTATCAGTATTAACTCTATGTTTCGATTACCTCGAACTGTCTATACCCATAAGTCAGGCAATTAGTATGTGCGCCGCAATTTCAATATCAGCGGTAGGAAATTTTGTTTTTACATTTAAAAATTAGTTTTAAATCATTTTTATTAAAACACTTTATTAGTTGCGGGAGTTATTATGAGTAGAGCAACAGAAAAAGATGACCGAGAGGAAATCTTCGAACTCGTTAGGAGGTTTGAGAGCAAGCATCGAAAACTGGAGAGCTTTAAACCAGGGGAAACAACGATCCCGCCTTCTGGAAAATTAATAGGTCAGGAGGAGCTTATCGCGATGGTTGATGCTTCCTTAGATGGTTGGCTAACGGCAGGTAGGTACAACAGGTCTTTTGAACGTAACTTTTCTAAATTTCTTGGAGTTAAAAATGTTTTGACAGTGAACTCAGGTTCGTCGGCTAATTTGATCGCATTTTCTTGCCTAACTTCACCAAAATTGGGTGACAAAGCTATCAGAAAAGGAGACGAAGTTATCAGTGTGGCCGCTGGTTTTCCGACAACTGTCAATCCTATTCTCCAGTTCGGTGCTGTACCTGTTTTTGTAGACGTTACGATTCCAAGCTACAACATAAATGTTGAGTTAATTGAAGCAGCTATCACTTCGAAAACAAAAGCAATTATGCTCGCTCATACCCTTGGTAACCCGTTTAACCTTGAGGTCATTACCACTATCTGTAAAAAATATGATTTATGGCTTGTTGAAGACACATGTGATGCGCTTGGGTCAACATATAAGGATGAAAAGGTTGGCACATTTGGTGATATTGGAACCATAAGCTTTTATCCAGCTCACCACATCACTATGGGCGAAGGCGGCGCGGTTTTTACAAATAATGACGAATTAAAAATTATAGCAGAAAGTTATCGTGATTGGGGACGAGATTGTTATTGTCAGCCAGGAAAAGACAATACCTGCGGTAAGCGGTTTGAATGGCAATTGGGAAACTTACCTTGTGGATATGATCATAAATATACATACAGCCACCTAGGGTATAATTTGAAAATCAGCGACATGCAGGCAGCTTGTGGCTTAGCCCAATTAAAAAAAATTGAACAATTTGTAAATGCACGCAAGAAAAACTTCAAATTGTTAAAAACAATGCTTGCTAGCCTTGAGGATACTCTAATTCTTCCGGAAGCAACTGAATACAGCACTCCCTCTTGGTTTGGATTCCCTTTGACCCTCCGCAAAACAGCCCCTCTGACTCGTGTTGAACTTATTAATATATTGGAACAAAATAAAATTGGATCGAGACTTTTGTTTGCCGGCAACTTAACAAGACAGCCATCAATGGTTGGGCAGAAGTTTAGAATAGCAGGTGATCTTGATGTAACTGATACAATTATGAACGATACTTTTTGGGTTGGGATTCATCCCGCATTGACAGATGAAATGTTGGCATTCACGGCCAGTGTTTTGAAAAAAAGTCTCAGAAATTAGAGTATATTAAGAGAGATATATA
>CENY01168155.1_pt1 | contig 11026 bp, 6 predicted proteins | sample 356181 | NCBI WGS metagenome assembly CENY01 (sample SAMEA2619840, study PRJEB7988) | marine metagenome | isolation source: saline water (ENVO:00002010), including
ATGATTCCAATGATGAATCAGGATCTCCCCTTCCTCATTCAAATTATATTATGATGAAGAGTAAGTCTACAATCAATGATGTAGAACGCAATTTGAGGATTATAATTTCTTCCATGCCAGAAGCATTCTGTTTCTCATACTATGGAAACAATGCGAGTAACCAGACCTTTACAGAACCAAATGGTAATATAAACGGAGACATGTTTTATAATGGGAATGTCCAATCTAACAGTGGAACAAATAGCGGTACAACCTATACCAGTACAGGTATTGGAGGAACACTACTGTCTTCCCCTCCATCATTCCCCGATCTGGATATAACTCTTTATGAAAATTTATTAAATGCAGCCGCAGCTGCTACGGGCGCATATGTTAATTATGCTTTAGAATTTAATGGTAGTGATAATGTGCGTATTGAAAGCAGTTCAGATATTAATCTTGGCATTCATGGTCAGCGGACAATAGAAGCATGGTTTAATACAAACAACAAGAACAGTGGCACTAGACAGGTTATATTTGAAGAAGGCGGTGGTACTCGAGGCTTAAATATCTATATCGTAAGTGGTCGACTTTATGTTGGAGGATGGAATAGGAGATCAAACGAAAGTAATTGGACACCCGGTACATGGATGTACACGACAGCATTTAATAATAATACCTGGTATCACGTTGCTTTAACACTCAACGGTGGTTCATCCGTTTCGGCTAATGCATTAAAATTCTATTTAAATGGTTCCTTGATTTCTAGTGGATCAGGGTCTCAGCTTTGGGGACATAATCCCGCCAATATTGGACGTACCATCAGCGGCTCCAGATACCACAATGGAACCGGGAATGGATATTCATTTAATGGGGAAATTGATGAAGTGCGCATTTGGAATGTCGAGCGATCTGCCAGTCAGATTGCTGCAAAAAAAGATACAATTCTCTCCGGGAATGAAACGGGATTAACAGCCTATTATAATTTTCAGGAAAATAATGATAGTAAAGCAAATGATACACAGACAGAATCAAATAATGATGGCACAATATCAGGAGCAACCTGGACAAGTGGACCAAATTTGGGAAAAATGAATAACTCTTTATTCTCAGGTGTTACAATTAATTTAAATAATTATCCTGATAATAAACTTCTGGTAAACGACGATTTAAACATTTCTAACTGTACAATAAACGGACCGGGTTACATTGTTGCAGATGGCAGTATAAGCATTAGTACAAATTCAACAGTAAATGGTAATGTTTTTATAGTTAGTGAAGGAACAATGGATATAGACAACTCTCAAGTCGGGACAAGTCTTAGTGCGTCGGTTATACTTTATTCAAAAGATGATGCTGAATACAGTAATTCAACCATCTATGGCTGCATTATATCAAAGGGAGATGATTTAATCATAGATGGGTCTACTCTACGCGGTGCAGTTTTAAATTACAGCAGCAGCTTTTCTCTAAGGGGTAATACTAATATTACAGGGTCTGTTGTATCCTACCATTCTGCAGAATTTGTAGGTGGCTCTATCTCAGTCTCAAAAGGTGATTTACCTCTGTTTGCAGGGTATGATATTGGTCTGGACCCAATGGTTATCCCGGGTTCGTATTTAGAATATTAATTTTAGTTCGGCTATAGGGTTATCTTTCTCTCTAATTTTCATTAAATTTATCGGCAGATGAACGGGGGTGTTAGCTCCGTTTTTCACCGGTTTTGGAAAAAATCGGATTTTATTGAATCGAATTCAGAGGTTTCAACATGGTAAATCCCATGATAATTATCCTTGCAATCGGAGTAATATCCGCGGTTTTTGGCACCCTATTAATCTTCGCACCTGAAGCCATTTTAAAAGCAGAAAGACAGGCCAATCGTCTGTTTATGACAGATACAGCATTTTTAAAAAACAGAATTCCCATTGGGATAGGTTTATTGGGAGCATCAGGTTTTTTAGGTTATACCTATGCTTCAAACCCAATAAATGAATTAGTCTTTTTAGTGACTGCTATCATTGCCGGCGTCTTTGGCATATTGCTTCTCGTTTCACCAAATACAATACTGAAAGCAGAAAGACAGGCCAATAAATTATATATGACAGATGCCTTCTTCTTAAGACACCGTATCGTAATAGGAATCGGGCTGCTGTTGGCATCGGTATTCATGGTGTATACCTACTTATCATTCGCCTAACAATTTAGACTGGAGAATTTTCATTGAATCTATTTGATTCAATCGGACTAAAAGCAGATCCTTTTTCAACGTCGCCCAACGTTGATCTTTTTTATCCTGCTGTACAGCATCGCCAATGCCTTGAAGGCCTAGAATTGGCAGTTAGAATGCGTCGAGGATTATCTGTAATCAGGGGTGGCATCGGTGTAGGGAAAACCACCATAAGCCGAAAATTAATCCAGAACTTCAAAGCTGAATCTGATGATTTTGATTTTTATCTGATTCTAGACCCAAAATTTGAATCGGAGCTCATTCTTTTAAAATATATAATTAAATTATTTGGCATTACAAATTCCGGTGAATCTGTCCAGGAGTGCAGAAATATCATTGAAAACTATCTTCTAAAAGTTGGTGTTGAGCAGGGAAAAACACTGGTTTTAATTGTTGATGAAGGACAAAACCTTCCCGGTGAAATGCTCGATGTCTTCAGAACCCTCTTAAATTTTGAAACAGATGAGTTCAAACTTCTACAGCTCATTATATTTGGTCAGCCTGAAATGGGAACCATGATCCATGAATATCCAAATTTCGAAGACCGAATTTCTTTTGATTTTGAAATAGGTCCCATTGGATTGGAAGATATGAAAGGTATGATTGATCACCGTATTGAAATTTCAGGCGGAGAACCAAATAGTTGGTTTACGGAGAATGCTATTTTAAAAATCCATAAAAATACCCAAGGCTATCCACGTAAAGTAACACAACTTTGTCATCAGCTTTTACTAACTATGATTAGTGAAAATAAGACTGAAATTAGTACGGAGATGGTTCAGAGGGTCATCTCCGGAAAAGTGAATACTGGCGGGCTATTGCAACAAAAGAAAAAGAATTACAGTGAGATTGCAGTCAATAAACTATTAGATGTTTTACGAAAAGATCAACCAGATAAAGAAGATCAACCAGAGCCCGTCTTTGAAGATGGGCAGGATGACGATTGGATTGGCGGAGGTAAAGAACAACCTGTCCCTGAACAAGAAATCGAAGAAACCAAGCAAGAGCTAGATCCTGTAAACACTCCTGAGCAAAACCCAATTGAAAAGCCTATTGTAACAGATAGCAAAGATGAAACTGTTGATCAACCAGTTTTAAATCCAACAGAAGATGTATTACCAAGACCTGGAAAATACCCAAGTAATATTCCTCCAAAAAAGATTCCACTAGATAATACTATATTGGGCATTGGTGTTGATAGCGGCAGACTAACATCTGTTTTGATTGAAGAAGTAAAAGGAATTAAAACGCTATTAGCGTATAATATCCATTCATCAAAATCACGAAACCTGGATCCTGCAAAAAACCCAACTGAGTTTTCTTCAAGCTGCGATGAAGCACTGATCAAACTGGATGACCATTTTTCGGACAGATTGGAACTTTATAAATCAGCTGCTAAATCTTTAAAATCCAGAAATACCATTTCTCTCAATATAAATGATGATCGTATGTTGATGAAACTGGTTGAAATTCCTAAAGAGAATAATAAAGATAAAAAACAAATCATCGAATGGGCTATCCGCAAAGGGTTACCCTTCCCAGCAGAAGATGCAATCTTTCATTACACAGCAGGTTACAAGGAGCATATGAATGTGGGGATTGGTGATAAAAGTGCGCTGGTAGGTACAAGTACATTATTAAATGATTTAGAATGGGAAGTGCGGTGGTGGCACCCAACGGCGCAGGCAGTTTACAATGCATTCATCTGGAATTATCCAGAGCATCGTCAAAAAACCACCCTAATTCTTCATATTGGTGAGAATTCGAGTGTCTTGATTGGCTGTGTTCGCTCTACAATACGCGTTGTCGAAACTCTTCGCATTGGTTTACAAAGCTTGACTGATTCCATGAGAGACCAAGGACATTCGACAGAAAACTGGCACGAACGAGATAAATTTCAAGTCCCAGAATCATTTCTTAGGGCTTTTGGAAAATCTGTAAAATCTGGAGAATATGACGATATTTTCCGCCCTGTATTTGACAGTTGGCGTCAAGAAATTGATCGTACAATTAATAGTATTAGGAAAGACTTTATCATTTCTGAAGATACGGAAGTCCTGCTTAGTGGTTCTGCAGGTGATATACAATATTTTGATCAATTTATCTCAGGAAGCCTGGGCCTGCAAACCCAATTTTTGAACCCGGTTCGAAACCTCGCTATTTCACCTAGTGAAGACGCGCGAAATAATTTCGCCTTCCACCCTACTCTACTTACTTCTGCAATCGGATCCGCCCTTACTCTCCCAGGTTCAGTCAATGTATTGCCGATGACATTAAAACAAAATGAAATCTTTCGTTGGGCAAATAGGATTAGCGCCCCCTTGGCAGCTGCACTTTTGGTTATTTTATTTGGTGTCACAGGAACTACAAAAGTGGATTTTAATTCAATCAACTCTGATATAAAACCGCTTCAAAATGAGACAAATGATTTATCTTACGTACAGGAAGAGCATTCCCTGCTGACCCGAAATAAAAATAATGTTAGAGACCAACTAGACCTGCTCAGTTATGATACTGAATATTTTAAACGTGTTCTGGCTATCACCCGATTTTTGAGTTATAACACGCCGAAAGAAATAATAATGGAAAGGATTAGTTACCAGCAGGGCTGGGAAGTAAAAAAATATAAGAAGATGGGCCGCGATTTAGTCCAGTTAGTGGAAATGGAAGATGAAGATAAACGCACATTGAGATTAATTGGTGATTTAAAAGCAAATCCCGCATTAAAAGATCGATATTTCAATAATTTTATTTTGCAGCTAGAAGAATCTGGGCTATTCCAGACAGTAGAAGTAGTCTTTCAAAATTCACAAGCCAGCATCGGAACGGATCATTTACAATTTGAACTGAAGTGTATCATATAATGCCTGAACTTTTGAAAAACCAACGCAACCTTTTTATCGTTAGCGTCAGCGGTATCATCCTATTGGTATGTATATGGTATTATGGTTTCCATCAAGGACTGTCTTCCGCATATAGTGATATGAAAAAATCCCAAAAAAGCCTCATATCAAAGCGGAATAAATATAAGCGCATGAAGAATGAAATTATAAACATTCAAAATGATTGGGATATCCTAAATGAGGAGTTTGAAACTGTCATCCAGCGAATACCGAATAAATCATCTTTTGACCGAGTCTCAGATGCCGTATACATCATGCTGAAGAATAATGGATTATCTATCATTAATTATTCAGCTTCCAATGTTGCCATTGATAAAAAAACCATTTTAATTCCTGACAGTGATGATGAGATTATTATTGAAAAAATTCCTATAGATATCGAAGTAAAAGGCTCTTTTGTAAACTTCGGGAAATTTTTAGAAAAAATGGCTAGCAACCGTTACAGACTTACAGCGTCTAATATTGATATCAAACAAATGGGGAAATCGTCTACTCAGATTATTAAATTTATTTCGTACGCATATTTTCAAACAGAAGTGAATAAAAAGTCCATAGCAAAAGTCAGTAAACCAAAAACACCAAAGAAAAAAGCGACACCATCAGTCAAGAAAATAGACCGGCCGGATGATGCGCCGGACGATGTGCCAGACTGGATGTTTGAACCAATTACAGAAACAGAAAAATCAACAAATATTTTGTCTGAGAAAAATAGTAAACCTGCAAAAATTAATAACGAATGGCTTGCACCTGAAAAAGTGGATAAAAATAAAGATGATATTTTCCCCAATTCTGCTAATGACCGTGAAGTAGAAATAACAAATAAAATTATCACATTATTGGATTCTGGCCCATATACGCTGGAAGATTTAAAATTTATGATAGATGATTATGATTCTGAGTATTCAATTATATTACAGTATCTTATTGATAACAAATCTATTGCATATAATGATAATGACGAGTTGGTTCTCTTGAATACAGAGAAAAACAAGGAATAATAGCAATTAATTCTTCCATAAAGGTGAATTTATTATTGACCACAAAAAGATTTTAGTTACAGTAAATTTCTGGGTAGTTTAAGGTGTAATCCATTATGACCCCAAGACTCAAAATTCTAACTGTAGGACTTGTTTTGTCCTTGATTTATGCGATCAGTGATTACATTGCTCGTAATAGGGATGAAAAACCTGTTGAAGTAAGAAGAGAAGTAAAAGAGCGTCCGAAGACTGCTCGAGTAGACGTAAATCGAATAAAACGACTTAAGGAAAAAAGTGCAAAGATTAAGAAGTCTAAAGAAAGACGACAAGAAATTGTCCCGGAAGATGATTTTATTCCCATACCAGAAAATATAGAAAGTATGCAGGGTTGGGGAAGAAATCCATTTATCGTAACCAAAGAAAAACCTTTGGAAACACCAAAAGAAACAACTTCAGAAATAATTCAGGAATCTTCCTTTTCAGATTTGGAAGAATTAAAAATTGAGTCAGTTGCAAAACTTGGTGATAAAGTATTTGTAATTATAAATGGGCAGAGATTTCGTCAAGGAGATTTAATCAATAATATGAAGATTGAATTAATTGAAAGTCAGAAAATTACCTTTCTAATGGGTAAGACAAGGATCATTAAAGACGTTGGCACATAAATTTAGTATTATTCTTTTATTTCCATTATTGTTGGCCGGGCATCTCATTGGTCAAGATACACCTGGCTATATACCTTTAACCAAAGATGGTGAACAGTATAATTTAAATGAAAAAATGTCAATCAACATGAAGGAGTCGGACATTAAAAATGTCCTCATGTTGATTGGTGAGTTAACCGGTTTGAATATTGTAATCAGTCCTGCAGTTAAAGATACAATAACCGCAACTCTCGAAAATGTTTCGGTTAAGGCTGCACTAGATGCGATTTTGAAGCCAAATGGTTACAGTTATTTTGTGCAGGAAAATATCATTATTGTGAAAGGCAGCGATATTGAGATGGTCGGCGAATTGGAGACCAAAGTGGTTAAGTTAAAATATATTAATTCCGATGATTTGCAGGCACCAATGCAAGCTGTCATGTCTGCTAGAGGCAAGATTACATCATTTACACCCCTGGTTACTACTTCTAGTACTAAAGGTGCATCAAATATTGTTATCGTATCTGATATGCAGGAAAATATTCCCCATATTCTGAAAATGATTCAACTTTTAGATGTGCCCATACCTAATATCAATATTGCTGTTCGGTTTATCGAAACAAACCTAGATACTACCAGAGGAGATGGGATTGACTGGACTAAAGCACCTGTACAATTTGGAGGCTCTGCTGATTCAATTTCCATACCAATCAATCTTAGTAATATTACCATTGCTACTTTGAACCCCATCCAGCTATCAGCTGCATTACGGGTAATGCAAGCGAGAGGGCAATCCAAACTTTTATCAAGTCCACAAGTAACCACATTGGATAATCATGAAGCTGAAGCTGAAGTTGTGACTACTGTTTACATCGAAGGGAATATTAATAATTCGCAAAATCAATATCGACAGGGGAATCAACAAGCTCAAACTAACAGCCCTTATGGAAACATCCTTGCCAATCAGGTTCAGGAAAAAGATATTGGAATTAAATTAAAAGTCACTCCAAGAATCAACGAAGCATCAAAGATTACCCTTTTAGTGGATGCAACGGTTGAAGCACTCCTCTCCGCTGCAGAAATCAATACAGATAAACCACGCTCAACAAAACGGACAGTAAAAACCCAGGTAACTGTAAGTGATGGGGACACAGCAATTATCGGTGGTCTCATTGCAGAAAATGTACTTGAAAACAAAAAATTTATTCCTATTATTAGTAATATTCCTCTTCTTGGTCAGATATTTCAATCCACATCTATTGAAAAAGAACAACGGGAATTACTGATCTTCATTACACCTAACGTAATCGGTTAACAACCTTATGCAGAAACACCTACCTTACATTATTATTGCCTTTGGAGTTGCAGCCATAACCTGCATTTTATCTATTTTTGATCTCTATGATAATTTTGAGCATAATCTGTTGGATATGAGGTTCAAGAGCCGAGGACTTATTGATACAAGAACTGATATTGCAACAGCTGATATTGATGTAAGGGCTCTGCAATCGGAAGGGAAATGGGATCCTTGGAGCAGAGAAAAGCATATCCCAATGATAAACCTTGCTGCTGAGCACGGACTTGATGCATTTATTTTTGATATTTATTTTATTGAAGATAGTGAGCGAAAGCTGGAATATAAAGTTCTTACCAGCATTACTGACAGCACACTAACAATGGAGAGCGTGAAAGATCTTTTTCCCGACCCTGATAATGATCTCGCCGATGCGGCAAAACGTGCTGGGAATATCTTTTTTGCCCAAAGTTTCAAGCCTATGCCCAAGAAAAAGGGACCGGTGAAAAAACGGTCAGAAGTGATGGAACGAAGATTAAAACTATTAGAAGAATATAAATTATTCCGTACTGTAGATCGGGAAAAGTACTCTACTCTATTTGATTTCTATGATATTGAAACAGCGGTAGATACATTGATAAAAAATTCTGCTGGTGTTTATTTCTTCCAATCAGACCCAGATCCAGATGGGTTACAGCGTAAGTACCCTTTGGTTGGAATCTATGAAAATAGAATCTTTCCTGCGGCTTCCCTGGCCATGGCGTTAAGACATTATGGCGTTTCCTTTGATGATGTAGAAATTGTACCTGGTAAATATCTTCGGTTTGATCTACCTGAAGCAGATGAACACGGTCGCACAGAAATCTCAATCCCAATCAACGACAAAGGACAGATGCAGGTCAACTGGGCAGGAAACTGGGAAGATAAAGAAACTGGTGAATTTGATCTGATGCATTATCCCTATAATGTATTGAAAGAATTTCAGAAAAATGAATACTCCAACTATATTCTTGCTGAATTTAAAAAACTCATGAATCAATCTTTTGATGGGGATGTTAAAGCGGCCTATAAACCCGCTTTAGGCTATATTGATGCTTCTAAAAAAGATATTCTAGCAGCTGTAAAACAAGTAATGATGATGGGAGCATTAGAAAAATGGATTATGGCAAATCCCAATGGCACAGCAGCCGATTTTAAAAAAGCTCCTCCATTTGTTTTTAATGAGATTAAGAATAATAATACTATAGCAAGTGCATTTTTAGATAAGAATCGGGAGAAAGATCCAACCCTGGATGAATTGATATCTAATGGTTCATTATTATTTGATCATGGACTGGATGACAATTATCAGTTTTCTACTGTTCAACAGCTCCAGAAGGATCTACGAGATGCCAATTTGAAAAAAGCGGAGGCTAAACTTTCTCTGATTGAGCGAAATTTCATGATTATATCTAATCTAAATCGTAATAACATGATCGCTGAGCAACGACCTCTGTATTTTTTCCCCAACTCGGAGAGACTGATCTACGGTAGTGAAGACAAAGGAACAGCGCGACTAATAGTTCCTTTTGAGTTCGTTGGAAAAAAATTATACTACGGCCTTACAGCAACCGGAACATCAGACTTGAACCCCATGCCCTTTGACCCTAGATATCCTATGGTGGGTCTGCATGCAAATGCACTGAATACAATTCTGGATAATATAATTATATATGAAATTCCTAAAGCTCAGATTACTCTTATCATTATTGTTTTAGGTATGTTGCTGGCTTTTGGAGTTCCAGCATTAAGTGCCGCTATGGGTGGTCTGGCAATAGGTATCCTTGTTGGTGCCTATGGCTGGCTCTCATTCTGGCTTTTTTCAACGCAGCATATCTGGCTGGATATGGTAGGCCCCTTATCTACATTGTCAATCGGATATCTAGGAATTACTGTATACAATTACATCCAGGAAGAAAAGAATAAAAATTTCCTTAAAGAATCTTTTGGTACTTATGTTTCTCCTGAACTAATTGACCAAATGTACGAAAGCGGCGAAGAACCTTCGCTTGGTGGCGAAGAAGGATACCATACTGCTTTCTTTACTGACATCCAGAGCTTCTCTGCTTTTTCTGAAAAATTAACTGCTAGTGAACTTGTAACTCTTCTAAACCAATATCTGACAGATATGACCGATGTACTTCTTGAAAATAATGGAACCCTTGATAAATACATCGGAGATGCTATTGTTGCTTTTTATGGCGCACCCATAGAAGTAGATGATCATGAACTCTGGGCTTGCAGAACGGCCATCAAAATGCAAGAAAATCTAGCGATACTTCGAAAAGGCTGGCAGGAAGAAGGGGATCGATGGCCGGAAATCGTCCACCATATGCAAAATAGGATTGGTATAAGTTCTGGTCAAATGGTTACCGGTAATATGGGTTCAGAGGCTCGAATGAACTATACCATGATGGGCGATAATGTCAATACAGCTGCTCGTTTAGAATCATCTGCCAAGCAATACGGTATCTACATACAGATCGCTGATAGTACCTATCAACCAGTAAAAGATAGAGTTGTTATTCGTGACTTAGATAATGTCCGTGTCATGGGTAAGGAAGAACCAGTTAAGGTTTATGAATTAATATCAGAAATAGGGCAAGAGCCTGAACAATATAAAAAGATTTTACCAGCCTATCATGAAGCACTTGAACTTTATAAAAACCAGGAGTGGACAAAAAGTATAGAAGCGTTTAAGGCTTCAGATGCTCTGGAAGATATGTTCCCAGGCCGAAAAACAAATCCAAGTAGAATTTATATTCCTCGTTGCGAGCACTTTTTGGCCAACCCACCCGGTGATGACTGGGATGGTGTCTGGACACTTACCAGCAAATAATTAATCCAATCGGATGAAGTGCTGTAAGCGATTCCTGTTTTATCTGGCTATAGGGGTGTCTATCTCTATTCTTTCAGCGCAGGATCCCTTTGAATTAGACTCGGCACTTACCGAAACAGTTCCT